>Ga0209755_10004288_pt1 | contig 17018 bp, 13 predicted proteins | sample TergutCo191P1_FD_187301 | JGI IMG/M metagenome (GOLD analysis project Ga0209755, IMG submission 187301) | Cornitermes sp. P1 segment gut microbial communities from Petit-Saut dam, French Guiana - Co191P1 (SPAdes) (version 2) | ecosystem: Host-associated > Arthropoda: Insects > Digestive system... | reverse complement strand
AACCGCCCGAACAGGGCGGTGAGCAGTTACCGTTTGTTATGCGAAGTGCCATTATTACAATTTTATTTATCTATCTCTAAAAACTATTGTTGGTGATATTTCGGTATTATCTTTAAAAGAAAGAATTTTTTTATTTTCAATGTACCAATATGCTCCATCACATATAAAAGTGTTGTCGCTTTCATGCTTCAAAACAAGTAAACACTCACGTCCAGGGCATAATTTTATGAAAAATTGTTCGGGTGGTCTCCCAAAAAATTTTATAACTACATCTTTATATATATCTCTTCCATCTTTATTCTCATATAAAATATGAGCATCAACTTCATATTCAGTATTAATACCTAATATTGAATTAGCTTCACGTAGTTTTGATTTTATTATTACAAAATAATCTTTCATCTAATACCTCCATAAAAATAATATAACCAAGAAAACTTGTAATTCAATCTTCGTCATCATCGTCCCAATTATAAATATAGACCTCTTTACCATTTTTATCTATTGGGTAATATCTTTTGCCATATATGTATATATGGTTTCCTTCGATAGAACACGATTTATACCCTACTCCTCCATAAATATATACCCAATAAATATATACCCAATCCTCATTATCATCAAGCTCACCATATGGCATAATGACCTCTAATTAAAATATATTGACTTATTTCATTTTTGTCAACTATAAACCTTTTACATTAATTTAATGACATTTCACATAACAAACGTTATGTGCAAGTTTTGCCAGTGTAAATTCCATCGAGGTTACACAATGGAAAAAATGATTGGTTTCTTCCAAGTATTGCAGAATTCACTTTATTCTATATTAACAGAGCTTATGCTTGAAATGAATATAGCTCAATAGATCAAGTTGGGAGGTATGGGGCACCTACTTATTGGACATAATCAATGGAAATGATATTAAAATACGGATCACTTGATAGAAATATTGGATACAACAGGAAATTACCTGTTTTAATAAATTAAGAGTAAAAAATAAAATAGCGTATAATGAAACTGGCAAAAACCTCAAAGTTACACCTAACAAAAAAAATTCGAGAGGAGAACCTTCGCCTTTTAAACCTTCGGTTCATAAGGCTCGGTTGAGGTTCGGCGATTAAAAAAATGAATTGAAAATATTAATTTAATAATAATTGAAAGCGGTACTTCGTTTAACGTTCTAGGTAACTTGCTTTTTTATGCTCTATAAGGAAGATACGAAGCATTTTACAGACGCAAAAAAAATGTTGTGCAGTTTGTTATATGCCGTACCTTACTTTACTAATATTTTTTATTCCATACTTTTTTCTTGACATTATCAATCTGTTATTATACAATATAACAAGGAGATTTTATGAATACAGTTACATTATCTAATAATAACCAGTTGAATTTTCCTAATAATATAAGCGAAATTTATGGTTTAGAAGTTGGAGATACTTTTGAGTTCATTTCTTATAATAATAGAATTGAACTAATCCCATTAAGACCAATAAAAAAAATGAGGGGAATATTTCAAGGAATAGACACTAATATTATACGAGAAGATGATAGAATATGAATATTATTGATTCATCATTTTGGCTGGAATATTTTGCTGGCACTAAAGCAGGAGATATTGTTTCTGACATAGTTGAAAACATTGAAGAATTGATAGTTCCTACAATTACAATTTATGAAGTATTTAAAAAATTACTACTCGAGAGAAATGAAGATGATGCTCTTCTGGCAGTTGGGCATATGAAACAGGGAAAAGTTATAGATTTAACAGAAGAATTGTCATTATCTGCTGCCAAAATAAGTATAAAATATAAATTACCAATGGCTGACAGTATTATTTACGCAACAAATATAAGATATAACTGTATTTTATGGACACAAGATCAACATTTTTCCGGTTTATATTCTGTTAATTATTTTGAAAAGTTAATTTAATTAATTGAAAGTACACAATGGAAAAATCAAAGATCACATTTTGTGACCTTTAGCCAAGACACAAGAAAATTAAACAAATAAGGTTTGGAACAAATTAAGGAACCAAATCCTTCCTCTGCGAAAGTGCTATAAACTTTTTAAGCTGCTCATCAGCCTTCCCGGAATCTATCGCTTCTGCGGCAATCGCAATCGCTGCTTTCATATCCACTTCCGGTTTTGCAATATGTATCGCGGCGGCGGAATTTAACAGCACCGCGTTCCGCCTGGGGCCTTTTTCGCCTGAAAGTATGTTTCTTGTTATTTGCGCGTTTTCCGCAGGGGTGCCGCCTAAAAGGTCTTCTCTTTTACAGCGTTCAAAGCCGAATTGTTCGGGTTCTATTTCATAAGTTTTTATAAAACCGTCTCGCAATTCACAAACCGTTGTTTTTGCGCCTAACGAGATTTCGTCTAACTCATCCTGTCCGTAAACAACCATGCCTCTTTTAACGCCGAGGTTGCATAATACTTTCGCCATCGGTTCTATTAATTCCGGTTCGTATACACCTAACAATTCCATGTTAGCGCCTGCCGGGTTTACTAAAGGGCCCAGTATATTAAAAATTGTGCGTATTCCTAATTCGCGGCGTACAGGGGCTACGTACTTCATTGATATGTGATAGTTCTGGGCAAAGAGAAAACAAAGATTTATATTTTGCAAAAGATGAAGGCTGTGTTCAGGTTTGATTGTAATATCGACACCTAAAGCTTCGAGCACATCCGCAGACCCTGTCCTGCTCGATGATGCGCGGTTGCCGTGTTTTGCTACGGGAATTCCCGCTGCGGAAATAACTAGCGCCGATGTTGTGGAAATATTAAACGAGTTGGAATGATCCCCCCCCGTCCCGACAATTTCCAGTACATCCATGTCATGCAGGATTTTTTGGCAATGTTTGCGCATCCCTGTCGCTGATGCGGTTATTTCATCAATTGTTTCGCCTTTTACCGACATTGCGGCAAGATATGCCGCCATTTGAATCTCGCTTGCCTTGCCTTCCATTATTTCATTCATGACCGCTTCCGCACATTCAAAGCTAAGGTCTTCTCTTTTTGCCGCTTTTATTATCGCTTCTTTTATCATATTAATAATTTATCAATCTGCAGAAAAAAAAACAAGCGGTTTAATTATTTTTTAATATGCAGTACTATATTATATGAAATGGAGGTGATAATGTTTGTTATTTCAGAATGTATTAATAAAATCTTTAAAGGATTGATTAATATAAATAAAAATCCTGACGCTTCTATTATACCGAAACCTTTAACTTACGAAAAAAACAATGGAATTTTTAAACTTTCCTCTAAAAGCAGAATAGTTGTAAAAGCAGACGATAGCGAAATTCAAAACGAAGTAAAACAAAATATAGCAGAATATCTTGTAAATATTTTAAGCGCCTCTACAGGTTTTAATTTTGAAATCATGTTATTCGGTAAAACCGATCCGTCAGGCTATCCTTCTGACAATATTGTTTTATGTATTGATAAAAACAAAGTGTTTCTTGATGAAGCGTATAATATAAATGTAGATAAAAATAACATCAATATTACTGCGGGAGAGCCGGCAGGTTTATTCAGAGGCGTGCAAACTCTCCGTCAATTATTTTCTGAAGATATAGAAAGAAAAAGCTTTATTAAAAAAAGTAAATGGAAAATTTCTTGTTGTAAAATTATTGACGGCCCCGCTTATCAGTACCGTGGATTAATGCTTGATGTCGCGCGTCATTTTTTCAAGAAAGAAGCCGTTATGCGCCAGATTGATCATGCCGCTCTTTATAAGATAAACAAATTGCATCTCCACCTGTCAGATGATCAAGGATGGAGGATAGAGATTAAATCCCGCCATGCATTAACAGAAATCGGTTCTTTAGGTTCGGCTTACGGCACTAATCCCGGCGGTTTTTTTACGCAGGATGATTTTATTAAAATTGTTGAATATGCCGCAAAACGTTATATCGAAGTTATCCCTGAAATTGATATGCCGGGCCACATGAACGCAGCTCTTGCATCGATCCCCGAATTAAACCCTAACGGCAAACTTGCAAAACCGCGTACAGATACAAAAGTAGGGGTAAGCACGCTGATGTGTCATTCAGACGCAACATTTGAGTTCTTAGAAGATGTGATAAAAGAGATTGCCGCAATATCTCCTTCAAAATATTTTCATATAGGCGGCGATGAAGCTGATATAACTACCTTACTTGAATATTCATATTTTTTTGAAAGATTAATTCCCATAATTAAAAAATACGGTAAAACAACAATCGGGTGGAGACCTTATGATTGTACAGACGCAGTTAACGGAGACGCTGTTGTTCAAAATTGGTTTTTAATTCAAGACGGTTTTTATTTTATTAAAAGCAAGAAATTAAAAACAATACTTTCTCCCGCAGTTGCATATCTCGATCAAAAATATAATGCGGATACAAGAATCGGTTTTAAATGGAGGGGTTTAATCAGTTTAGAAAAAGCTTATGATTGGTATCCTTCAAAAATATCCCCTGAGACAGATATTTTAGGAGTGGAAAGCGCTTTATGGACGGAAACAATTGTTACAGAAGACGACATCGATTATATGTTGTATCCGCGCCTTTTAGCAAACGCGGAAGCAGGCTGGACTGCGGAAAACATCAGGGATTTTTCTGATTTTAAAAACAGATTGCAAAGGCAATTTGCAAGACTTGATGTTCTTGGAGTTAATTATTGTAAAAATTATAATTAAATTAATTTTTAGTAATTTTAATATACTTGTTTTTTATTTAACTGATTGATAAATTAATAATATGGTGCAATTATCACCTTACCGCTTAAGCAAAGCGCGTGATGTTTACAATTATTTTAATGTTTTTAACGCTATCTCATGGAACTTGTTGGTTGGGATAATCATCACTCTTTTTGCCTTACGTTTAGGCGCATCCTCCACTTACATAGGGCTTATGAGCGCAACTTTTTACATCGCTCTGTTTTTGCTCCCCTTTGGAAAAATTCTTGCAAGGCGTTTTTCGATTATCAGTATTTTTAGTTTTACTTGGATAGCGCGCAGCCTATGTATGATATTGGCGGTAGCCGCTCCTTTTGTAGATTATGCAGGCCATAGAAAAACCGCTCTTTTTTTAATCATGCTCGGCGTATTGCTTTTCCATCTTTTCCGCGGAGTCGGAATGATAGGGAATAACCCTGTTTTAAGCCAGCTTGCAGTCGGTCATGACAGGGGCAGTTACATGACGCAAATTCAAATTATAAACAGCGCGATTGGAATGTTCGGCAGTTTTTTAATTGCAATGGTTCTTGGTATGGAGCCGCCGATTTTTGTTTTTTCTATTTTATTGAGTATAGGGGTTGTTACAGGAGTTATAAGCGGGAATGTAATTAAAAAGGTTCCTGAGCCTCCGCGTGAAGAAGAAGGCAAAGGGATGAATCTTAAAGGGATTTTTAAAGAAGCGTTCTCTAAGGAAAGCTCGCCGTTTCAGGATTCATTGCGTCATTTTATTTTTATCCTCTTTCTTGTTGTGCTTGTATCAGGTGTTACGCGGACCTTCGTTGTTGTTTATGCGCGTGAAGTGTTTTGCCACAATGACGGTTTAATTTCTTTGTATTCCGTTTTCGGCAGTCTTGGTTATTTAATGGCAGGTTTAATTGTAAAGTTTCTTGTTGACAGGCTCGGCGCGAAACCTCTCTTTCTTGTTTGCGTGATCATCGGGCTTATTTGTTTAATACCAATTTTATTTTTTCCGTCGTCGGCTGTAGAAAATATGACAGGCGCGATTCTTTTTATGGTTTTTTTGTTCTTCATGCTGAACTTCGGTTTTCTCGGTTCTGAAGGTATCGCGCAAACATATTTTATCGCGCTAATCCCTCCGGAAAAAATGCTTGATATGGGTATATTGTACTTTTTTATTTTCGGTATCGCAGGAGCTGCAGGTTCTTTTTTATCAGGGCTTTTTCTTGATTTACTGATGTTAATCGGCGTTTCACCTTTTATTTCATTTAAAATATTATTCGGTTTAATGATCGTACTTGTGATTATCGCTCTTTCCACGCAGAAAAGAATGAAAGCGCTGGATTCGCTTCCCTTGCGTGATGCCTTGGAAGTAATATTTTCTGTTAGAGATCTTCGTGCGATAAGTTTACTTGGTAAATTAAATAAAGCGCAGGATCATAAAGAAGAGGAATTACTGCTCGGCGCTTTGCATGATACTCCGTCTAATTTGGTTATTGACGGTTTGCTTGACAGAACGCGATCCCCAAAACTTGCAACAAGGATGGAATCTGTCAGGGCATTGGAAAAATTAAAAAATTTAAATAAAAAAGCGGAACAGGTTTTAATTAAGGATATAGCGGATAATCCTTTTACAACGGCTTATATTTCCGCGCGTATACTTGGTAATAATAATTGTACAGAGGCGATCCCCATGTTAAGGGAACTTGCCGTCTCAGACGATTATATGCTTGCAGGAGAATCAATTATCGCTCTTGCAAAAATGAAAGACGAAAATTTCCGTCATGAAATCGAACATATCATTTTAGAAACAAAAAATCCGCGCTTGCAAATTATGGGCGCGGAAGCTTTGGGTATTTATCATAAAGCGGAATCAATTACAGTATTGCTGGATATCCTTCGTCAAGAAGATCCTCCGCCATATCTTATGGATGAAATTGTCCTTGTAATTTCCACAATCATTGATACGCAAAAAACATTTTATAGAATTTTAGTACGCTACATGGCGGATAACGCGCTTGCCGTCACACTTGCCAATGATGAAGTTGAAGCCACGCTGGAATTTGTTAATAATACGTTAAATAAAAAGAAAATAAAAATTAATATAAAAATGATAACTCCTTTTATTGAAGATTTTCATGAAGCTGTAATAAAATATATTAAAGAAAATAACGGTTCATATCTTTCACGCTGGATTTTAGATTTACCGGAAGAATCTTTGCGCAATTACGCTGTAAGGGAAATGAGTATTATTAAATCTGTTCTTTCAGAAACGGTTGTAGATGAAGATTTAAATATTTACGATTGTTTAAAATTATTAATCGTAAACTGGGCGGCACAGCAATTACGTATTTGGTCAGCAATGATTAAGTAATTTCTGCAGAATCATTTAATATATTTATTTTTTCCTTAGGTTCAGCAAGTTCTTTAATATAGTTTGTTGGGCTTTTTCCTGTTACCTGTTTAAATAAATGTGAAAAGTAAAGAGGATCTTCAATACCGACTGCAAGAGATATCTCTTTAATAGAACCAAATCTTTGTTCTAAAAGACGGATCGCTTCACGTACCCGGTAATCAATTAAATATTGCTGAGGCGAGATAAAAATCTGTTGCATAAAAACTCTGTAAAGGCGGCTTCTGCTGAGATTTACATGGTCAGCAATATCACTTACACTAATTGGTTTTGAATAATTTTCCGTGATATAATCCAAGGCTTTTTGAAAATGCACTGTTCCTGTCCATCCCGGAGGAGCCGCAGTTTGATCCCATGTTGCAGTTCTTACCAAAGCGGACAGCAAGAGATAAATCAACGATGTGGATTGGACAGTGCTGTAAATTTCCTGCCCTCTCCATGCATAAATCCCTGCTATTAGTTTTAAAACATTTTCTGCGAATGAAGGATCAAGGGAACGAACAGGTCTTTTTGGTTCAAATCCGGCAGCATTAAGCATCAGCCTTGCATCCATACCGTCAAAGCTTAATGCCTGCAGTTCCCAAGGTTTTTTACTGTCCGCAGTACAACGCACAGGGATATCGGGATACATTACAAAAATATCATTTTTCTTAACCGGAAACTCTGTGCCGCCCATTGTGTAGACCCCTTTTCCTTCGACAACTAAATAAATTGCATAGGTATCCGGTCGTTCAATTGGCAGAACATAAGACGCAGGGCAGCTAAAACTTGCAGTTTCATGCAAGGAAAGAGATGCTAAAGGTCTGAATTGATTTTTAAAATAGTAAATATACGTAGGTTCCATTTCTCCTCTCCTTTTTTTAAATGTAACACAACTAAGAGATGGTGCAACCTCTTTTTTAAAAAACGCAACAATAGTCCATATATTCGCGTCATTTGTCTATATGTTTCTCGGTATTTCCACAGGATTTTTATGGTATAATCAAATTAAATAAGAGAATTATTGTAGCCAAGGTTGATTTTTTTAGGAGTTATTATGTTATTCGGAAATCCTACAATTTATTACTGCCCCTCATGTAATAAACCTATGAAACAGACAAATTATAGAAGTTATACTGTCCGTAATAGCAGTCTTTTTTCTGACGGTGTAAAAAAAGGGCATCCGCATTTCACGGCGGATTTGGCGAAATGCCCTAATTGCAAGGCGGTTTTATTTTTACATAATATCTGGGCTAAAAAGGAAATCGAACTTGCTGATGCCGGAAACATTAAAGATATACAAGACCCTGACCGTGCCGATATTATCAAAGCTTTAAGGCAGAACCTTGCAAAAGATTGGCAGGAAGAAAAACAGATACGTGAAATTCTATGGCGTAATCTTAATGAAAATACCCGTAATGGAAATGGAAATTTATCAGATCAAGATTTATCTCTTTGGAAAGAAAACTGTGTCGCCCTTCTTCCTTTAATGAGGCAAACGCTAGAAGAAATTTTAAAGAAAAAAGACAGTAATAACTATAATGATAATGAACGTGAAAATTGTTTAATAATGATAGCTGAACTTTACCGTAACTTGGAAAATTTTAAAGAGTGTATGAATCTTATCAATCAGCTTAATTCATCATGGGATTGGATGAAAGATCAATATGCCTGGGAATGTTTGGAAGAAAATTATTTTACATTTGAATTATTATCAAAATACGAAATGGAACTGGAAAAACTTGAAAATGTAAAAGCGAAAGATTATTACGAAAGAGGCTGTACTTATTTTAAGCGTAAACATTTTGAAAAAGCGCTCTCTGATTTTAATAAAGCAGAAAGTTTAGCTTTTAGTTCTTTTAATATAATAGATAAATTTACGCTGTTTCAAATGCGCAGTTCTATTTATAAACAAAAAGGAAATCTTGCCGCAGCTCTTGCCGATATTAATTCCGCTATAGAACTTAAAGATACTTCCATAGAGTTTTACACCGCAAGACGCGCTATTCACGAAGAACTTGGAAATACGGAAGAAGCGCAGTGGGATCTCTTTAAGGAAGAATTACTGCAGAAAGTATTGTATACTTCGTCAGATGAACTTTCTCCCGATCCTTCAACACCTCTTGCAGAACTTTATAATTATCAGGATTTTATAAAATTACGTAAACGTATTTATTCAAAAAAAGACAAACCTATCCGCGATGTTATCAGCAGGGAAGATTGGATTGTCCTTGCTTGTGTTCTTGCACGCGAAGAAGACTATGAACAATTAGAACGTTATGTGTCAGAAGGATTGTCTGTAAATGATGTTTCCCCTTTCTATTTCAGAAATTATAAACCGACACCTATTTATTATATCACTACACATAAAATATGGCTTTCAATGAAAGAACCGGTAAAAATGCTGCGTTGGTTAATTTCTCACGGAGGGGATATCAACAAGGCGGCAGGGGATAAAAGCACGCCTTTGGGAAATCATTGCTCTGTAAACGGAAATTACAACATTATGAAAGCTTTGCTTGAAAACGGCGCGGATCCAAATCTTGAATCGTATGAAGAAAATCAAAGTTATAAACCTCTTGCGATAGTTGAGTTTTTTGCAGAATATGAATCAAATACAAGCATATCTGACGAGGATAGGGAATATATACAGGAAAATTTTACTAAAGAAGATATTGAAAACTGTAAAAAACTTTCTGCATTGTTGCGTGAATTCGGCGCGGAACATGAAACAGAGAATAATGAAAAGGAAACAGAAAACAAAGAACAAAGATCGGACGATGAAGTTAATAAATTAAAAGAAGCGGAAGAAGCTTTTAAACGCGGCAAACAAGCTTTGGCAAAAAAAGATTTTGAATCTGCGGTTTGGGAATTTTTCAAGGCATCAAGGTTCGATCACGGTAATAAAAAGTACCATAAAACATTTGCAGAGGCGCTGCTTAAACGCGGATATAAACCTTTAGAAGAAAAAGATGCCGCTAGAGCGGAAGAACTCTATAAAAAAGCGAAAGCTTGCAGGGAACTTATCCGTCTTGATATGAAACTGGAAGCGTTTTTATTAGGTCATCTTGAAGCGGGATTTGATCTCCGCACTGAATTTGTTATCTCAGTGTGGACTTCACCGGAAGGAAAAGCGATAAGCGACTTGTTAGTTGAAGCAAATTATCCCCCTGCGCTTTGTGCTGTCGCATATAATTATCGCAGCGGTATGGATGATTACCCTTTTGATAAAAAAAAGGCGATGGAATTGTTTCAAAAAGCGGCGGATTTAGGATATGAACCTGCAAGTAAATCAATTGAAAACATCAAACGTCAAGAGAGAGAAGAAGTTGAAAGTATGAAAGAAGCGAAAGAATTTGCAAAAAATAATCCGCCGCTTCAAGGCGCACAAAAGAAAAAATACGAAGAAGAGCTTGCCGCTTTACTGCTCCCTTTTGCAAAGAAAACAACTTTTCTAAATTTTGTTAGAAATAAAAAACTTAAACCCGCTCAGCAGATAATCACTTCGCATGTCGGGGGTTTTCCTTATTTTGAAGAAGGCGGGCAATGGTATTATAATAAAAACGGCGAACCTTATGAATTTATTTTTCAGGTTTTTCAAAATGAAATTGATTCAGTCGTCCTTCCTGAAGGCGTGAAACTTTTTCAACTTTTCTATGATTGGGAAAACAGAAAAGAGCATATTGTTCTTTTTAAACAGTTAAACATGGAAAAAGCAGTCGTTATCAATAATCCTTCGGAAGATGCTCTGAATTATCATGCTATCAATCTTGAATTTGCAGATATGCTTCCTTATTATGAATATATACAAGCTAATGCTCCTGAAGCCGTTGCTTTGGCAGAGAAACTCCATCCAAGACACGGAGATGAAATATATGATAAAGTCCGAAAGGCTCTCGGCTTTGAACGCCCTATTTTATTTTCATATTTCGGCGGTTATCATGCAGAGTTTGACGGTTACGGGGCAAGGCAAAAAGCGGACGAAGATATTCTACCTTTCTTTCAAATTTATCTGGAAGATGATGATGCAAACCCCTTCGGTTGGGGAAGATTTGATGATGCAATGCTGTATTCAAATTATTATATTAAAACAAAAGAAATTAAAGTTAAATTAGAAATAAATTACGACTGATGGTCGCAAAAGGAGTAAAAGATGGCAAACAATTTCAGTAACAAAACTGCAGAAGAATTGATGGAACTGTATTTCGGGACAGTTGATAATGAAACCGGAGATATCCCGGAAGATAAGCAAGAACTTGCGATTGATTATCTGAAAGCGGCGGCAGATATGGGCTTGCCTGAGGCATGGGCCGAGTTAGGCGCATGTTATTTCGGAGGATACGGTATTCAGCAGGATATAGAGAAAGCGTCTGAATATCTTGAAAAAGCGGCCTTACGCAGTATTGCAAACGCGCAAATGAATCTTTACATTATTATGTTTAATAAAGCCGTGAATGATGAAGAAAAAAAAGACGCTCTTTATTGGTTGAATCAAGCGGTGGAAAATAAAGTTCCGAGCGCGTTATTCGAAACAGGATCGCTTTATTATAACGGTATTATTTATAATCAGGATTTTAAAAAAGCTTATGAATATTACATTCAATCAGCCGAAGTCGGATGCGCTGAAGCTCTGTCAATGCTCGGAATTCTTTATCAGCAGGGGCAAGGTGTAGATGTTGATCAAAAAAAGGCGGCGAAATATTTTACAGAAGGAGCTAAGGCAGGCAGTTTGACAGGGCTGTACAATTTGGGAAACTCTTATATGGGAGGCTTAGGAGTGGAGCAGAATTACAGCGAAGCAAGGGCGTGTTTTGAAAAACTTACCAGTCTGGAAGAGCCTTTTCTTTTATCAACAGATATAACTGATAAAAAAAATCGTTTAGATATATGTATGATTTATTACCGGATACACATGTATGATTTGGCATACCCTCAGGCGCATCACAATTTAGCTATCATGTATTTGCAAGGTTTAGGCACTGACGCTGACGAGAGCGATGCGCTCCGGCATTTTATGTTAGCCGCAGAAAATAATTACGCCCCTGCCTGTTTACAAGCGGGGAAGATGCTCTATCTCGGCGAAGGACACGAAGCCGCCCCTGACAGAGCGTTCACTTATCTTAATGTAGCAATGGAAGCGGGTCTTGATGATGCAAAGCTCTTTTTAGGGTTGATGTATGTTTACGGTGAGGGTGTAGCTGAAGACAGAAAAAAAGGCATCGCTTATCTTGACGAGCTTATCAAAGCAGGTAATGTGGCGGCTATTAAAGTAAAAGAACAAATAATGAATGAAGGGTAGGCTTATAAAAACATTGTCATATAAACCGGCAAATGTATAATATCATCTTTTATCATTAAATCTTTGGAATATATAATATAAGTATCGCCAAGCTTTGCTGAAGAAAACTTACTTCTGAACTTATCAAGAGAAGTATGAGATTGATAATTGCCTGATTTAACTTCGACAGGGCATATCTTTTTTCCTTTTGAAATTAAAAAATCAATCTCTATCGAATTTTTCCGGTTATTATTATCAGATCTGGAGTAAAAAAATAAACGATGCCCCTTACATCGAAGCATTTGCGCGGCAATATTTTCAAATAACATCCCTTCATTGATGTTTAGCTTATCAAGAAGAATAGCGCGGTAAAGTTCGTTATCTGAATAATCATTATCCCAAAAGGTATGAGTAACAAGAAGCCCTGTGTCAGCCATATAAAGTTTTTGTGTGGAAAAATCACCGCTTAAGGCAAGACCGACATTGGGGTCTGTGGAATTAAAACATGGATTTACTATCATGCCGTCTGTCAGCCACATGAATGCATCTTCATAACTGCGTAACCTGGCGTTTTTATCAATAGATGCTAATTTATATTTTTTTTCTTTTTTTGATAATTGTCCTGGCAGAGTGTCAAAAATCGCCGTCACTTTATTTTTATAACCGCCTGAATATTTGGAAATATCATTCCGGTATAAAGTCAAAATTTGTTTTTTTATTTCATCTGCCATTGCAAAATCTTTGTACTCAGCATATTCCAAAACAGCTTGAGGCATTCCGCCGACAAGCATATACTGCCTGAAATAATTCATTACTTTGCGGTGCAAAGCCTGCCCCAGAGGTTTTTTCTGTTCAAAGCAAGAAGTAAGAAGCGGCATAGTTGTATCGTCACCTAATGCCCATAAAAATTCTTCAAAATCCATGGGAAACATTTGTATCTCTTCTTCTTCTGACGGTATTAAAATATCTTTTACATTTTGTTTAAGAGATAACAAAGAGCCTGTTTCGATATAATCATATCTGCCGTCAGCTACAAGATATTTTAGCAACTGCCTTGCATAAGGGAACAACTGCACCTCGTCAAAAATAATCAAACTCTCTCTTTTATAAAGACGGGTATCAAAAAAAGCTGATAACTTTGTAAAAAACATATCAAGGTCAGCGCTGTCATTTTCGAAAATATCTTTAACTTCTTTTGAGGCATTTCCAAAATCAATAAGGATCATGCTTTTATATTCATTTTTTCCGAATTGCCCGCATAAAAAACTTTTCCCCACACGCCGCGCCCCACTGATTAACAGCACAGTGCTTCTTTTGCTTTTTTTCTTCCAATTCAAAAGTTTTTGATAGGTTTTCCGGTGAAAGATCATTTTTCTACCCCTGTTTTTATTCTATTGTAAGTTGCACGAAAAGGCAAGGTAAAAAAGGCTAAATTTGCACGAAAAGGCAAGATAAAAATGGTTAAAAACGCACGAAAAGGCAGTGTAAAAAGTGTTAAATTTGCACGAAAAGGCAATTATTATGAATTTATGAGGTAATTATGGAATATAGAATAGGAAACAGACAAGATTTAGATGGTATTCTTGAACTTTTTAAACAATGTTAATGATCTGATAAAGAACCGTCCGTTATTTATCATCCTGTAATAAACTTTTGTCATCATCCTGACGGCAATCCTGAATGTCTTTTATTTACCGGTCTAACAAATTACGGGCGGCGCTTTCGCTAACTTGCGCCAGAAACATGAAGTGATCATACATCCGAAATTTTATTAAATCGTATTTAAATTATGAACCTCAACAAACGGTATATGGTTAAAGTTCCGCAATATGACTGCTAAATATATAGAAATTTTTATTAAAATGAAATATGTTAATTGTGAGAGGAAATCATGATAAATAAATTTGCACTGCTTATTTTTATGTTTTTTGTTGGATTGTTACCATTTAAGGTAAATGCAAATCCCAATAATAATTTTTCATTGGCTATTCGTATGGCACAGGCAAGAATAGATCGATATGTAACAACTCCGGAAGAAATACTTATCATGGAAAGAGAAAGAAATAAAGGTATATGGGATTCTGTTGAACTGGTAAATACAAGAGAGCTGGATAACGGAAATATTGAATATACATTACGGTTATCGATTGATCAGAGAACAAGGATTTATACACAAGACTTTACTAACACAATTGCCGGTCCTAAAAACATTGCTGTTACTTACTTGGGTATATATGGAGATATTAGTGAAGATTTATCAGCCTATGATGCACAAAAATTAATTGATCAATGTAAGGAATGGTATGCAAATGATCCGGATTATCGCAGAGTTGTAGATATTGTTGAACGAGAAGTATTAACAAAATTAAAATATGATTGGGTTACTTTTCTAAGCGGGGAACAACGCAGCTATCAAGAATCAATAAGAATTGGTTTGGGTATATGCGATGTTTATGCACGATTGACAAAGGAAGTTTTGACAAAAGCCGGATTCAAGGTTGAATTGTGGACAGGACCTCATTCATGGAATCAGGTAATTATGCCAAACGGAAAAATTTTATATATTGACGCAACATGGTATGGTAATTGTTATTATAATCACCCGGCGATTCCTCCTATCTCTGATTATTATTCTCCATGGTTTATTACTTATGATAAAACTTTTTTTGAACAGGGAGCTAAAGGAACTTTTAGAATGCATGGCGCTTGGTCTGATATAAGAGTTATAGAATAAATATTTTGATTTAAAAATTAATAGTCCCGTTAGCTCGGTTGCCAATTTCTAAAATAAATGCAAATATAATAACATGCCCCAAACCGCAGATGCCGCAAGCCGTCTTGGCACAGAGTCAATCGGCAAATTACTGTTAAAATTCTCAATCCCGGCTATAACAGGGATGCTTGTTAATGCTTTATATAATTTGGTTGATCGAATTTTTATCGGGCAGGCTGTTAACGAGATCGCGCTCGGCGGTATTTCGCTTGTGTTGCCTCTTATGACCATCGGCATGGCTTTTGCAATGCTTTTCGGGATAGGCGCCGCAAATATGATTTCCATGCGCTTAGGGCAGGGTAAAAAACAGGAAGCGGAAAACGCCCTCGATCATTGTTTCTTTTTATTGATAGGGACAGGGATCGTTATAACGATAGCCGGTCTTATTTTTCTTGAACCGATTCTTTCAATGATGGGGGCGGTAAAAGGAAGCGAAGCTTTGGAATATGCAAAAGAATATTTTCGCATAACGCTCTACGGTTATGTTTTCTTTATGGTGAGTTTCGGTTTGTCGCACTGTACAAGAGCGCAGGGGTTTCCCGGCGTTACCATGATCTCTATGATTATGGGCGCTGTACTTAATATAATTTTTGACGCTGTTTTTATTTTATGGTTCGGATGGGGTGTAGAAGGAGCTGCTTGGGCGACCGTCATCGCTACCTTTTCTTCAACCGCGTATTTACTGAGATTTATTCTCAGCAAGAAAGCTGTTGTCAGGCTTAATTTCCGTATTTTAAAACCGGATTTTTCTATAATTACGCAGATACTCGCTTTCGGCTCGGCGCAATTTTTACTTCAATTTTTAATGTCTGCGGTTCAACTTTTAAATAATACAAGCATGGGCTGGTACGGAGAGGCGGCGCTCGGAGTTGCAAACGGCGGCGATGTCGCTCTTTCTGGAATGAATATAGCAGGCGCAATTTTAATGCTCATTCTTATGCCCATTTTTGGAATCAATCAGGGAGCGCAGCCTATACTCGGCTACAATTACGGGGCAAAAATGTACCGCCGAGTGTTACGCGCATATTTAGGTGCAATCGCTGCGGCTACCGCAATTTGTATAATAGGTTTTACCGTAATTCAGCTTTTTTCCGTACAGCTTGTAAAAGGTTTTACGTCTAACGGAAGCGATGCCATTATGGATTTTGCCCCGCGGGCTATGCGCATCATGATGCTCTTATTGCCGGTTGCCGGTTTTCAAATTGTTTCAACAAATATGTTTGTAGTTACAGGACGTCCTAAAATATCAATTTTCCTTTCAATGTTAAGGCAATGTATCGCGCTTATCCCATGCATATTGATCTTCGGCAGAGTATGGGGTCTTTGGGGCGTGATTGCCGCAACCCCTGTAGCGGACGGCTTTGCTTTTATTATTACAGCTATTTTAATTTCCTTTGAGTTGAAAAAATTGCGGTCTAGTGATACAAACCCCTATTGACATTTTTAAAAAATTATAAAAAACCTCTATGTGTTGAAAATACTGTATTCTTAATTAATATTAAACCGATTAATATAATACTCCCCCGAATTCAAAGAGTTGGAACGCTTGCGCCATTGCGTCCTCAGTCCCTTTAGGGCTGGTTTTTTGATTGAAAAAACTTTTAAATTTTGATATAATTTTCTTAAATAAGGGAGAATTTCATCATGAAAAAACTTTTTGCCGTTTTAATGCTTTTATTGGCTGTTACAGCAATATCTTTTGCTCAGCAGAATGTTTCCGCTCCGCAGAAATTCGCGCTTGTGATAGGGAACGCTAACTATACAGGTATGACTCCTCTTAAAAACCCTGTGAATGACGCTAACGATATGGAGGCAGCGCTTAAAGGGTTAAACTTTAATGTAGAAAAGGTATTAAACGGAAGTCTCGACCAGATAGAAAATGCCA
>Ga0209755_10004287_pt1 | contig 17019 bp, 17 predicted proteins | sample TergutCo191P1_FD_187301 | JGI IMG/M metagenome (GOLD analysis project Ga0209755, IMG submission 187301) | Cornitermes sp. P1 segment gut microbial communities from Petit-Saut dam, French Guiana - Co191P1 (SPAdes) (version 2) | ecosystem: Host-associated > Arthropoda: Insects > Digestive system... | reverse complement strand
AGGCGCACAAAAACAATCGATATGAAAAAACGCCATGTTGATTATGAACGCACGCGCAAATCAATCCTTGTAGCCGACGATTCCGCTCCAACGCGCGATGTTGAACATGATATTCTGGAAGCGGAAGGCTACAATGTAGACACCGCGAAGGACGGTTCCGAAGCGCTGGCGGCGGTGAAGAATTTTCATTACGATCTTGTCTGCACTGATGTCAATATGCCAAACATGGACGGTTTCCAGCTTGCCGAGAATATCAGGAAGAACGATCAGCTTAAGCACATTCCGATTATTGTCGTTTCGTCCAGTAACGATGAAAAGGATCAGAACAAAGCGGCGGATCTTGGCGTTAACCGCTATATTATAAAAAGTTCGTTCAGTGATCACAATCTTGTAACCGCCGTTAAGGAATTGATCGGGGAAGCGAATGGATAAAAAAAGAATACTTGTTTTTGATAATTCACAGACCTTTGCGGATTTGCTGTCGGAATTCCTGGAAGGAAAAGATTACGAAGTCCGGATTGCCAAAGACGGTTTTGAGGGAATAAAACAGGTTTATTGTTTTCTGCCTCATCTTATAATCACCGATATCGAAATGCCCGTTTTGGACGGTTATCAGGCGATAAGGCTGATAAAATCGCGTCAGGCGCTGAAGAACATTCCGGTAATTGTTTTTACATCGCTGGATGGAACAAAAGACAGGTTCTGGATAGAGGAAGCCGGAGCTGACATCTTCATGGAAAAGCTGCCTGATAATTTTGAAGCGCTGTCAGAAAAAATTGAAATTCTTTTGGCGGAAAACCGCGATATTAACTTTGAAACTATTAAACTGGAAAGTAAAACAATAACCGAAAACTCCCTGCTTGAAACCGTGAACGGGCTTTTAGACAACAGGCTTTTCCAGGCTACGTTAATCGGAATGGTGGCAAAGCTGTCAGAAAAAATTAACTCGCTGGAAGAAACCGTACACGGGGTCTTTACGCTTTTAAGCAGAGCCTGCCGCTGCGACATCTGCACTATAATGATTAAAGACGCGGATGAATGTCTGCTTGTTTATAATGCGAATAACGCGGGTTATACGAAAGAAATCGCCGACGATTTTAAGGCGATAACAATCGCGGATTTTAACAGGCGTTTCAGCGATTTTAAGGTTATATCAAAAGAAGTAAAAGATTTTTACGGTCCCGCCGGCGATCCGCAAAGCGGCGGAGAAACCGGCGCGGCCGGGCGCGTTAACAGTACAAAAATTGAATCGTACATTCTGCTTCCGCTTGTAAATAACGGCAGTGAGTTCGCGACAGTTCATATAGGAACATCGCAGAATGAATATTTTTCCGGCATTATACCGGAAACAATTGAAGTGTTTTTATCAGCGGCCGCGCCTGTTATCGCGAACGCTCTGCGTCTGCGGCAGATGGATAACCTGCAGGCGAAAACAAGAGTCGCTTTCGCGCGCTATGTTCCCGTTGACGTAATGGACGAAATTATCAAAAAATCTTCGGCTCCGGTAAGCCAGAGCGAAAACAGAATGGTGGCGATTTTATTTTCCGACATCAGAAGTTTTACAAAAATATCGGAAAACACGCCCGCGCGCGAACTTGTGAATTTCCTTAATGAGTATTTTTCCATTATGGGAAATGAAATTATTGCGGAAGGCGGGAACATAGACAAGTTTATCGGAGACGCCATCATGGCGATTTTCGGCGCGCCGCGGACGCTGGAAAACGCGTCAGTAAACGCGGTCAGGGCGGCGCTGCGCATGATCAGGGCGCTGGTAAGAGTAGACACATCGGAAATAACGCTGCCGGATTTTGGATTCGGAGCCGGAATCGGCATAAACACCGGGGAGTGTGTTGTCGGAAATATCGGTTTCCAGAACAAACTGGATTACACGGTTATAGGCGATACAGTCAATCTCGCGTCCAGGCTGGAAGGAGTCACAAAGTATTATCATCAGTCTTTAATTGTTTCCGAATTTACATACAGCGAGGCGAAGGATCATTTTATCTTCCGCAAAGCCGACAGCGTGCGCGTTAAAGGAAAAGACAAGCCTGTCGGACTTTACACGGTTTATGAGGTGTACAGCGGCGAAGAAGAAAAAGACACGCCGGGAATTCTTGTTATAAACCGCGAGGCGCTTGATCAGTACAATAAGGGAGTTAAACTCTACGGGATGAAGGAATGGAAGACAGCGCAGCAGTATTTTTCAAAAGCGCTGTCAATCGCCCAGCAGGAAGGAAAAGAAGATTATCTTTCTTCGATGTACCTTTCCCGCATAAGCGAACTCCTTAAAAATCCGCCGCCTGATAACTGGGATGCTACGATAACGATGACGGATAAGTAATAAAGATCATTCCTCCCGCCTGACAGTTACCAGTCCGTTCTGGTTAAGCTCAAGCGAAGGAGAACCCCTGTAAACGACAGTGCCTGTTCCGCTCGCGTTGACGCGCAGATTGCTGCCGCTGTTTACCCTTATTGTGCCGGTTCCGGAAAGGTTTACGCCCGCGTCATGCGCCTGAAGAGATATCGCGTTTAATTCGCCGGTGCCGGATAAAACCAGCTCGGCATATCCGGTTTTTCCGGATAAATCCAGTTTTCCAGCGCCGGAAATATTGGCGAAAAGATTTTCCGTATCCAGTTCAGCTTTGCCGCTGCCTGTGCCCATTATGGAAATTATCAGGGAATCTGCTGTTATTTTATCATGCGCGGTAAAGTCGCACGCGCCTTTAACAGCCACGCGGTTTAAAACAGGAACCGATACTGTCAAATCCGGTATGTTCTTGGGACCGAAATTTATACTTTTTGCCGCTTTGATAATCAGGTCGTTATCAATTACTTCTATTGAATAATATTCGCGCAGGTTTGGATGAATGGAAAGCGTAACCGTGCCGGAAGGAGCGCTGTAATAATTGATGTTGCACGCGCCTTCGATAATTATTCCGCTGAAACCGCCTGTGACAATCGCATAATTTTCTTTTTCGCCCTTCGGCGAGACCGATAAAAATTCTGTAATGTTAATAAATATGCAGCCTGACAGAAACAGCGCGGCAAACACGGCGGTAAACGCCGAGTTAAAAGCGAATAATAATTTTCTTTTCATAAATTTATTTTCCTTTCCATTAACCTGGAAGTAAGGATAAACAACCCGGCCTCCTCCAGCAAAGTGAGCAGAATCAACACGATAACCGCCGCGCTGTTGCCGGGTGACACGATTACCATCGGTCCATAACGCTGTACATCACTGAACGGCGCCAATACCATCTGCGTCAGGCCGGCGATTTGGAAGCAGCCAAATGCCAGCAATATGGTTAAAAAGCCGGACGCTTTCATTTTATATAGGAATGAGTGTTTCACTGTCACACAGAACAGGATAATCATTACCGCCAGAAAATAGCCGGAGACAAGCATCAGAAAATACCATAGTCCGTATTGCAGATATACCGGATTTTCGTTTATAAAATTCCTGATTATTTTCCAGATTTCTCCGCCCGCCAGATTTATTGACAGGATTACTTCCGCCGCTATTACAAATGTCATCGTGATAATGTCCATCACCGCCATTGTGATAACGCTCGCAAGCAGGATTTTGCGGCGGGGAACCGGCGTTAATGCGTACAGATACGATTCAGGCGAGGAGAACATGCGGCGGGAAATAAACACATCGCCTCCGATATTTGCGGCTAACATCACTGCTACTGCCAATCCGCCCAGAGAGACCGCCGTTACGTGAATAGCTAACGGAAGCTTCCCAAGCGAACCGAGCGCGATGAATACCATGTTTATTAAAAAAATAACCGCGAATGCCGCGCCGCGGACATTCAGTCCCGATAAAAACGCGTATTTAAATTGTGCCTTCATTGATAAATACCTCCAAATATGCCTGTTCTACAGTCTGCCCGCGTTCTTCGCGAATCTCTTCGCTGCCGCCGGAAAACACTATTTTTCCCTTTGATAAAAAATACACGCTGTCAAAAATTCGCTCTATGTCTTTGACAAGATGCGTCGATACAAGCGTGGACGCGTTCTTGGGCTGCATGGCGAGTATTGTGTCTATTACGCGCATTTTTCCTACAGGGTCTATCCCGTCCAGCGGCTCGTCCAGCAGATACAGTTTTGTTTCACGCGAGAAAGTCAGTCCCAGCACAAGGCGTTCCTTCATTCCTTTGGACAGTTTATTGATATGCGCGCTGATAAAAGCCTGAAGTTCCAGAGTGCGTATCAGCTCATCAGCGCGTTCCTGCGAGTAGTCTTCGTACATTTCGCTGTAAAAGATAAAAGCGTCCCGCACGCGCATCCAGTTTGGAAAGGTCATAACATCGGGACAGAAGCCGATGGTTTTTCTTGCCTGCGGACCGGGAGCCGCATTGTTAAAATAGCGTATTGTTCCCGCTGTCGGCTGAAGAAGGCCGGCCGCCGCTTTTAAAAGCGTTGTTTTCCCTGATGCGTTAGGCCCCAATAATCCTGCAATTTGCCCTTCTGGTATGCGCATGTTCACGCCCCTCAGCGCGTTGCAGCCTCCAAAATTCTTTTCCAGTCCGTCAATTTCCAGAACGGACGATCCGTTATTTGTTTCCATTACCTGCTCCTTTCTTCATATGAATTTTAAGTTTTTCCAGAATTTCCCCGTCCTGGCAGCCTAAAGCCCGCATTTCTTCAACAAAGCGGCTCTGGGAACCAAACGCCAGGGTTTCCCGCGTTTTTTCTATCATTTTTTCATCCTCCGTAAAAAAATATCCTGTGCCTCTTTTACTGCTGATCAATCCGTCCCGCTCCATCTCCTGATATGCCCGCTGCATGGTGTTTGTGTTAACCTGCAGCAGTGCCGACATTTCACGGATAGACAAAATACGCTCTCCCGGCGCGATTTCGCTCCTGACAAACGCCCGGCTGAACTGGAGAATTATCTGACGGTAAATGGGCATTTTATCGTCAAACGCCAGTCTCCACTGTTGAAACCTTGTCTGTTCCGGTAAAGGCATAACACTACCTCCTTCTGTGTACTACTACACTAGTACACTAAAACGGAATTGTCAAGAGAAATATGAAAAAATTATTTTTTTTATTCAGACATTGACATTTACGCCATGTTTTTTTGCGGCTTTTATTAAATTATCATCCAGCGTGCATAAAATGGCTTTTTTTCGATCCGCCAGTTCCAGATAAGCCGCGTCATAAGCGGACAGATTGTAATCATTACCCAGTTTCCATATCTTTTTTGAATAATTTACGCCTGTTTCAAAATCTGTCTTAAAATCCATAAATTGTAACATCGAAAAGAAAAAAACGGCTTCGTCTTCTGTAAAACGCCTGTGCCGGATTAAATTCCTGATAACATTGGCTGTTTCATACCAGCTTAGCTGAGGAACGTACACATTATCATTTTCATCCAGAGCGTTAAACATCATGTCTGTCTTTGAACTGTTTTCGTCCGGTAAAATAATTGCCATTACAAAAGACGTATCATAAACGTAGTTCAATATTTTCTCCCGTCTTCAATAGCTTGCCGGATATTAAAATCGCCGGGTTTTCCGTTGTATAGTTTCCGCATCTCCCTGAGCTTCGTAATCGCTTCTTTCCGGCTCATTTTATTTTCTTTAAAGGGGATAATTTTAGCCACCGGTTTTCCTCTTTTTGTAATAATGAAATCTTCGCCATTTTCTATTTTTTCCAGAATTTGTGAGAAATGGGTTTTCGCTTCAAATGCGCCTAATTGTTTTGTTAACATTTTTAACTCTTGTAAACCAGTTTAATAGACCAGTTTGTTATTGTCAAGTGATTTATAATGGCGTTTGGCTTTGTTTTATACGGTTTCAGGTTTTTTTGTTTCACTGGCGCTTTCATATGCCATGCCGTGGATTGTAATAACAGCTGTGGCAAGAGCGGATATGGCAATCAGGACTGCCGCCAATGAGGGAATGCCCGGCATAGCTACCATAAAGTTGTAAATGCCGTGGATGGCGGTGGCTGTTACTATACGCAATAGCGCCTGGCCGGGATTGGAGCGAAAAAGCACCGCGGCCGCTCCGATACGGGAACCGCATGCGCCGTGAAGAGGCGCGGCTGTGACGGCGCGTATCAGCAGTACGCCTGTGTCCGAAGCTCCGTAAACGGCGCTTTCCAGAATCGCGAAGCCGAAACCGGCGACAAGACCTGTAGCGGTTCCGTTTTTAATTACCCTGAAAGTGAGAGGCTGCCCGTTTTCCGCCTTTTCCAGCCGGCTGCTGATGAAGAAAAAGATCAGTAACATAAGAAGACGGCTTATTTCTTCGGTAAAGGCGATGCGGATGAAAACCTGGAGGAACAGGGAGCCTTTGCCTCCGTATCCTGAAAAGTTTAAAAGATCCTGTAAAAAAAGAGCGGGGAAGAATGCCGCGGCTCCCGCAAGGAGCGCGAACAGAAATCTCGCTATGGAAAACTCGTATTTTGCGAGACGGAACCATGCGTATACGGCAAGCACAGGAATGGATGAGAATAAAATCAATAATATCATAACCCATATGCCGGACATAACGCTATTTTATCAAATTTATCTTTAAGGTAAAACCCGTTTCTTGATTTTTATATGTAAATATATTACTTTTATTAATAATCTATTTTATTTTGAAACATAGCATAATTAATTATTTTTGAAAGTTCTTTTGCTTGACGATATGAATTTTCTCCATTATTCTGAATTTCAGAGTTATTAACAAGGGGTAGGGACAGTATGAAAGTTATTAAGGTCATAATATTTTTGGTTGTACTGACTTTTTTCAACTCGTGTCAGACGGATAATTCGGCCAAGAGCAATGGGAAAAACGCTCCAGGCGCCAGATTTGACGTAAACGCGTTTGATTTGGCTCTGATTACAGATACGGGATCAATTGATGACAAGTCCTTTAACCAGGGCTGTTGGGAAGGGATACTTCGATATACAAATGAACGATTTGTGCCGCATAAGTACTTCCAGCCGAAAGGCCATGCCACCAGCGATCTTCTTGAGACAATCGATCAGGCGGTTAATGAAGGCGCGAAGGTAATAATAACGCCCAGTGTTACTTTTGAATTCGCGGTATATATTGCGCAGGATCGGTATCCCAATGTTAATTTTATTCTCGTTGACAGCGTTCCGCACTTCGGTCCCGGAGATTCTACTTATAAAACAAGCAGCAATACGGTAGGTATTCTTTTCGCGGAAGATCAGGCAGGCTTTCTGGCAGGGTATGCCGCTGTAAAAGACGGTTACAGGCAGCTTGGATTTTTCGGCGGACGGGCGATTGAACCTGTCTTTCGCTTTGGACACGGTTTTATTCAGGGAGTTGAATTTGCCGCCGAGGAAATGGGGCTGGCTTCCGGTTCAGTTTCCGTTAACTATATTTATACCGGGACTTTTTTACCGTCTCCGGAAGCTCAGGCTCTTGCCGCCTCCTGGTATGAAAGCGGCACAGAGGTGATTTTCGCGTGCGGCGGCGCGGTCGGCAAGTCGGTAATTGCGGCCGCTGAAAAAGCCGGGAAGAAGGTAATCGGCGTAGACATTGATCAGTCAGGAGAGTCTCCGGTTGTTATTACCTCGGCGCTGAAGGGATTGCAGGCTGCCGTTTACTCATGCATTGTCAATTATTACAGCGGAAGGTTTCCCGGCGGAAGAGCTCTTGTTTTCTCGGCGGCTAACAGAGGGGTCGGTCTTCCAATGCATACTTCCAGATTTTCCTCTTTCAGCATTGACGATTATAACAAAATCTTTAACGAATTAATAAACGGCAATATTCCAAGAATTGAGCAAATGGACAATGCGGGAAACCCGGCGGCTGTTCCGGTTTCCAAAACCAAAGTTATTTTGCAGCCAAAGCCTGACTGGGCTTCCGCTATACAGTCCGGGCAGGAGGATAGTTCCCGATGAAAAAATATATTTTAACTCTTTTTGTTTTATTCACGCTTTCGGGCATGTCATACGCGCAGTCAAAGGCCGCCAATGATGATAATTCTTTATGGTCTCTGGATATGGGTTTTGGAATGACAGGATTCCTTGTAGACGGGACTTCTTACGGCGCTTTGATTGATCCAAAGTTTTATATTTCTCCGTATTTTTTAATCGGGAGCAAAAGTTCCGTGAATGTCAGCACCGATAAAATTGTTTCTTTGGAAACACAGGCATACCTAAGGTGGAATTTCCTTCGTTTCCCTTTCGGTGAAAAGAGAGCGGCCAAAAAAAATACAACGGATATTTTCATTCAGGGCGGTTTTGGTTTTATGGGAGCATTGAACGGACCTGACAGGGAATACGATGTAGTTGATTCACGCTCTTCGCTTCTGGGCGACGGAACAATCGGCATAACCATCCCGCTTGCAGACAGGTGGCATATCGAGCCCAGCTTCCGCGGCGGCTATCCTTTTGGAATGGGGTTTTCCATAACAGCCGGGTATAAATTCCCGATGCCTGTAAAGACGGAGACCGTTATTCAACAGCTGCCGGGTAAAATCGAATACGTCCAGCTTCCCGGAACAGTAGAATACATTGAATCGTCTCCTAAAGAGGTCGAGATAATAAAAAATATTATGATTACGCAGGTTGAGTATATTATATTCGCCGGTGACGTATCAAAATATAATGTGGGTATTGATAACGACGCCAAATCGCTTAACGATCTGGTAATTAATCATCTGGTGAAATTCCTTCAGGATAATCCAAGCTGCCGCATCAGGATAGAAGGCCACGCGAATCCGGTTACTCAAACGCCAAGCGAAATTCAGGCTCTTGCCGCTATCAGTTCCAACCGCGCCAATGAAATAGCGAGGATATTCAGGGATAATGGCATTGAAGATGAAAAAATTGTTGTGATGTCCTTTGGCGCTTCCAGGGTTCTTGCCAGCGACCGCAGCCACATTAACATGAACCGCAGGGTTGAGCTGATTGTATTCCAGGGAGATATCGGGAACCTTTAAAAACTCCGGTCAGAGGTTCCCCGTTTTGCTTTTTGTATCATGTAACATATCCGCGAAATTACATTCTGGTATACTATGAAAGTGTTATGAGTTTTTATGCCGAGGTAACAAAATCCAACATCGAAGATTATCTGCGCGATTATGATGTAATTGTCTGCATGATACGAAATTCCCGGATTAAAGCGAAACAAACAGCAATACTGGAAATGATATTCGCGCATTATGACAATGAAATAATATTGATATTAAACGGGCCGTTAGGTGATATAAGGGGTTTAATTTCGTTTTTCTGCCCCAAAAAGAAACTTGCTCCTTTTAAAGAGCGTCTTTATGGAATGGGGTACTGCAATAAATTTTATTCCCTGGATTTTGAAAATGAAAATCTCAGTCTGGAGCGTAACGGTTCCCGGCGCGGAAATACAGATTTAATCTCAGTTAACCCGCTTGTGTGGAAAGGGAAAAAATTTTCTGTTAACAGTTTTTATTGTCAGGATGAAAAAATTTATGAAGAACAGTCGCCTCACAACAGGGAGTTTAAAATTACCATGTCTGACGGAGAAGTTAAGACTGTTACCGGCTACAGGGGAGACGGCAGCGAATACGGAAGAAGGTCTCTGCCTGTTGAAGACGCCCGCTGCATGGTCAATCTTTCAATCCCGCGCCTCAATAAAAGATTGATTGATCCTTTCGCCGGAGGGGGCGGAATTATTTTCGCGTTCAGATATATTGAACCCTCCGGCGCGGCGGCAAGCATCGATTTCGATCCTGTCCTTAAGCCGGGGCTTGAATTTTACGATTCAGCGCATTATGTGCAAAATTCCGCGGAAGCCGCTTTCCCGGAAAACAGTTTTGATTCTGTAGTTACAGAAGCGCCGTTCTCCGCTAACGCGATTAATGATATTGTTAAAACTTTGATCGGACTTAACGCTTCTGTTTCTGATAACGGCATTTTTGTCCTAATGTGCGAAAAGAATCAGTCAAACGCTGTATTCGGCGCAATGAACAAACGGGGAATTTTTCTTTTATTTAACCAGGAAATTGACCGCAAGGGAACGGATGTGAACATAAGCGTGTGGAGCAGAAGCAAAAAATTATTTGACAGCATGGAAAATTTTCTGGCCGCGTTAAGCAAAATTTATTAGGTTTTTCCCCGAAAAGATGGTAAAATAATGATTATGGAAACTATTTCCGGCATTGAAAAACTTTTTAGCTTAATTCAAGAAGCTGAATATATGGTTGCCTTAACGGGCGCGGGAGTAAGCACGCTTTCCGGGATTCGTGATTTCCGCGGAAAGAACGGACTGTACAACGATATGGACGCGGATAAAATCTTCAGCATTGAATATTTTACGCAGGATCCTTCATTTTATTATTCTCACGCGGGTTCGTTCATTTACAATCTTGACGAGAAGGAACCGTCAGTTGTTCACATTATGCTTGCAGAACTCGAAAAGAGGGGATACCTGAAAGCGCTGATTACGCAGAACATCGATCTTCTGCACCAGAAAGGCGGAAGCGGGAATGTGATTGAAATTCACGGTTCGCCGAAAATGCACTACTGTCTGCGCTGTTCCGGGGTGCGCGTAAGTTATGAAGAGGCTGCGGCTCAGGTTCATGCCGGAGGAATGCCAAAGTGCCCAAAATGCGGCAGAACGCTTAAACCGGCGATTACATTTTTCGGCGAAAGCCTTCCGGCGGATGCCTTAAGAGAAGCTGTAAGCGAAGCGCAGAAAGCAGACTTGATGCTCATTCTTGGAACCAGTCTGATGGTTCAGCCCGCCGCTTCAATTCCGAATTACACCTTTACCCGCGGCGGAAAGATCGTAATTGTCAATAATATGCCCACTCCTCTGGATCGCAGAGCTTTTCTTCATTTTGACGATTTAGGGGCTGTTTTTGAGGAGCTAAAACGACTGTTAAATGCGGGCGATTTTTCCGCCGATTATAAAACAGAGGAGTCTTTATGAAAAAAATTTCCGCTTTTGTTGTTTTTATTGCTGTTTTTATTTCTTTCGCTTCAGCGCAGTCAGACACGCCTTCGTCAGCCGTTGTGCCTTTCAGGTCGCAGAGTTTAAACGGATCGACGGGGCTTTATTCCATCCCTTCGGGAGGTCTTGGCTGGGAGGGCGGCAGTAAATTCGGATTTGATGCCGGTTACCGCGCTATGATCAATAATGACAGCGGAATTGCGCACATTCCCGCGGTTACCATCAGTTTTTTTAATTGGGTGGAAATTTCTTCCGCTTTTGACATTCAGCCTGATATTCATTATAACGGCGAGGATCAAAAAAACAGCGATCTTTTGCTTGGGTTAAAAGTAAAGCTGCCGACTACCGCCAAGAACAGCAAAAATCCCTCCATTGCCATCGGCGGAAATTTTCAGCTTGTCAATTTAAATAACGAAAAAGGCGATTACAGTTATAACGCGTATCAGCCTTATGTGGCGGTCACATACAATGGTTCTTTTTTTAACATGATCGCCGAAACCACCGTTGTGTTCGGCAAAACATTTTACTCGCACGGTCCGGACAATGACTGGAATTTTGATTTCGGTATGGGCTTTGATCTTATCATTTTCCCTGATGTCTTCGGCAATGTTGTGCACTGGGTTACCGACTTTGCCAATTTCAGCTACAGCGATAATTCATGGGTGAATAAACTGTATTCCAAATCCGGTTCCGCCTGGTACAGAGGTATTGTAAATACCGGCATTAGAATCAATCTTGCGGCAATTCCCGCCTTAAGCAAATTCAAGTTCGCCATTGATCTTGCGTTTAACGACCTTTTTGACGACGGAGGCAGATCTCTTACCGCCGGTGCCGTTTTTGGATTCGCCGTGAAGTAAGGGACGGCTGCGGCAATATTTATAAAATCGGAGCGTTTAATACAACATTATTTTAAATAATACTCCATAATAAAAGTTATCAGCCAAAGACTGATAACTTTTATCGCTTTTGCCGTGGTAATCGGATTTTCAATTACCGCATGTGATAATGGCACAACAAATGACAACTTCATCAGGGTTTCAGTTGTTGGGAACAAGACCGACAAATTCAGCAGGTCATATTGGATTAAATCCAAATACAACCAGATATTACAAAGTAGCCGCATGTTCCGCTAACGGAACGGAAGGAGCAATGTCAAACACTGCTTCCGCGACAACATTGAGCGCAGGCGGTTACTCCCTTGACGGCGTTTGGGAAGATAATGGTGGTGCGCGAATTACTGTCAACGGTAGCAGCGGTGTTTTTAGCAAATTATGGGATAGTCCTAAGCCTATAACACAAGATGCCATAAACAAAGAATATGTAAAACTCGGCAGTCAATATTGGCGGAATTTAACAAGTACGGGCAATTTAACATGGTCAGGTCAAGTATTGATAGTTACTTATAACACAAGCAATCCCAATGTCGCTACAGGTACAAGTTGGACAAATGCTACATTCACCATGAGCAATAACGGGCAAACATTAACTGTTGCTTATACTACAGGCGGCAGTGGGGCTGTCACTGATACATGGACAAGGAAACAGTAAATTAACGGTATCAGGCAATAAAACAGCCTAAAAAACCGTTTTTGTATGATGGGGACACCCTGAAATTTTTTCGAGGTGTCCTCCTGCCATTGGGACATCAGGAAAAACCAACGGGACATGTCTCAAAATTTACGCGGGTTCGGGCGGACAGCCCGGAATGGTTTTCTATGCTGTACACCATTTGCATTACATATTGATGAAACAGAAAGATGCATAATCGGTCAATGGTCTGAATTTAATAGCGCTATAATCTCATAATTAAAAATAATCTTTACCTTAACGTTATTGTGTATTGTTTTAATTCAAAACACCGTGATATATTGACATAAGCCTTTCCTCAATATAAACTTAAATTCTCTTGCGGCCGTCGTATAACGGCATTACCCTAGCTTCCCAAGCTCGTGACGCGGGTTCGACTCCCGTCGGCCGCTGAGTTATTTAAAACAGGACATAATAATTATTTTGTATTAATAAAATTATTGGAGTATAGAAGCGGGAGTCGAAACGGAGCGCTTCTGTAAAAAAGGCTAAGGCGAAGCCTTGACCTGAAGACTCGGCGCAGGATGCGCCGGGAAGCGCGTAGGCGGCCTAAGGGAACAATGATGCAGGATATTTCCATTTTAGTTGAAAAAGCCAGGATAGCGCAGAGGCAATGGGCAAAGCTCACTTACAGTAAAAGAGCCGGATATATAAAAAAAGTAAAACGAATTCTTGCCGAAAAACGCGATGAAATCATAGAAATGATTCAGCATGAAAACGGCAAGCTGGCTGTTGACGCTCTTGCCGCGGAACTTGTTCCGGCTATCATGGCGGTTCCATATTATATAAAGCAGGGCAGACGTTTATGCAAACCGCACACGTTAGGCGGCGGCAATATATTATTGTTTTTTAAAACTGCCGTAATGACCTATGAGCCGTGGGGAGTTATTGGCATTATATCGCCGTGGAACTATCCTTTTTCCATTCCTTTCTCCGAAGTGATAATGGCGCTTCTTGCGGGTAACGCGGTAATTTTGAAAACAGCCGCGCTTACTCCCGGATCGGGGCGCGTAATCGCGAAAATACTGGAAGCGGTGAATCTCCCCGAAGGGCTTTTTGCCAATGTTGAAATTCCCGGAAAGGAAGCAGGCGGCGCATTTATCAGCGGGGGAATAGACAAGCTGTTTTTTACAGGTTCAACCGCGGTAGGCAAAAAGCTTATGGCTCTTGCTGCCGAACGGCTTCTTCCCGTAACGCTGGAACTTGGCGGCGCTGATGCCGCGATTATTTGCAAGGACGCTGATATTGATCGCGCCGCATCCGGCATTATATGGGGAGCTTTTTCCAATGTGGGGCAGTCTTGCGGAGGAGTTCAGAGGGTTCTTGTCCATAAGGACAGATACAATGAATTTATTAAAATAATCAAAGAGAAAGTGGAAGCGCTTCGTCCTGGAAATGACGTTTCCTGCGATTTAGGCCGTCTTGTTTCCATCAGCAGAAAAGAGGAAGTTCGCAAACAGGTTAATGAGTGTCTTGCGAAAGGCGCGGAAATTGCCGCTCAAAGCGGCGCGTTTACAGATTCTGACGGAAAGGCGGCGGGAACCTTAAATGACGGGAGCCTCTATTTTCCCGCCATTGTACTGACCGGAATAAAAGCCGGAATGCCTGTTTTTGATGAAGAAGTTTTCGGACCCGTGATAGGAGTGCTTCCATTTAACGACGATGCTGACGCCATTAATCTTGCCAACGCTTCGCCTTACGCGTTAAGCGGTTCAGTCTGGACAAGAAACAGGAAACAGGCGGAAAAAATGGCGGCATTAATTCATGCCGGTTCTGTGATGATAAACGATCACCTGATGTCTCACGGACTTGCCCAGACTCCATGGGGAGGTTACGGAGCTTCAGGGATCGGGAAAACGCATGGAGAATCCGGTTTCCGCGAAATGTTAAAATCAAAAGTGATAATTGGCGATATATTGCCGGGCGCAAAACGCCAGCCGTGGTGGCAGCCTTATTCGCAAAAGCTCTACAATGGCTTGATTGCCCTTAGCGATGTATTAAACGCGCCGCCGTTTAAACGGATTGCCGCGCTTCCCGCTCTTGCCGGATTTTTTCTTTTGGCATGGAAAAAAAACGGGGATAAAAAATAACTGAAAGACTAAACATCTGCCAGTAACCATGAACAGCTTATTGTTAATTTTTGCCTGAACCGCTGATCCAGGGCTGACTCGAACAGCCGACCTGCCGCTTAGGAGGCGGCCGCTCTATCCCCTGAGCTACTGGACCTGGAGAAATCTCTTCCAATACGCCAAGATTACCACCCCGGAAGCGTAATGTCAACTTATCGCTCTTGCGTAATATATGTTTTTTCTCTATGATTATAAGGTACGCGAAAATTTATGAGGTTAATAATGTCCAAATACGAACCGGGAGTTCGAAAGGCATCTCTTTTTATAATGCTGATTTTCGGCATGGGTCTTCTTTATGGTCAGGAAATTATAACCGCCGAAAGATACCTGGAAATTGTATCGGATAATTACGGCGGAATTAAAGACTATGAAGCGTCAATTGTAATCCGTTCGGGCAATTCGGACATGACAGGAACCGTAAATCATCTGTCTCCTTCGTTCCTGAGGATAGACTTTACCAGACCTGCGAATCAGGTAATTGTTTATAACGGAGAAATACTTACAATATATCTGCCGGAATACAGGGCTGTCCTGAGCCAGACCGTTAATCAGACCAGAAGGACAGGAGCGGCTGGCGCTGGTATGGCAAGCGCTCAGGGGCTGTCTATGTTAAGACGCAATTATGTTCCTTCCTACGATGTAGGACCGGCTCCTGTTCCGCTGGACGCCAATTCTGACGAGATGGTTGTCAAATTGCGCCTTGGCAGAAGAACAGTCTCCGAAGGTTTCAGGGAGATTGTTTTAAGCATCAATCCTGACACAAAATTAATCCGGCGGATAGAAGGCAGGACGATTGCAGAAGGCGATGTCCGTTTTGATTTTTCAAATATCAGGATAAATCAGGGAATTCCTGAACAGCGGTTTATCTATGATCCGCCGCCTAATGCGAGTATGTATAACAATTTCCTTTTTAGGGATGTTGACTAAGATGCGGGAGGAATGTGATGGAATCTCTGGGTGAAAAATTAAGAGATGCCCGCAATGAGAAAGGGCTGAGCTTCGATCAGATAAGCAGGGATACAAACATCTCCCTGCGGTATCTTGAAGCCCTGGAAACTGAAAATTTTTCAGTCTTTCCCGGAGAGCCGTATGTTATCGGCTTTCTGAAAAATTACGGCACTTACCTTGAGCTTGATATTCAAAAACTGATTTCACTTTACAGGGCTTTACGTATACAGGAACAGCCCATTCCCGTAGAACAGCTTTTAAAACCGCAGAGAAATTTTCCCAGGTTTATAGTTCCGCTGTTTCTGATTCTGATTGCCGCAGGAGCGGGCGGTTATGGTCTTTATAAACTTTTCCTTACGCTGCCAAGGAAACCCGCGGAAGCCGCGGTTGTAAGCCGCATTCCGTCCGAGTATATGCTGGAAGGGAATTCCATGGAAAAGCGCCTGTACAGAAACGATTCCGTTCTGGTTACCGTATCAGCGGAGATGTATAAACTTGAACTCGCCAATCTTGGAGAAGCAGTAACAATCCGCACTCCGTCAAGTTCCGTCATTCTGGATTTAAGCCAGGAAGCGAATGTCGATCTCAATAACGACGGAATTCCCGAATTGCGCATAACAGTCGCAGATTTCGCGAAGAATAACGCCGACATGGGCGTGCTGCTTCATTTTCTGCTGATGGACTCTGTGGCGATGTATGACGCCGCGTCAGGCGCGGGACGGGACAGTCCGATTGCGGTTAACACCGCGAGCATGACAACCGCCACCGTGTTTCCGTCTTCGCCTTCCGCGTATCCGTTTACGCTTCAGTTAAGTTTCCAGGGTTTTTGCATGTTCCGCTGGGAAATTCTGCGTGAGCAGGATCGAAGGGGCAGAAATGAACGCTATTTCCAGCGCTCCGATGAACTCAGTATCCAGGCGCAGAACGGGATTCGCCTGTGGGCGTCAAACGCACAGGCTGGAAAATTCCAGGTTATTGGCGGCGGCAGGACAGTGCCGCTGGAAATTGGCGCGGCTGGAGAAGTTGTGGTAGCTGACATCCGCTGGGTCAGGGATGATGATAACCGTTACCGTCTTGTGCTGATACGTCTTGAAGCCGGCAATACATAATTCACCTTATATGCCGTTTTTATGAAATATTTTCTTGATCCGTTCGGATGCGCTAAAAACCAGGTTGACGGCGAAAACATGATGGCGCGTTTGAATGACTCAGGATGGGAATGTTCAAGCGCTGAAGAAGCGGACATCATTATTGTCAATTCCTGCGGTTTTATCGAAAGCGCGAAACAGGAATCAATTAACGCCGTTCTTGGATGGCGCAGACTTTACCCTGAAAAAAAAATTCTTCTGGCAGGGTGTCTTTCACAGCGTTATGCGAAAGAACTCCCCGGTATTCTGACCGAAGCCGACGGCTTTACCGGCGCGGGAGATCCGGCGCAGATTGTGCAG
>Ga0209755_10004285_pt1 | contig 17022 bp, 16 predicted proteins | sample TergutCo191P1_FD_187301 | JGI IMG/M metagenome (GOLD analysis project Ga0209755, IMG submission 187301) | Cornitermes sp. P1 segment gut microbial communities from Petit-Saut dam, French Guiana - Co191P1 (SPAdes) (version 2) | ecosystem: Host-associated > Arthropoda: Insects > Digestive system... | reverse complement strand
CGCCTGCGCTGCCTTTTGACTTTCCTGTCGTAGTAACCCTCCGCAGACTTTTGTTTCCAGTCGTAGTACGTCCCGGGCGGGATTTTAACGCCTCACGCAGTTCTCCGAATGTATGCCCTGAGTCCTTGTACTCTATCGCTCGTTTCCTGTAGTCCTCGCTGTACGCCATGTTTTTATTCTAGGTATTTTCGTGGGGATTGTAAACTTAAACCACTATAAAGTATCATGGCCGGATACACGCTGCCTTTGCAGACCAGGTGTTCCGAGTACCATTGGGCGGTTATTTTTTTGAGCTGACCAAAAAGGTGTAGTTTCAGCTCGCTGTTTTCATCACGGAACCTTGTGTCTAAAAGGCGTTGGGTAAGTTTGTAAACGATTTCCGCATCCCTTGTGTCTTCTAAATGGCGCACGTCAAAGTCGGCGGTCTCGCCTATTATGCCAGATGATTTTACCTTGGTAGGGCCGACGAGTTCGGGTGTCAGTTCAAGGGTGGAGTCCGCGGTAAAGCGAGCCGCAAGTTTTTCCTCGGGAAATTCGGCGCGATAGCCGGCCACGCGGGGGAAACGAATTTCCAGCTTGTCCCGCTCGGGCGACATGGCGCGAACATGGACGGTAGCCCCTGGGGAGCGAAGGGTGGGAGGCGATGGTTTCGCGGCAAAATCGAAGGGAATGCCGAAAATATCGGCGTATTCCACATCGAACTGATCCTGATCGTTAAGCTCGTAGGACTGGCGGCGAAGGGCCCTGCCGATAACCTGCTCGCACAGAAGCTGCGTTCCGAAAGCGCGAACGCCCAGAACATGGGTAACGGTATTGGCATCCCAGCCTTCGGAAAGCATGGCTACTGAGACGACGCAGCGGATTGATTCGCCCAACTGTCCAGCCTTGCCCACGGTATTCATGACTTCCCTCAAAAGTTCCTTGTCGGAAATGTTGTCCGCCTCTTAACGACTGCTGGAACGTTGCCAGCGTTCCATGCGGAAACGCTCTATCTCGTCCTTGGTGACTTCCCTGAAATTGTCATCCAGACTGTCATCGGATTCAAGTTGCTGGCTGTCTATGAGTAAGGTTCGTGGGCGGGCAAGGGGGTTCCCATTTTCGTCAAAATTTCTGAAAAGTTTGAAACGGCTGTTTTCAAGATTTTTCGTACCGTCCTGCGTTTTGTGATAATATCCTGAAATAAAATCATACACCAGTTTCGACGATGCGGTATTATTGCATACGACGATAAAACATGGAGGAACGTCAATGTCGGCTCCCTTCCAAAGCGTGAAAGTTTTTTTGTAATGACCGTACAGGGCTTCCAACGCGGTCTGCAATTCCGGCGGCAGATCGGCGGGGTTAAGCGCGCCAGCATTTGCCCTGCTCTTTTTGGGCATTTTTTTGCCGATATGTTCCCAAAGATTGCGATATATGGGCATTTGCGCCCCAGGAATGTTGTCGCTGATCGGAACGCGGGGCAACTTTACTATGCCGCATTCAATGGCATCCATGTAGGGAAAAATCGCTCACCGTCCAGTGAAACAGGGTTCCCTCGCCGTACCCCGAACCTCTTAGGAAAAATGGCGTGGCCGAAAGATCAATCACCGCGTTAATGCCTAGCCGACGTTTTACCGTTTCAAGGCCGCTTATCCAGACTCTGGCGGTTTCGTTGTTTTCCTTTGCTTCCTGCTTTTCATCGCCACGCAGATCATCGACGATATTTTCGCCGTCTGGCTTTTCCCGATAACAATGATGAGCCTCGTCATTGATGACCATGATGTTTTTGATGTGCATCAATTCCTGCATGACGCGCTGAATCATTTGCCCTTCGGTCTCGGTGGACTTGATCGGCGAATTGTGCCCTGCAAAAGGGCGCGGGTACCTTTCATCAGGTTCATTTTTTCCCTGAGCATAAAGGCGTGGTAATTAGTGATAACTATTTTCGCTTTTTTTATGTCGGGAATCATGTCATGGGGAACAAGCGAACGATGTTCGTAATAATTGTCAGGGCTGGATGGATAAAGAACCCTAAGATGATCGCGAATGGTGATGCCCGGCGTTACTATAAGAAAACCCTTGGTAAAGCGCTTGCTCTGCGGATGGCGATTCGCATTGACCGTCTGCCAGGCGATGATCATTGCCATGACGGTGGTCTTGCCGGAACCGGTCGCCATTTTAAAGGCGATGCGAAACAGTTCGGGGTTCGCCTCGGCATTGGCGTTTTTTAGGTGGTCAAGAAAGCGGCTTTCCTTTTTACCCAACTGCGAAACCACTTCGGTTTCCCATACGTGGTTTAGTATAAACCAGTGAAGTAAAAAAAACTACTGGGTTGTGCTTGCCCAAAAAGATCCCGCCGAAAAGAGGTGCGCCTCAAATCAGAAGTACACTTGTCCCAAGGAGTGTCCAAAATGATAGATAAAATCAAGTTTCCCCTCTACAAACCCACTATAATGATTTCCGGAAGGTGAACGGAATGTTCGAGTGGCACAAATACATGCAGATTATCGTGGACGAAATCGACGAGTGCATAAAGCATCGCGACGACGAGGCGCTGACGTTGCGCTTCCTGTCCCGAAAGCTAGGCTACTCGGAAGTCCACACCGCGCGAAAATTCAGGGAGATCTCTGGGATACAGTTTCGGGATTACCTGCGGTTAAGGAGGCTGGCCTATGCGTTGATCGACGTTCGAGACACGGACAAAAGTTTTCTGGACATAGCCATCGATTATGGCTTTTCATCCCACGAGGCCTTTACGCGGGCGTTCAAAACCACGTATGGCACGACGCCGAAGGAGTATCGCAGGCACCCCGTGCCGGTCGTGCTTCGCACGAAGATAAACGCCTTCGACCGTTACGTTTTAGGAATAGGAGAGATTGGCATGGTCAAATCCACGGAGGAAATCAAAATTTATTTCGTGACAATCCCGGCGCACAAGTTTCTGCATATCAGAAACTATGAAAGCAACGGCTACTTCGACTTTTGGGAGAAGCAGGGCGGCATACCCGGACAGAATTGCGACACTGTTTGCGGGTTGCTGGACAGCATCAAGGGCAAGCTGGACGGCACATAGCTTTCATTAGAAACACAAAAGGCCGTCAAAAATGGTTGCACAGACGCAGTCTTTTCGGTATAATGTATTCATGGACGCATACCCATGGATGAAATTGGTTTTACGGTTCTCGACCTGATCAAAATCGATCTCAAAGAGCACAACTCGCTAAACCTCCAGTGCATCGGCGGAAGGAAAGGGCTGTCCAGGGAAATTACCGTTCCCGATCTGAACCGTCCCATTGGTGCACTCATGGGCCATTTTGACGATTTTGCCTCCAGCCGGATCCAGCTTTTCGGCAGGGGGGAGTTTTCCTACCTTTCCAGGCTGGAAAAAACCGGGAATCTCAAAAGTGTCCACGCTTTGTTCAACCATCCTGTGCCCTGCTGTATTTTTACCCACGGCATGACTCCCAGCAGGGAGTTCTACGAAATTGCGGAGGCAAACCAGTGCCCCATTTTGCAGACCGCCCTTAAAACTACCGAGTTTTCCGCTAGGCTGCTTCGTGTTCTTTCCGAAATTTTTTCCCCGCACCAGAGTATTCACGGGGTTCTGGTCGAAGTTTTTGGCCTTGGGATTCTGCTTTTGGGTGAATCCGGGGTCGGGAAGAGCGAGACCGCCCTGGAGCTGGTCCATCGGGGGCACCGGCTGGTGGCGGACGACGTTGTGGATATGCACTGCGTCAACGGCAACATGCTTATGGGCATGGGCGCAAACAGAATCATCGGTCATCACATGGAAATCCGGGGCCTGGGTATTATCAACATTACCCACATGTTCGGTGTAAGGGCAATCCGGGACAGAATAGAGGTGCAACTTGTCGTGGTGCTGGAGGCGTGGGATTCCGAAAAATCGTACGACCGGCTGGGAACCGACGAGCAGGTTATGGAATTTCTGGGAGTCAGCATTCCCAAGTTGGAAATACCGGTAAAGCCAGGGCGTAACATCCCCATCATAATAGAGACTGCGGCAATGAACGAAAAACTCAAATCGATGGGATACAATGCGGCAAAGGAATTCAAACGAAGCATCCTGAAGTGGAACGAAAGCGACGCCAGCCGCCCTGTGTTTTTCTGGAACGACAATACATTTTAGTAGGGACACACATGGTTGAGAAAAACGTAATTGTTTCAAACCGGGCCGGCATACACGCCCGCCCTTCGGCGCTTATCGTCCAGGCCACGAAAAATTTCAAGTGCAGCATACACTTCGAAAAAGGCAGCGAGCGGATAAACGCGAAGTCCATCATGGGCGTTATAACCCTGGGGGCAAGCTACGGAACGGCGATAAAAATGATCGCCGACGGGGAAGACGAACAAGAGGCGATTGAAATACTGGCCGGCCTTTTCGAGTCGAAATTCGAGGAAGACGAGAACTAAATACCGTGAAAACACGTCCGCAGTATCTAAATACCAGGGGGTTGGTTTTTGTTTACATACTGCTCTGTGTGTTGACGGTACTGTTTACGCGTTCGTTCTTTTGGGAAACCCTGTACGAAGGCAGGGTTCCGGATACGCTGACTCTGGTGGTGTTTTTTACCATTCCCGTGGTGTTAATGGTTTTTCTGGGAATCGCCGTTGCTAATTTTGTTGGCGATATTATCGCTCGCCGCCCAGGGGTAAAGTTCAGTTCGCGGCTGTTGGGCTACTTTGTTGTTACCGTTTTTTTTGCCACCGTTCCCATGACCATTGTTACCGGTATTTCCATTAGCGAGATTGTCCGGTTTTGGCACAGCTTTGACGCGGATGCCGCAACGGAAGCCTCCGGTTCGTTTGCCGTGGACAGTTTTGAGTTGCACAGTAATCGTTTTGAAACCATTTTACGGGGAACGGACTGGAACACGGTAATGTCGCCGGCAAGACCGGCGGCGGTTTTGCCGACGAACATTGCCGCAGTGCAGGATTTTCGGTTTGCCGGGGGGGGGTGGCAGGACTACGCGTTTCTGGGCCACGAATCCGGAAGGCTTGCAATGCCGCCGTCGCAAATGGAAGGCTTTACTCTGAGGGAACTGCCGCGCGATATTGGTTTTATCCGGTACGTGATGCGGCCGGAGCATAACGTTATCAGGCTGGTAAGTTACGATCTGGGCGAGGGTTTTGACTTTGGCTTGTCCGCCATAGAAACCCAGACGGATCGCTTTGAGGTAATAGGCGTACTGCGGGACAACCTGCGGATTCTGGAAGTGTTTTACTACGGCGTGTTTTTCTTCCCGCCGCTGCTTATGACAATGATTATCGCAATTTCCTTTACCCGGCGTATTACCAACCCCATTGCCGAACTTACCGATGGCACCCGTCGCGTTGCGGAAGGCGATTTTTCCGTGCAGATTCTTGCCCGGCAGGGGGACGAACTGGGGCTTCTGGTGCGTTCGTTTAACGCAATGGTGCAGGATCTGGAAAAATCCAGGGCGGCTCTGGTAAAAGCGGAAAAAATCTCGATTTGGCAAAACATGGCGCAGCAACTGGCCCACGAAATAAAAAACCCGCTTACCCCCATAAAGCTGTCCGCCGAAAGGGTTTTGCGGCGTTGGCGCAACGAACCTCAGGAAGTGGGGGGCATTATAGAGGGGTCCATGCTGGCGATAATCCAGGAAACGGAAGGGCTTTCCATTCTGCTCGACGAATTCCGGACTCTTTCCAGGCCAATGGAACCGTCAAAGTCGTGGATCAAATTTGGAGAAGTCGTACCGGAGGTAACAATCCCCTACCAAAGCTCCCACCCCAGAGTCGCGTTTGACATGGAACACGTTGACGAAAATCTGGTTATGAAAATTGACAAAAGCCAGTTTTCGCGGGTTCTTACCAATCTGATAATCAACGCCATAGACGCGATGGACGGCAGCGGCTCCATCGAAATTAGAACCGAGCTTGTAAAAAAGCGGGGTATGCAGTTTTGCAGAATTACCGTCAAGGATTCCGGAAAAGGCATTTCCCAGGAGGAATCCGCGCATGTTTTTACGCCGTACTTTACGACAAAGGAATCCGGAACCGGTTTGGGGCTTCCCATTATAGAGCGTATCGTGAGCGACCACGGAGGAAGCATCTGGTTTAACTCGGACGAAGGAATGGGAACCGTCTTTTTTATAGACCTGCCTTCCGGTGAAGGCGAGGGGGAGGGGGGGTAATGGCCGCTATTTTGGTTATCGACGATGAACGCGGGGTTAGGCAAACGCTGGTTTCCATTCTGGAGGACGAAAAGTACAAAGTGCTTAGTGCGGAAGACGCTATCGCTGGAATGCAGATACTGGAAGAAAACGCCGTGGATTTGGTTTTTCTGGACGTGCTTCTGCCAAAACTGGGCGGTCTGGAAGCGCTGGAACAAATCCGCGCCCGCTGGCCCGGTCCGGAAGTGGTAATGGTCTCCGGCCATGGGAGCATCGACATGGCGGTGCGTGCGGTTAAGGGCGGCGCGTTTGACTTTATGGAAAAACCGCTGTCGCTGGAAAAAATTCTTACCGTGTGCCGCAACGCGCTTGCCATCAGAAAACTCCGGGAGGAAAACCGCAGTCTTAAAAAAAGCATCCTTCGCCGCGACGAAATAATCGGCACCAGCGACGCGATGAACCGTATACGAAAATCGATAAGACTGGCGGCAACCAGCGACACGCGGATTCTTATTACCGGGGAAAACGGCACGGGCAAGGAAGTGGTTGCAAGGGCGATACACCACAGTTCCTCCCGCAGCGAACATCCTTTCGTGGAACTGAACTGTGCCGCCATTCCGGAAACGCTTGTGGAAAGTGAGCTGTTCGGCCACGAAAAAGGCGCATTTACCGATGCCGTTTCAGATCGCAAAGGCCGCTTCGAGATTGCGGACGGCGGAACGCTTTTTCTGGACGAGATTGGCGACATGTCGCTTTCGGCGCAGGCCAAGGTGCTGCGGGTAATCCAGGAACAGAAAATGGAACGCCTGGGCGGTGAAAAAACCATTACCACAAACGTTCGCATTATTGCCGCGACTAACATGGATCTGGAAACGGCCTGTGCACAGGGGCGGTTTCGGCAGGATCTGTTTTTTCGCCTTAATGTTATTCCCATTCACATTCCGCCGCTGCGGGAACGGCCAATCGACATTTCGCTTTTGCTTCACCATTTTTTGAACGGACAGGGAATCGAAAATTTTGGCCTGGAACAGGACGCGCTGGATTTGCTGCTTTCCCACGACTGGCCCGGAAACGTGCGGGAACTTAAAAACCTGGCGGAACGCATCGCGGTTATGCACACGGAGGATCGCATAGACGGAGAGGCGCTTTCCGGGCTTATGAGCCGGACCGCCGGCCAGGGCGGGCGGGACGAAAACCGGGGCGGTAAAACCAGCGGGCAAGGCCATTCAAACGAAATCGCGCTTCCCGGGGACCTCCTGGAGCGGAATTATCAGGACGCGAAGGAATCGTTCGAAAAATGTTATTTGGAGTTCCAACTTTCCAAGAATGGCGGTATAATATCCAGGACGGCCGAGGCAATCGGCATATATCCAAGCAATCTGCATACGAAACTGAAAAAGTTCGGAATAGTGGTGCAAACCGGAAAGGAAGGACAATGAGAAAACTTACCGACCGCCAAAGGCAAGTGCTTTCGTTCATCGCCGACCATGTTAAGAAGCATTCCTATTCTCCCAGCATAAGGGAGATTGCGGAACATTTTGGGATTTCAATGAAAGGCGCGCACGACCACATTGCGGCGCTTAGGCGTAAAAACTGTCTGGAGCAGAACGGCAGGTGTCCGCGCACGCTGAAACTGATTCCGGACGAAAACGCGGAAGAGCAGGCCGCCGACTTGCTGCTGGAGATTCCCATTGTCGGAACCGTTGCCGCGGGGGTTCCCATTCTGGCCGAGGAAAACTGGGAGGGAACGCTTACGCTGCACCGATCCATGCTGAAAAAAACCGGAACGCATTTCGCTCTTAGGGTGCGCGGCGATTCCATGTCCGGGGCCGGAATCATGGACGGCGACATGGCGGTAATCGAAAAGCAGGACGTGGTAAGAAACGGCGAAATCGCGGTGGCCGTGGTTGACGAGGCCGTTACCCTAAAGCGTTTTTACAGGGAAAGCACCCGCATAAGGCTGCAGGCCGAAAACCCGGACTACAAGCCCATTTTTTGCCAGGAAGTAAGAATACTGGGGAAACTTTCCAAAGTAATTCGGGACTACTGAAATGCCAACCGGTAACGCCTACATATTTCTTGGCCCGGAAATCGGGAAAAAGCAGGACGCAATCGACGACATCCGGAAAAAGCTGTCCGCCGCCGGTTCCCCGGACGAAATGGTTTTTTACGCCGGGGAAACGCCGGCGGTGAAAATTGCCAACGCGGTGCAGAACCACAGCCTGTTCTCGCAGTCCCGCCTGTTCATCGTGAAAAACGCCGACCAGATTAAAAAGAAGGAAGAAACGTCGCTGGTCGCATCCTGCATGGAGGAACTGGAATCCGACACCGTTATGATTCTGGTTTCAGACGAGTTCAAACTGGCCTCCGGTTTGGACAACTGCTGCCCGGCGGCAAACCGAAAAGTTTTTTACGAAATGTTTGAAAACCAGAAAACGGAATGGGTGCAGTCCTTTTTCCGGCGCGAGGGCCGCAACATCACCCCGGACGGCGTGGACCTGATTCTGGAAATGGTGGAAAACAACACCGACGCACTCCGGCGCGAATGTTCGCGGCTAATGCTTTTCCTGCCGAACGATCGCCCGGTTGAAGCGGATGACATAGAAAAGTGGCTTTCCCACAACCGCGAGGAATCCGCGTTTACCCTTTTTTCGCGGATTGCCGCCGGGGATTCCCCCAAAGCGATAGAAACGCTGCACACCCTGCTTGCCGCGAAGGAAAGCCCCCAGGGTATACTTGCCGGTCTAACCTGGTGTTTCCGGAAACTGCGCGACTACCTTACCCTTCTGAGAAAAGGCCAGGCAGACAACAGCTTTGAGCTGAAAAAAATCGGCCTTTCGTCCCCCAAGGCAAAAAGCGATCACATGGCCGCCGCCCGCCGCTACAACGCCATGGCCGTGGACATTTGCCTGGCCATCACCGCGGAGTACGACGTGCTGACACGCTCCTCCGGCACGTCGCTGGAATCGGTGCTTATGGACGCGTACGTTTTGAAGATACTTGGCAGGGCGAATCGCGTTTAGGGGATGTTTCCCATTCCGGGGATCGGCACTGTTGCGCCTGCGCTATCGCTCCTCGGCAAGGCTTCCGGTGATCCTGATAATCCTGGACCAGTTCTGCCGCCTTATGCCGATAATGCAGATATCAAACTTAGAGGAGGTGCTACATGGCATCACAAGCAACGCTCACTGGAGCGGAATCCCCGGCTCACATGGACAACGAATCAAAGGACAAAATTAACAAGGTTATGTACAAACTTGCGGCACTGGACGATTTCTTTTCGTTTTACAGGGTGGTACACGACAGAATGAGCCTTCGGGGGGAATCGATTTCGGGGCTTTCCTTTTTTATTTCCGGTTGCATTGACGAACTTCGGGAGATTATTGACAAGCCGGGCGACCGGCATGAATAGGCCTTGAGGGCCGGTTTGAAAAGGGGCTGGTTCTGCCCCTTTTTCAGCTATTAATCACGCTAATTATGTCAGCATATCCAGAGCGAACCACTATCGTCAATGGCCGCAGTGCAATACCCTTTTGAGGAGACGGATTCCCATTTCTTGCCCGTGGGATGCTTTATTTCTTCGAGATTGATTTTGCAACTGCCTTCATTGGAATTATTTACCCATACCAAGAGCTTGCCGTCTTTTACAACGACTGCCTCACGATTCCCATACGCAGAAATTATACTTGCCATTGTTTTCTCCTTAGTCAAAAATTACCCTTCCGAATATAGCAGGAAAGGTGTTGCTAGCATTTTAAGTCGCCTAGTTAAAAGTCCCAAACCGCCCCATCCATTTTTTCGGCCAGAATTTTAGAGCGACCTGCGTACACTAACGCCCAATCTGTATCTGCTCCTATCCGGGTTGGTTTGCGCTGGTCAGTATCATTTCCTCCCCATGTCCAAAGCGAGCCGTTTTCATCAATGGCTAGAGTACAATTCCACCCTGCGGAAGCATGTTTCCATTTGCCTACCCCTTCGACTTCTACTAGGACAGGAATGTTGCTGTTGGTTGTCGTGCCATAGCCAATCTGTCCGTAATTGTTTCTTCCCCATGCCCAAAGCTGACCATCTTCATCAAGGGCTACGGTGTGACCGCCACCTGCGGAAACGAATTCCCATTTATGGTTTCTCGGGAAATCTATTTTGACGGGCTTGTTGCGTTCGTTTACCATGTCGTAGTTGGACTGATGGAACTCGTTTCTTCCGCAGATCCAGAGCGAACCATTTTCATCGATGGCTACGATATGGTGCTCTCCCACAGACACGGACACCCATTTTTTATCTTCCGGGTGCTTTATCTCGGTGCCTGCGGTGCGATTTTCAGTGCCGTAGACAATTTGGCAACAGTCGTCGCTTTCCCAATCCCAAATCGTACAATCTTCCCCGGCTGTTACGACATGGCTTTTGTCTGCTGGAATGATAGGCTTCATTTTCATTCTTTTCTCCTCCACAGATTCTAGGCAAAAAGCCTAGAAAAATATAAAACGATTCTACCAAGGAGGCAATAGGCTTCCTTGGCAGATGTGCTTAACCCCTTGGGCCTTGCCGGTATTGCTACGGAATCGTAACCAGAGTGGGGCTGGTGCGCTGTGTCGTCGTTTCACGATCTTCGGCAAGCTGGCCATACTGATTGCGTCCCCAGACCCGGAAGGTGCCGTCTTTCCGGACTGCCGTACTGTGGTTCGTGCCTGCGGACACGGATGCCCACGTCGTGCCAAGCTGTATCAGGACCGGAATGTTTCGGGCTGTTGTGGTACCGTCGCCAAGCCGACCGTTCGTATTACTTCCCCATGCCCAAAGCGTACCCGTAGTTCTGATCGCCAGAGTATGAGTATCACCGGCGGTCGCAGAGGCCCAGTCATTGTCCGCCCCTATTCGTGTGGGAGAAGCGCGCGATGTTGTCGTGCCATCACCAAGTCGGCCACTCCCATTGTTTCCCCAAGCCCACAACGAGCCGTCTCGCCTGGTAGCCACAGTATGACTTGAACCAGCGGACACGGTTACCCAGTTAGTTGCCGTCCCTATTCTGGTAGGTACATTGCGGTTTGTCGCAGTACCATCTCCAAGTTGCCAGTTACCGTTGTTTCCCCAAGCCCAAAGTTCGCCGTCTCTTATGGCCATGGTGTGTGCCTCACCAGCAGACACGGAAACCCAATCCACAGCCGCTCCTACGCGCTGGGGAAGGTTCTGGCTGGTTGTCCCACCAATCCCAAGCCGCCCGCTACCGTTGTTACCCCAAGCCCACAAGGTACGGTTTCCAGAAGCATCCTCGCGGATGCCAACCGTATGGGCATTACCAGCAGACACATAAACCCAATCCGTGGCAGTCCCTACTTGTATCGGAGTAGCGGTAATTCCCGACATCAACCCAAGGCCGGTTCTGCCATCCGTGGCACTTCCCCATGCCCATAACGAGCCATTCGCCCTAATCCCAACGGTATGCCACGCACCAGCGGACACATGTACCCAGTCTGTTGCAGTTCCTATACGGACTGGAATGTCTCGAGTTGCCGTATCGCCAACTCCAAGCCGGCCATCACCTCCGTGCCCCCAAGCCCAAAGCTCGCCGTCTCTTATGGCTACGGTGTGCCAACCCCCGGCAGAAATCATCCTAAAAGGCTCCCGCACATAAACCGTCACCACCCGCGGCCCGGTTTCGACCCCGGCCATCGCAATCGACACCGACACGTTCCCGCGGTTCTCTACGCCAACTGCCAGCGACCAAGCCGTCCCGCCGCCGGTCAAAGCCCCGGTCGTAACCGCGACCGTGCCTTCCTCCACGGTTATATGTCCCACCGTCAACCCGGTAACCGCCGCGCTAAAAACGAAGTCGATGGCGGTGGTGTTTTCCGCATTGTTCGCGGTCGCCGTCCAGGTAATCGCCGAAACGTCAAGCGTTTCCGTCCGGCTTTGAATCCCCGGCCTGTCAATCGACACCTCGATCGTTCCGGCCCGCGCCACGGTAACCGCAAGCCTCCGCGACGCGCCGCTGCCGGTCAAGGCTCCAGCGGTCGCCGCGCCGGTTCCATCAACAATGGTAATATCGTTGACATCCAGCCCGGTAACCGATCCGTCGAAAACGAAGTCGATGGCACCGGTGTGCGGGGTGCCGTGCGCGGTCGCCGTCCATGAAACCGGGGGACGGGAAACGTTTACCGTTCTCGCCGCGCCGTCAATTCCCGGCCTGTTGATCGAAACCGACACGTTCCCTGTTCCAAGACTGGTAACGGTAACGGCAAGGAACCAATCCCTCCCCTCCCCCGTCAGGGCCCCGGCCATTACCGCGCCGGTTCCGTCGGTGACTATGATGTTGCTTGCGGTAAGCCCGGTTATTGGCTCCACGAAAACTATGTTTATGACGGTGGTGTCAACCGCGCTGTTGGGGGCGGCCGTCCAGGTGGCGAGCCATCTGGCGTACAGGTTCAGGTTGCCCGATACCGCGTGAACGGTACCGGCGTTGAAGTTGCCGCCGGAACCGTCGGGCATGGTGTTCCAGCCGCCAAAAACAAAGCCGTTTCTGACAAGCCCGTCGCCGCCGGGGAACGTGAAGCCGGCGCCCTCGTTCACGGTCTGCGGCGGCAACGTCCCCGTGCCGCCGTTGGCGTTAAAGGTAACGGTAAAGACGACAAGCCATCTGGCGTACAGGGTGACGTTGCCGGTCGGCGGAAACAGGCTGCCGCCGCCAAAGTTGGCTCCTTGACCGTCGGGTCTGGTGTTCCAGCCGCCGAATGCGAATCCCTGCCTTGAAAGCCCCGCACCGCCGGGAAGCACGATTGGGGATCCCTCGTTCACCGTCTGCGGGCTCGGCACGGTTCCCCCGCCTTGGTTTATGTCGAATGTTATCGTGAACGCGGCGAGCCATCTCGCGTACAGGGTTATGTCGCCGGTCGGCGTGTAAGTCGCGCCCGCGCTAAAGGTGTCGCCCGCGCCGTCGGGTCTGACGCTCCACCCGCCGAACGCGAATCCCTGTCTTGAAAGCCCCGCGCCGTCGGGCAGCGTTATGCCCGATCCGGCGTTCACGGTCTGCGGGCCGGGCAGAGTTCCCGTGCCGCCGTTGATGTCAAGGGTAACCGTGGCCGTCCATCTCGCGTGCAGTGTGACGTTGCCGGTGGGCATGAACGTGTCGCCCGGGTTCAGATTGGTGCCGCCGCCGTCGCCCGCGGTGTTCCAGCCGGCGAAAACGAAATCGCCCCTAGAAAGCGTGCCGCCGCCCGGAACCGGTATGCCGGTGCCGACGCTGATGGTCTGCGTCGCGGGCAATGCCCCGGTTCCGCTGTTGGCGCTAAAGCTCACAGTAATCATGCCGACGGCGTTCCAGTTGGCGTATAGGGTGATGTTCGCGGTCGGCGTGAACGCCGCGCCTTCGTTAAGGTTGTCGCCGGTGCGGTCGGGTCTGGTGTTCCAGCCGCCGAAAGTGTATCCGGTTTTTGAAAGCCCGCCGCCGCCGGGGATCGTTACGCCGGCGCCGACGGTCACCCTTTGCGGCGGGGGCAGGGTTCCGGTGCCGCCGTTGGCGTTGAAGTTGACAAGAAAGGTGCCTCCGGGGTTCCAGTTGGCGTAAAGGGTTACGCTTTCGGTCGGCGCAAATGCGTCGCCCGCGCCGAAGTTATCGCCGGTGCCGCCCGCGTTGATGTTCCAGCCGGCGAACGCGAACCCGATTTTGGAAAGCGCGCCGCCGCCGGGAAGCGTTATGCCGTCGCCCGCGTTTACCTGCTGCGGGGCCGGCGCGGTTCCCATGCCGTTGTTGGCATCGAAGGTTACGGTAAAGACGGCCAGCCACACGGCGTGTACCGTCATGTCCGCGGTAGGAGTGAACGTGTCGCCCGCGTCAAAGCCGGCACCGGATCCATCCGCGGCGGTGTTCCACCCGGTAAACGTGAACCCGGTCTTTGAAAGCACGCCGCCGCCGGGAAACGTTACTGCGGAACCCACGTTTACCGTTTGCGCGGGTATCGCCCCTTCGCCGCCGTTGGCGCTGAACGCCACGGTGAAGGTCGGCATCCTGGTTGAACCGTCGATATCGCAGGACGCGAAAAACACCGCGCAAGCCGCAAGGGCGATAATCGCCGCGCGTACTGGCGGCGACATCCGGTTTGAGCGATTCGCTAGATTTCCGTTTCGCATATCATCTACTCCTCAAGTCGAAAGCGATATGTTATCCCAATCGACAGTTTGTGAATGGTATTGGAAAAATCTGTGCGCAGCGTGTACGAAAGGCCGAATATGTTGACGATGTTGACACCTGCTGTAAAATCCATCACTGCGGTTCTTCTGGGCATGACCATGTTGATGTCGTCGAAGCGATATTCCTCCATCAAAAAGCCGCCGCCTATGCCGACGTGCCAACCGCTTCTCGCAAAAGGCAGAAACAGCGCGTAATGCGCGAACGGCGTTATCGAGAAATACCCCACCCCCTCCATGCCGCTTATGAAACCGAAATCGCCGCCAATTCTGACAAAAGAATGGCGAAACGGAGCCAGCGTCGCCTGCACCGTGGCCGTCATCCAAGGTTCGGAAAACGATGTGCCGACGGACGCGCCGACGCTCCAGAACCTTGAGGGATCCGCGAACAGCGCGGCCCTGGAACGCCGGCGATGAAGCGCGGCAATCCGCCCTTCCGCGCCGGCAGGGTCCGTAAGAAGTATTGCAATCTCCGCCATCAGGTCGATGCCGTCGGCAATGACCCTGTAATCCCTCGAAGCCCCAGCAAGCAGCCTTCCGTCCTCGACGTGCAGCACCTGCGCCGTGAACAGGTTTATGTCCCCAAGCCTCTGCACAGCGGCGGAAAGCACAAAGTCTGCGTTGATCGCCCGCCCCAACGACACCGCCTCCTCGTCCGCAGTGTAGCCCCGCATCTGGAAGTCGTGTTCCCTCAACGCCGCCTGCATCGCCGAACTTCGGGGCAGCACGACATAGTTGCCGGTGTTTAGAATTTCTATCGCAAGAATCTGCGTCAGCGTTTCCGCATCGTGCGCGTCCATCCCGTCGCCAAAAGGGGCGATTGCCAGACTCGGCAGCCGCGCCGTGTCCCTGCCCAAAGTGCCGGCGACCAGACTCCGCGACATGGAAGGCAGGAAGCCCCGCACCTCGCCGATGTTGCGATACGTGCGGTAATATCCCGCGACCTGTTCAAAAGTTTCGACGTTGACGATGGTCGCGATAACAAGATTCCTGTTACCCAATCTGCGTATATTGCCGGAGATAACGTAGTCGGCACCGAGCATACGGCCTATGCCGGCTATGGTGTCCGAGTCGGTGTAACCCATAAGCTGGAAGCCCTGTTCCGCAAGCACGGCGTTGACGGCGGCGGTGCGCGGAACCACGGTAAAGGCGTTCAGTATTTCCGGCTGGAACGAAAACAGAGTGGCGATTGTCTCGCCGTCCCCGCCCGCGCCGCCGGTAAATGGCAGAATCCCAAGCCTTGGCCTTGCCCGAAAATCCGTCTGCGAAAACGCGAAAACGGCGCACCATGCAAGCAGCACGGCGAAAAGCAGTGTTTTTCTCATCTCACCTCGTTTGCCATTGAACCAATATCAAGTTGCGAATGAAGCTGAACAAACACGTCATTCGCCTATACCACGCAATTTGAGAATATTTTATCACGCAACCGGTTGTTTGCCAAGCCTATCACGCCATAAATATAATGGGAATTTCTCTACAAGGCGGATAAATGACGGAAACCCAACTGAGAGATACGGTCCGAACCAACATCAGGCGGTACAGGGATTACCGAAAATGGACGCAGGCCGAGCTGGCCGAAAAAATAGGTATTTCAATAAATTTCCTGAGCGACATCGAAAACGGAAAGCGGTGGATTTCCCCCTCAAGCATGGTGAAGTTCGCCTCCGTCCTTAACATCGAGCCGTTCGAGCTGTTCAAACCCGCCGACTCCCCGCCCCCTTCCGTTTCCGCCCTGTTTTCCAAATACAACGACGAAGTCGTGCAGGCCGTCTCCGATTCCCTCAGGCAGATATATGACTATTATCAGGCCAGCGTTAAGGCCGAACCTCAAGGATAATCCCCTCGCTTGAGAAACTTGCGATCCCTCCAGTCAGGGACTTGCAAAATGACAGCATAAATGCTATCATGGTATTATGGGCAGACGCGAAAAGTTGATACAGAAAATACTCAACGGCAAATCGGACATAACCCCCGATGAAGCCGTGAAAGTTCTTGAAATGCTTGATTTTCGCGCATCTCCAAGCGGAGGCTCACACCTCACCTTCAGGAAACCAAACCGACCGTCGGTCACCGTTGTTATTACCCAAAATCCGTTGAAAGCGTACATGGTGGAAAAATTACAGGAGGCGCTAAGAAATGAGGGATACAAAAATGGCTAAGAAACATTTGGATTATTACCTGAATTTGCCGTACACGTACATCATCGAGTGGTCCGATGTTGACAGTTGCTTTTTGGGCAGCATTGTTGAACTTGAACGCAACATGACCTGTGGGCAAACCCGAGAGGAAGTATTGGCCAATCTTAAGGACGCTCTTGTTTCTTACGTGACGACAAGCCTTGACAATGACATGGAAATTCCCGAGCCGCTCAAAGTGGAGGACTTTAAGGGGAGCATCACTTATCGCACCAGCAAAGAGCGTCATTACAGGCTTGCGAAACAGGCAAAGCTGTACGGTAAAAGCATAAACGCTTTTATCGATGAGGCAATCGGGGAAAAATTAAGAGAGACGGCACAAGGATGATTAGTGTCCTCTTTAATCACCAAGCTATATTCAGCCCGTCTTTTTTATATTGATCGAACAGTTCATCCCTGCTTATCATCGTCATGTTTTTGGTGATTGCCTGCCAGATCAGCATTCTGTCAAACGGGTCTTTGTGTTTTGTTTTTTGCGGCAATTCATGAAACGTCATCGCCTCGTTTTCCCG
>Ga0209755_10004284_pt1 | contig 17027 bp, 13 predicted proteins | sample TergutCo191P1_FD_187301 | JGI IMG/M metagenome (GOLD analysis project Ga0209755, IMG submission 187301) | Cornitermes sp. P1 segment gut microbial communities from Petit-Saut dam, French Guiana - Co191P1 (SPAdes) (version 2) | ecosystem: Host-associated > Arthropoda: Insects > Digestive system... | reverse complement strand
AAACTGGCAGATAAAAGATTCTGCACCGAATGATAGCAAGCATTCCCTAACATCAGTCTGCTCTTAATTATTTCTCAAAAGGGATTTTGATTTGTTAAGGTTCTTCCCAAATATTTGAACTCTTCCACCTTTCCAAAGGAACTATTAACAGTGTGTATATTGTGACTTTGACCTGCATTCAGGTCTCGAGATATTACCATTTACTCAGTGTTATGAGCAGTCACTTCTAAACCAATCTCCTTAATACTGACTAACAAAACTTCTGTGTTTTTTTTATAGTGTGATTGCTTCCACCCACATCATCAACATAAACCAAAAGCTAATGTGTGCCATTTAATTTCAAGCCATCCTGGTTTACCTGAACCCTCCTAATGGCAATCTCTAATGCAAAGGTAAGAACCAATGGCAATAAAGCATTTCCTCATTTCACACCATTCTTAATAGGAAACACACCAGACAAATGCTTGCCTACCTGGACTATGCTATAGATTTCACTCAGACACATTTTTATTAGCCTAACCAGTTTCATGGGGATACCAAACTCAATGAGAATATTACAGAAGACTGCCCCCATAACTGAATCACAAGTGTGCTTGAAGTCCATAAATAGCTGATGCACTGCTTCATTGTATTCCCACTTTTTTCTCAGGTATTTGACAAATGCAGAATATACGATCAATAGTGGATCTGGTGTGTTGAAATCCACACTGATGATCCCCAATAATTTCCTCTGCCTTTGGAGTAAGCCTTGACAGCAGGATGATGGATAAAATTTGTACATAGTGGACAAAAGTGATATGCCTCTATAATTATTACAATCCGTTTTATCACCCTTCTTATAAACAGGTACAATGGTCGACTCCTTCCACTCCTCAGGCAATTCCACCTTATTCCAAAAAGAATTAATAAGTTTATGGACCTCAAACTGAATTGTTCTACTCCTTGCTCTAATCAGTTCCACTGGGATTTGATCAATTTCTGGCAATTTGTGTCTTTTTAGCTTCTCAGTAGCCATCTCAACCTCAAAGGTACTGGACTCAAGCACTTGTGTTTCTGCTGTGTGCATTTCTGTCTGCCTAACATCACTAACCCCATGTACACTGAACAGCTGAGAGAAATGGTTCCTCCACCTAGCCAAAATACTGTGGGAGTCTGTAACCAAATCACCCTACTCATCCTGCACATCACTTCTACATTGGTAACCTTTCTTAAAATCACTGATCCCCCTATACAAGTCTCTGACATTTTTTATCTTACTGTTAGTTTCAAGTTCTTCAATTTTAGTTTTCAGATATTCCTTCTTTTTGTTCCTTAAATGTCTATTAGCTTCACATCTTACATTGTTCAGATTATCTACAATGTTTTGGTTAGTCTATTCACATACATATACATAATTAAACTAAATCTATTTCCTTACCAAAACTAGGTGAAAGAGGAAATAAGCTCAAAACTACACATAAAACAAGGGTATTCTTGATACTATCACCAGTGTGGGCACAACCCAATGGCTGAGAAACACTGAACTAGACAACTAAACTGAAATGAAGCAGCATTTCTACATCAAGTGCTCATGCATCAACTGAATCAATTTCAGTGGCCGTATACTCACTCCCAGTTCCAGATCCTCGTATTTCTTGCATCACCTTCATTCTTTGCTTCATCATCCGTGCCCGATCCTCTAGATCCTGCCAAGTAAGAAAAGCGCATATAAACACTGCCTATTTAAATGTCAATTCATGTTTTAGTGTAGTAAAGCCAGGTATTAAATACAATAAACGGCCACAAAAACCAAGAGTATGTACATACACAGTGCGATCCATAAGTTTTAGGATTGATTTTTTTATATAACAGAACTAGAGCGATTTACCAGCCAACCCACTAACTACGTACTATTAACCAACATACGTTCATACACCGAGTTTTGTTTGTTTATCTCTGACAGTGTATGAGTTATAACTTGTCTTGTAAAGTCGTTTTCTTTATATGTCATGGACGATGTAAATGAACAGACAGTTGCCATAAAATTTTGTTTCAAAGCCAGTCTATCTGTGACAGAAACACTAGTACTGGTGCAAAAGGCTTATGGGAATGAGGCTCTAAAATGATCAAACTTTTTAGGTGGTATTCTCGATTTTGTGATGGAAGGGAGCTGGCAGAAGATGACAAGAGAGGTTGTCATCCAAAATCAACTCAAACTGAGGTAACCATTGCTGCTGTTGCTGATTTGGTAAAAAATGACTGTTGAATCACATCAAGAATGATAGCAGAATCTTTGAACATCCCCAAGACTGTAGTTCTTTGGATTCTGAAAGAGGATTTGCGAAAGAGAAAGTTGTGTTCATGTTTTGTTCCATACTCCTTGACACCTGAGCAAAGGAAAGATCAAGTCACATCTTACCAAGACATTACCACGATAACTGATGCAGGAAAAATTTTTTAACAAAATTATTATGGGAGATGAGACCTGGTGTTTTGCCTATTGCCCTGAAAAAAAGCAACAGATTTCTGAATGGGTTGGTGTGACATCCCCGCAGCTGAAGAAACTGAAATTCCAAAGGTCCCATATCAAGACCAAGTTGATAATTTTTTTTTGACTCTCAAGGTATAGTGCACAAAGAATTCATGCCAGTGGGAAAAACAGTAAATGCAGAATTTTATAAAGGAGCAATGGATCTCCTCCTGAAGTGCATTCAAGGGGTTTGTCCAGCTGTATTCTGCTCTCGAGATATTTTCTTGTTACACAATAATGCACCTGCCCACAAGCTGCAAGTGTTTGCCAATTTTTGACCCAAAAAATTGTTACAACCCTTTATTCCCCTCTCCTGGTACTCTTCAGATTTATCTCTGCCAGACTATTTTCTGTTCCCCAAGTTGAAAATGAATTTAAAAGGACTCCACTTTGCAGATGTTGCTGAGATCCATGAAAACGTAACGGATGAATTAAAGAAGGTCCAAAAAGAGGAATTTTTGGCAGCTTTTCAAAAATTGTGCGACCACACAAAAGCCTGTATATATGCCAGTGGAGCTTATTTTGAATAATAATAATAATAATAATAATAATAATAATAATAATAATAATAATAAATATATTTGTCTTCGAGTTTTTAAAAAAATTAGTCCTAAAACTTTTGGACCACAATACATATATACACAAAAAACGTTTATTTCTCCCCCCATGGTTCGATAGCTGTAGTGGGCTGAGATCTCCCACTGTCGAGGTTTCATAATCACACTGTTATACACACTACATTTGGTCAGACTCCTCTGGATGAGTGATCAATTCAATGCACAGACTTCTACCTGAGAACATACAACACTTAAAAGTGGTAGATATCCATGTTCCTAGTGGGATATGAACCCACAATCCACAGACCCACACTTTAGACCATGCAGTCACTGGGATGGATTTTGTTAATATATTAGAAGCAATTAATGATTCTGCACTATAGATTCTTACAAGACATTAGCACACATAGTATCAATTTCACCTATTTTCATTCCCAGACCACTTTATAGCGGGTTTTAAGAGAATTTTAGTGTTGTAATACACTTTCACTTAGAAATTAGATAAAGTATCATTATCAAAATGACTAAATTGTATCATTTAATGCCACTTGCTCGTGACTACATTAAACCTTTTCAATATTATACTCCAGATAAAAAAGAGAAGCTAGTTACATAAAATAAAATGTGCGTACACAACACACATACCAGTACACATGCAGACAAATGTTTGTCTAAGGCAATTTAAATTTGTGACAGTTCAGTGCCTAGTTTTGGTATCATACCCAAAAACCCACATTTCATCACCCATCATAATTCATTTTTGTGAAGCTTTTTTTTTTGTTTAAGTTAATAACAAAAGGTCCAAACACACATTCAGATGGCTCTCTTTCTTTTCAAACAAAGCATTGATCGTATTTTTTCATGAATTTGTGACATCAACCAGCAGCCAGAACAATGGTCATCTTCCCACAATTTTCCAGCATCTCTTAAGACATCTGTACCATTCAGACACTGTTGGGTAACTTAATGCCTCATCACAGAATGCCACCTTTAAAAAACTCTAAGTTTCCTTAGCTGTTTTCACCATTTTTTTATAATAAAGTTTCATGAAAACAGAAAACTGCTGTTGCATTAATGATAATCTTCAAAAATCACTACTCTATCATCAGTTCAAGTAACTGCCTTTACAGTGCAAAAAAGTGAGCTAAGACTGAATAGAAAACAGCAACAGTGTCCACAGAGTCTACTAAACCATGCCCAATCATTATGCTTGTAAAGGAAAGATATATGTGCAGTCCAAGAACTTTGTGGACAGCCTTGATATGTAATACAGGATCTTCATCTTGTCTGAGGACTGTTGTACGTAACTTCTCGCCACATCTTCATCATGCATGTGGACAATTGACTGAGTGTTACAATGACAAATAAGTCAACAGGAATGGGCAACATATAGTTGTCAGATGTAATAATAACCCTATACAACAAGGATGTTTTACAGAACTTCCCAGATTTTAACAACAATGACAATGAAAGTGATGTGTATGGCTAGGATCTAAATAAATCATGGGGAGTTGAAGGTTTCAAACATTAGTGTATGTGGGAAACAAAAAACAAGCAGAACATCTTGGAGGGGTAACTCTCCCTCAAAAAATAATATGAAAACTTTCTGAAGGCTGTTGTGATGTAAATTAGGTTGTGCATCATTCAGCAACTTTTCTTCACTCTAAAAGTCATGAACTATTGGTTTTCATTATAATTTGAAGAGTGTATAATACGTAAGGTTCAGTACTGAAACCAGAATGCATCTTACTAAGGACAATAGAATTCCAAAGGGTAAGAAACTGTAAAATGAAAAATACCTGAGTAACGCGTTCTTTAAGAGCTTTTTGTAGGGCATGTGGTATCTGTGGAAGCTGTCGTTTCTTGGGTGAACCAGTAGGAGTGGCAGTTGCTGAGCGGGAGAAACGTGGAACATAGGCATGTGAAGGAATGGGCTGACCATGAAGATGGATCCTGCCTTCTGGTGGTGACAGGCTACGATGGTCCCCCATACGCCGCGGGCTTTTGGATCTGCTCCTAGAATGAAGGCTAGGAGAATCCGTAGGAGCTGCAGAATGTGAACGTTGACCCATCATACCCTGACCTCCATTCTGGAATAAATGATCAAATCTCAATCTGATACTTGTCAAATACTGAAAAAGTGATTCATTTTTATGTGATGGTAATATCAACATCACCATCATCATCATTTTTCCAATATCAGGTCCAAGTTGCTTCCTAAGGTCCTACACAACAGAATCCTTAACAGCTAAGAGTATCAGCATCAGAAAGGATGCTATAATCTTAGTAAAGGTAATGTAACTGCAATATACAAAGCAAGACAACATACGGCACTTAAAATATGTAATACAATATAAGAGAAAATGCATGTTGAGTGCAAAAAAACACTTTAAAACAGACCTGTATAGATGGTATATGTATTCTTACAACAGAAACAAAACAAACTTTATGAAATTTGAGGTTATCACAGTGGTATTGCTACAAATTCAATTCTTCTGAGATCTTATGCCATACAAATTAATGAACAGTAGCTACACACCAATCAACAGTCCTCAGAATTTATCCATACAGTTTAGTGTAGATATAAGTAATTTCAGTAACCCACAAATGCAAATAAAATGACTAAATTACTGTAATTACTTGTAAGAATGCACGAAGTATATGTCAAATTAGTGTACAGGCATTCTCTTCTATTCAAACTGAATTAGGACACGTTTTTGAAAGTCAGTTTTGGCCCTGTCTTAAAGCACATATTTTATTTACTGGAAGAACATATGTTAAATGAGGTTGATATTAGCCCATGAGTGAAAGAAGAACTAATGAGTTGTTATCTAGCATGGCATAAACATGCATGTGCAATTTTACCATGGTTAAAAACTGAAATTAACTGAAACTGAACTAGCCTATCTCAAATGTTTGAAATGGATAAATAATAAACTAAACTAAACTAAACTAAATTAAACTATGTGTGCTTTTAGCCTTCCACAGCTGTGTAAATGAGAAATTGCTCTTCTGGGATTTACACAGCATAGATTATTGGTTTGTTGCCGATGTTCTGGGACAACCTATTAGACCCACCTTCAAGGTTTAACCATGACCCTTTCAGATGGTACTGACAGGTTGTCCCATAATGTTGGTAACAAACTATCCATCTATGTTGTGTAAAATCCCAAAAGAGCCAAGACCTCTTAAACTGAACTAAATTCTTGGAATACCTGTAAATCTGGCTGTTTGACTTAGAATTCAATTTACATTAACTCAGAATTGTTTAGTGCTTAACATAATTAAAAATTACCCCAAAAAAATCTGTCATGCTTTGCTAGTCAACTTTACTAGTCAACTTAAATGTCTCATCAAAATCATTAGACATATTCTATCAACACACATATTATATCGGTACAAGAACATTGTTCACACAAGGACAAATTTTATGTTATAACTCATTTACTATTTTGTCATTTTAATCCTGTTCATAAGTGTTGCGTCATATTGTGTAACACATATCATTTTTCCTGGTCACTCGCCATCACGAGGCACGTGACGTCACACGCATCATGGACGCTTCTAGAAGGTTCTGTCCCTTTGTTCCGCAGGAACTATTACCGCGCGTCCTACATTCGTGTGTGCGTCTCCGAATAAGTCGGTAGGAGCTTTACGGGGGAGCCAAGCAAACAGTGCGTGTCATTACATTTGTAATAATTATAACAAAGGGTTATAAATTCGGACTGCACAGGGCAGTGAATATATCTCAGTCCTCACAGGGAGTGATTTGAATGTACTGTGTTATCAATTAACAAGGTGTTACCAATTTTAGGTCAACGAACAGTGTTTCAATATGAACTAGTGTGTGCAAGTGTTGCGCAGTATAACACATCATCATACAACTTGTTAAAATCAGTGAATATTTTGGTATTATAAGACAAACTAATTATTGCACAGGGCAATTTAGCAACTGTAAGTTATTCTTGGGTATGTGGACAGTGTACCACCAATTTGAACCGTCAAGGAATACGTGTTCTATATAAACAGGATATTGATATTGAAGACAGAGAGTGATTTTACGAACATTTTTGCATATTCACATTTTTTTTGTCCTCCGTTTGTATATTCGTATCTTGCTTAGTAATAAATTAAACAATACAAATACGTGTTGTCTTGTCAAACATTAGAACAAATTGTTCACCCTAATTGTGTACGAACCAGAGCGTATACATTTTTTGGTCCTCCAGGCCAGATGACCAAAATTTGTGAATACGCTCTGGTTCATACACAATTTGGGTGAACAATCTGTTCTGATGTTTGACAAGATAAACAAGGATTTGTATATTTAATTTATTACTAGAAGGATATAAATATACAAACAGAGGACCAAAAAATGTGAATATACAAAAATGTTTGTAGAATCACTCACTTCAGTATCAATAACCTGTTTATATAGAACGCATATTCCTTGACGGTTCAAATTGGTGGTACACTGTCCACATACACAAAGAATAACTTACAATTGCTAAATTGCCTTGTGCAATAATTAGTTTGTCTTATAATACCAAAATATTCACTATTTTAACAAGTTGTATGGTGATGTGTTATGCTGCGCAACACTTGCACACACTAGTTCGTATTGAAACACTATTCGTTGACCTAAAATTGGTAATACCTTGTTTATTGATGACACAGTACATTCAAATCACTCCCTCTGAGGACTGAGATGTATTCACTGCCCTGTGCAGTGAATACTTGTTCGGAGATGCAAACACGACTACTGGACGCACGGTACTCACCTGCCAATCAGGGATTGGGACAATGGAAATGAACCAGTATTAACTGGAAAGGCCCGTCACGTGCAATAGTGTTCTGGAACAGTCTCGTGATGATTGCTTCATCTATGCCTCCTGGGAAGCGTCTCCCAAGCATTATGAAATGCATTAACATGACACACCCTAGGTAACAAATGCGAACTTGAAAATAATGCATAAACTGCTATACAAAATTTGTCCCTATCATGTACAAACATACACAAACTAAATCAATATTCTGCAGTAAGATATGTGGATGTTTATTACATTAAAGCAATGCTGTTTGATTGAGTGAGGAATAAATCAGTACAGAGTATAGTAACATTATAAGAGCAGATTTAAAACTTCCGTCTTAATAATTAATGATGAACTGGTTTCTTCACCATGTTACAGAAAAAATGTATCTACATTACAGTACTGCAAGAGAACTGGCATGTTGGATAACCCATAGTTTCATCTATCAATATTTTGGAATCAATTCCAAATTAATTAATGATGATTAGTTCAAATCTCAAATGCTCCACTTATTTGGCATTATGAAAATTCCAATAGTACACAAACTGGTCAAAAAAACTACCTTCTCAGTGTGTACCTGTGTGGAAGTTGTGAAACATTTTACTTCAGCAATTTTACTTTTCAGCTACCTGCATGCAATAATAATTACCTTAAAAATGAAATAAAGTAAAATAAAATAAAATAATAAAAAATAAAGTTTATAAAATTTACCTCATTTCAAAACTGGCAGATACTTTAACCCTATCAAATAAAAATAAATAAATAAATAAATAAAGGAACACACTATATTTCACTAAAAGAGAGTAGAAATGAATACTTTAATTTACACTACTGGAAATATTTATAATAACTTCACTTTTGGCTCATTGATTTTTGATTTCACAAGAACTTAATTTCATGCCATGCACCTGGCTACATCAACACTTTATTTGCTCAAGATGACTGACCTTCCTCTGAGGCTGGTAACTGATCATTTTATCACGACTTGTCATTACAGCTGCCCGTTTCCTTCCCTGTGGTGACATGTCACGACGAGATCTCCGATGTTCTTGCATCTCTATTTCAGGCGGTGGACTGCAGAATCAAAAATACACAAGCCTCGTATTTTAATTTCACATGTTGTTCAAGTGTGAGTAAAAAATGCATTATAACCACAATAAATTCACAATACACAAGTACGAAAATTAAGTCTAATCCCACAACAACACAACTGCCAGTGACTACTATTCTACTCATTCAGATTCAGCACTACTAAGAAATTATTATTTAATCATTTTATGTCATTGTATAATATTCTTAGGTTATATAGCATCAAATGGAGCTTCCATTTCAATCTGTATATCTTGTTCATATAAACATAATTTGTGTCAACATACCTGGATGAACTACCAACACTACTAATGGATGCTCCATCTGCAATCCTTCGTTCTCTAGCCCCAACACCACTCAACCCATCATCCAAATCGCACTCTGATGTATCTGAATCAGACAACCTTGAAGTGGTACTAGGTGGTGACAAATGATCTGTTGGAGTCAAAGCCAATTCCATATCCGTGGGATCGACGTCTCCATGCCGCTAATTGCAATAAATGCACACTTTTAACTTAGAATCGGATATAAAATGTTTTAAAGTTACTGGTAACTTTAAAACATTTTGTTTTACTTTTGAATTCAAACACAACTGAATGTCCTCGATTAAAATTAGAATCAGATATGTATCTTATATCCAGTCTTAATTTAAGAGAGCACACTAAATGACCAGGCAACCATTTTTAAGTCTCTGGTGACTGCACTGCAGTACACTCTCTAACTCTGTACGTTGTATGTTTTTATACTGTATATGAATCATAATTGTTACGTATATTTTTTATGTTGTATGTGAATTGAATTAGCTAACTAGAATTATAAAAACTTAGGATAAGAAATGATGGATGTATCCTATACACACTCTTGTCAAAAAGATGAAATAAATTGAAACTGAAATGCACTTAGGAACCATAGGTATCTACATTAGCTTTATTTTAAGATTTCTGTCAATTTTTAATTATGCAGTGGAAGTGATTTGATGAGTTTATCCTTTGGGCTGTCAAGTTAAGAAATAAATAGAGGAAGTTGACCATCTGTACCAGCTATCTTCATTTAGCCATGGCAGTGCAAAGGAAACATGGGGATCTTGACACAAAATTTACCAACTTTGAACTGCATGATATGAATAAATTAGATTTTGTGTCACAGACTAAAGTAATTATTACAATTATAAAATGGCAAGGAAAGGAGTCTACATTGAAATTCAGTAAAGGATAAAAAGCCTGATGCAGCACACTCAGATCCAAGGTGGACAACTGTCAGGATTCAGACATTATTTTAATCCTGTGCTGAATGAATATAAACATCAAAAGCAAAAAAATAGGATAAGAAGTATAAAGAGGAAACAAAAATGGGGACACAAAAAAAGACAGACACAAGTTCACAGTATGTTAAGCTTAACACTTTTCAAATAATCTCCATATTTTTAATGACCACAGAATAAAAATCGCATGCTTGGATCTGGTAGGGTTCAAGAGCTAATGCTGTCTGAAATATGTCAAAAAATCAGTCATGAATCTCTTCATGACGATTTTATTGCACCCACACACACTAGGCTCAGAATTAGGATACAGGTGGTAAATAACAAGGCTCTTTACTAACATATGTACCAAAGCACAAGATCTTATTTACAGATCTATTCAATCACAAAACTCAACACATGCAAAGCCTTTTCTAATACACGTACTGACAGATTAACAAAGGACTAAATAAAAATGTAATGTTGAAAAATAAAATTATAAAGCAAGTTGAAAGTTATACACTTACAAAATTCCACAGAATACCAATAAACAAAATGTAACGAGTTCCTTAAAACTTTAAATTATTAGGAATGGATAGGCATGATTAAGTTAATAGCTGCTTTTTGCAATTTCGCACTCGCCTAAAAACTGAACTTTACAGCATGATACCTGGAACCAGAGCGACTGTTTTCTTCAACAGACTCAACAAACAGGAAAAACAGAAAAGAATGGAGAAAATATAGGGAAGGAATAGGAGAGAAAGGTAACAGGAAAGAAGAAGGCCAAGGTGGAGCAGAAATCCAGGCAGAAAATGAGAATAATGCACACAGTAAATGAGCAGGACAGCAAAGATAATAGACATGTGAAGAGTTCATATATGTGCAGCTTTTAGTATGACAGATAATTAGAATATCAGTGGCTAAATAAACTTATACTTACAGGATGTGGATGTGTCAGTATTTCTTCATGAGCACTAAGGTAGTACCAGACAGGTTCCTCATTAAGAGGTGCTTCACTCAGCTCCACTACAACCTGATACAGTTTAATCATTACATTGCAGTTAGTAACCCATTAGAACGCAGAATAAAATAAATATCAGAGCCATACGTTTCCCTACATGACAATTATATGCATCTTAGAAATATATATTTTGTTAGAATCTACAGAGAAAAATGCATTGAGGCAATATTGTGATCTAAAGAAAGCAGTAATGGAATTTAAGGCCTGGAGAAGCATACAGGATATCAAAATAATCATCCTTTAAGTTCAAAAAATTGTGACAAAATATTTTAGTGCTCCATTACATTTTTCAGATATAATCAAGTTGAGGATTAAAAATATTATGAAATATTCCAGCTCTTCTTTTTTGGAAAGTAAATCTAGACACATGACAATGCCTCTAGGATACCTCTAGGTTGGACACACATCTGTGCCACTAGTTACATTTGACTGCCAAGTAATAACAGTGCATAATACTGAAAACCACTGCATGTATAACTTCTTATTTGGTGACAGGAAAAGTATTGTTTTAGTAGCAAATTAAACATTACATATGATATCATCCCAAGGAAATTAAAAAAAAAACCTAATTTCTAAGAACAATGGTAAAGTTAAAGCTGTCCCTATGCAAGCTATGAAGGTGTATGGGACCGTGAGGTTTGAATCCACTCATTCATAAGCTTAACACTAAGTGGAAGTAAGTAATCAGTTTTGTGCCCCAAGCTCTCTAACCCCAAACAGAGTCCTGTGTACCCATTAGGAGGATCATTGGACCCCAGAGCTGGTTTGGACATTTTGAAGAAGAGAAAAATTACTTGCCCCTGACAAGAATCAAAATACAATTTCCCAATTGTCCAGCCCAGAGCCAGTCCCTATACTGACCATGCTGTCCTGGCTTCTAAGGAATTCAGACAGCCCTTTAAATTTGGCACAGTATGCAGAATTTACAATAATACTGGTTCTATCAAAATGTATAGAGTATAGCTTCTCATTTTTTATCTGGATACCTAGATTTAAAGAGCACAGCCATCAAAAGTCCTGAATGAGGGTTTTGTACTTTCTCTGAACCTCTCCAGTTAGATTCTGGAAAATTCCCTAAATACAGAACATGACTATTATCCAAGTTATCATTAACAACTTTTCTGCCAGCTGATGCTAGGCAGCAGATAGTTCATATTGTTAATTAACTCAAGAAAATAGACCACTCTGAAATGTACTAATTTATCCTTCATTTTAATTGGAACACAATGAGCTAAATACTTCAGTTGTTCTGACATTAAACAGGGTAAATAAGTCAACTTGAAGACAGCAGAAGGATACCTGCAATTCATAACAAATGGGGAGTTAAAACACCTGTGTCATATGGAATTTAAAATTCTCACAAAAAATGTTCTTAAGAAACGTGGAGAACGAGGTATGCATATCTGGCAAGCACTATGAGAAGGGAATATCATTATATTTAAGAAAATGTACCCCATCTGTCTGTGTAACAATCAAGATAGAATTCATCCCATAGACTTTAAATGGAAACTGTAACGTTCTTCAACTGATGACACAGTACCTCACCAAGAAAATCGTTGGCTCCATAACGAACATAGTCCCATACTGTCACTTCCAATACCCGAAGCTTTAAATCTGCTCGTCGTATTGATGAGTAGATAAAGGTCTGATTCCACTTGGGATCATTGGTGTTGGCTAATGTTTTCGTCCGCCTCTTGGACTTCTCACTGTAAATTGTCATGACCTAAGTTCACACACCATATCCAACACTTTGCCTTTTATTCAAGTAAAATTAATCATAATTTTGAAACCTATATTAGAATATGTTTTGTTCCAGATTATAACACTTTAAATATAGTTCTGAACATTGAGATCATACCAACATAATTTTAAAGGCCATAAAATATGGATGCACACATATTAATGTAACAACAGATCCCTCTATCAATACTGAACAACACATTGCTCTACATCAAGCTGTCTGCATCAGGCACCATGTGACTGAAAAAGAGGCTGAGTCAGACACCAAAGGGTTGAACAAGAGGCTGTCTGCGACTGATGCCATGTTGCAGGACAACAGGCTGTATTAGAAACCTGTGACTAAATACACCCTAATAAAGGGTTGGTAGCCAGAATTTAACTTGCAAGTAACCGTGCTAGTTCTGAAAAAAATACAGGGCTTGCTTACTGGATTACCCATATAAACTGATGAAATACTGCAACACACAGTCAATGAAGGTTACAATATAAACTATACAGTTACCTTATTATGTCTATTCTCTCATGGCCTAATGACACTGCTCAAATTCATAATTTTTGGCTTTAGCATAATAGTGCATACCTCCGATCAGGCAGCAGGAAGAGTTTGGCATATGGGTTGCGAGGCTGACCATTGTTCCTAGGAGTAAGCCCAGCTGCACTGGCAACTGTTACAACCAGCTGAAGTGCCCCTGGGTCAAACCACAGCTTAACCTGCACAGTTATAAGTCATTAATCACTACTGGTAAAATGGGTACAGTACAAACAGCACAGAAAAACAAAATTTTAATGTTACCCCACATATGAAGAAAAGAAACTGAAGTTTATAGGGGAAAGTGGCATATTCACACATTAGAATAGTTAACATCTGCCACTTTAACCACACTGCATACATACATATATATATATAAACTGCAAGGTTCATGTTTGAACTTAATTTTCAGTAAAGCAAAACTGTCATTCTGTTATTTGCAGTTACATATGATGTAATTACACTGTAAAAGGAGTGAAGTATCCATGCAATGGGTGCAAGTGCTGCTTATGTCCTAATATTAAATAAAAACAGCTATGTTATACATCTTAAATAAATTCTGAGGTGTATCATCCTCGTTGTGTGTAGAAAGACTAATGGTGAGGTAAATATTAGTCATGAAAACACAACTATGGCAGTATGGATTTATGATGGGGTTTAATAGTAAAAAATAACTACATGTTTCGGTCAACCTGAAGATGGCCGATATTGGCCAAAACATGCAGTTATTTTTTGCTATTAAACACCATCATAAATCCATATTACCATAGTTGTGTTTTCATGACTGATATTTACTTCACCATTAATCTTAAATAAATGTCTACATTACAGTCCTATGTCACACACCAGTATACTGTTTGAAGATGAGTTGGGCACTACAGTCACTTTCTTAATGCAAATTTTTCCCCACTGTAAAACCTTCCACACACTGTACTTTCATCTGAATTTCATCTCAGCACGCACAAGGTGTGCATGTCCCACTGTGCACAAGCATAATCCAGCCCATCAGAGACTCAGAATTTTCTGAAGCTATGAAATATATAAATTTTTCACCTCATAAATAATGATTTATAAATAATTACTTTTGAGTATCTTCTTCTGCCTTTTCTATGAATACAGTTCTAGTGTTTAGGTCAATAACAACAAATATAAATTCAGTCAGCTACAGCAAGAGGTTGCAAGACCTTGACAGATGGTGTTGGGTCTTGTGTGTTCTAATGATCCACAAAGATATAGTGGCAGTAGTATAGCTACTGGCAGGGACTCCCATGCTAGCCAGATTGATAGTGAGAAACCAGAGGAACAAGCAACCCGTTAGTCCTCCAGAAGTGCTGGTGGTTGGGTGTAGGACTGACAACCCTAACTCCTAAAACCTAAACTGTTTCAAAACCCTAAGAAAAAATTGTGGCGGTCATGACCTGAATATGAGTCAAAGTGCCATAGAAAAAAGAGAGAGAGAGAGAGAATTCAGTTATTCTTTAATAACACTCGCTAAGAGCAACTGAACAATGTGAAATTTTTGAAAGAGAAAGGTTGTTCATCCAGTTCTTGAAAGCATTCTCACTGTTATTTCTGGTCAAACTGACCTGTAACCGACCTCCTACATTGGAAATGGTGGGAGAAGAGCCCAACCTAGGTGGACGGGCTGAACGGTGTGGAATATGAAGTTCTGGTGAACCTGGAGATGTCACCAGAACACTAGGCTTGTCTCGACGACCACTGTCATAAACATCTGGAAAGAAAAATATGTAAAAGACATTAAAATCATAATGGTATCAACTATTCAACAACTTGCACTCCATGTGACATACTTTCAGCAGTGGAGGAAAAGAGTGTACATATTACGTTTTACAGTGATCATACCTCTCCATCTTCACATTCCAGATTAATTAAAAAATAGCGGTTCTGTAAAATGGCAAAAAGATCCTACAATAACAAAATCTATAAATTGGTATCATGATTATTCCTTGATGGGTCTTTCTAGAAAATTAGATAGTTGCTCGGTAAGTCACAAAATTCCTTGAAGATTCAGGTCTCCTGGGATGACGAATCACTTCTGGTAAATAGTTACCTACATGTGTGAGGAATATGGTGCTCTATCCTCATGGTCAAACAATCCACTTGCCTTCAATAAACCATCAAAATGCTTCTTAAAATGTTGGTATCTAATTTACCAGCTGAAATTGTGCAACATCCCAGAAGATGTAATCTTCAGGAACAATAATGTGAGAACCTCAAACATCTCAACAAATTTTTATTATTTTTTGTGGATCTTGAAGGCTCATTACAGGTTCACAAAAGTCAACCACTGGACCCTATCCTAAACCAGATAACTCCAGCACACACCCTTGAACCCTGTTTAACTTTAAATGTAGCACTATCCACAATGCTATGCCTAGATGTTTGAACTAGTTTCCACCTTTGGGTTTTCCAACTAAAATTTTGTATGAATTTCTCATATCCCACTTGTACATGCTTCAGCCCATCAACAGCAACATGACAGTTTTTTATCATGAGGTACAACAATTCCACTTATCTTCCATGAAAACTTTGGAGTGAAGACTTACACCAAGTTCTATATTCTAATAGATTACACTGTATTTTAGTCCTCATGTGGCTGGCAATATTTATGTCGACATAAATTGACATGACAACACAACTTACTTAGGGGTAAAAGGTCATAAATAAGTTCATACAATTCAGTCTCTAGTCAAATAATATTTACTGCTCTGATGTTGGCCAAAACACTTTCAAGCCTGCAAGATCTCCACCAAAATTCAAGTAAATCAAACATTTAAACATTAGGCACTGTACTTACAAGACAACAAAAAAATGGAAAAAAAAAAAAACAAAAAAAAAACAAAAAAAAAAAAAAAAAAAAAAACAAAAAAAAAAAAACAAATTCAACTAACAATATATTATGCTACCAAAAACCACACCAAAGAATATGATAAGCATGTTACCCTTATGCTAGCATACAGTCAATTATTATGTTAGATAATACTACTTTTATAGTTTGCATAATTGGCATAAAGCATTCTTGCATCTGGAGAAATGAAAATATACTCAAAATGTGAAGTTCTTCTTATATAACATCTTACCAAGCATTAATCAAAGTCCCACCAAAAATACATTGTTATGTCCACTTTCATATATCTATCAAATTTGTTAAAAACATAATAGTTTCTCATCTAGTCAGTAAATCCTACTGAACCAACAGGTTCACTGTCATGTTTGCAAAGGTCTGCCAAAGCCACTTCCAGGTGAATTCAGTCTACACTTACACCCTACTTCTTTAAACAGGTGCCAAAATTAAAAAAAAGAATTAAACTTTTACAAAAGTCACTGTACTGAATAACATGTGATATCTTCTGGCACATGATCCAAAACGCATAATTAAGACATATGAAGGACAGATCTGTCTGTATTAAAGATCTTTGAAAGTGTTCAGAAATGCAATTTATACATGAACAAAGAGCAACACTGACAACCTAAACTGGTAGCTTGACACTGTAGAACAAAAGCTGACACTTC
>Ga0209755_10004283_pt1 | contig 17028 bp, 14 predicted proteins | sample TergutCo191P1_FD_187301 | JGI IMG/M metagenome (GOLD analysis project Ga0209755, IMG submission 187301) | Cornitermes sp. P1 segment gut microbial communities from Petit-Saut dam, French Guiana - Co191P1 (SPAdes) (version 2) | ecosystem: Host-associated > Arthropoda: Insects > Digestive system... | reverse complement strand
TACTGAGCACAAGGCAGACCCCATTGGATTCCTCCCTGTGCTCATACACTCTCCAGTATCTGGTGTCCAGGCCCTGGTTCAGCCTGCAGAGCCACAACAGGTACCGCTCCGCATCCTCCGCAGGACCGGGAAACCAGGCCACCACCCTCCTGTAGGAGGGGAGAGCATCCAGGCCCACTACCTTAAGCCTGGAGCCCTCCCACACCGAGAGGGTAGGTACCCTGGCAGCCAAAAAGTCCTTGGTCGCTTCATTGTGGCAAACCATGATGGCCGCCCCTTTCGCCCAGTAGGAATCAACCAGCCTGGGGGTGAGCCCCTCCTCAGGGAGCTCATCCACAAGCCAGCCGATTGCCCGCTGGATATCTGTAAAATTCTCCTTGGAGATCTGGCTCTCACAGTCATGTGTTACTTATACTTCAGCTGTCCTGATGGTTGAAGTCACACTTCAGAGGTCGTGATGCTCTGGCATCCATTAGAAAGCCACATGATACAACATGGTGCCTGTGAAGAAATAAGAAAATGTTAATCTTACATCCAAATATTGTACTGTGGATATATGTGTGTATAACCATCGCATATGGATATGATCATTTTCATACATGACCAAAAATCAAAACTGAGGTGATAAAGTTGTGTCACTTTATTGACCAGTTAGAGACCTACTTACACCTTAGCCATCTTATTTACCATATTCTAACTCATAACTTCACAGATCTTGAGGCACTATAAGCCTAAAGCCTTGTTGTGATGCTTGCAAATGACACTGAAAATGGCATGCTATATTTAAGTATTAGGATATTTGAGATAATGGCTGCAGTGTGTTGGTATGGCACATTAAAATAAATAAAAATGATTGGGTGGGATAAAAATGATTGGCTGTATGAGGGTCAACATGTGTTCAGACCAGGTTATTCGTGTGAAAGCCAAGTAATATCGGTTTGTCAGGACATTGCGGACTCACTGGATAACGGAGACAAGATTGACACTATTATAGTTGACTTTTCGAAAGCGTTTGACTTAGTTCCCCATGGTCGGTTTACTAACTAAAATTGCAAAAGCAGGCATGGACATTAGGGTAATAGTCTGGATAAAAGAATTCCTCTCAGACCGCACGCAGAGAGTTAGGGTGGATGGGAAACTATCTGAAGAGGTTAGAGTGACGTCAAGGATGCCACAAGGAAGTGTGTTAGGTCCTCTTCTGTTCCTAGCCTACGTAAATGATATATGGAGGAACATGGAATCAACTATTAGACTCTTTGCTGACGACTGCATAATTTACAGAAAAATTATAAAATCGGAAGACGGATAAACTGCAAAAAGACCTGGACAGACTGGGGGAATGGGCAACTGGAAATGAGATGAGGATCAATCCAATTAAAAGTAAGGCAATTCGTTTCATGAAAACTAGGGCAAAGGATCCGTTAAATTATTCACTAATGGGCAAAGTTATACCGCAGATGAGTAGTTGTAAATATTTAGGAATTATCCTACGCAGCGACCTAAGTTGGGCTGATCAAGTTAATTACACAGTGAAAAAGGCATGGAAAGCACTACACTTCACAATGAGAATACTTAAAAAGGGAAATAGTAATACCAAAAGCTTAGCCTATAGGTCACTTGTACGCCCAATTCTAGAATATAGGGCCGCGTGCTGGGATCCGTACAGAGAGGGACAGATAAAGGCATTAGACAGGGTACAAAAGAGAGCGGCCAGATTTGCACAAAATGCAAACGGGCCAGACTGGGAAACTTTGGCGTTGCATAGAAAGCTATCACACATTTGTGCCCTATTTAAAGCGTACACAGGGGATCGCGCATGGAAAACCATAGGGGACAGACTTAAAAGACCACACTATCTGAGTAGGGCAGATCATGGATTGAAGATTAGGAGTATGAAGCAAAGGACGGATATAGGGAAATATTCCTTTGTACTCTGGAACTCTGGAACAAATTACCGGCAGATGTGATAAGAAATCTCCCCTGCAAGCAAAACACTTTTAAGAAAAGGGTAAGGAAAGCGATAATCAAGGGAAATTAAATAAAATTAATGGGGTCCTAAAATATTGTGGTTACATTTTGCTATCATTTAAAACTGTAAACCCAGATTTTGCCCATCCACATTTGATCATTATGTAGTTGACTATGTTTCCTTACACCAAGTTTTTCTTCTTTGTTTCCGGCTACACTGGAAATGACAAGTGCTTCAATATAGACTGGCAGGTAGAAGGAACTAAAACGACCGAGGAAGAGATGGAAGGACCAGCTTCATTAAGGAATATGACAAATGCATAAATCTTCATGAACATGAGGAAGACAAAAAGGGAAATGGATTAGAACACATCAAAAAGTGCAGAGAAGCGAAGTCGAGTAAAGTGGAAGTCAAAATATAAGTGAAAAGTTAGAAAATATAAAGGGCATTAAATCCCTTTAAAGTGACTTTGAAGTGATGGAAACGAAGAGCTATAAAATGAGTGGGTGAAATTATATGAGACAATAAGCAAGATTCAGTTTTAACTGGGTGTTGTTTTACCGCATTGCTCGTTGTCTGGAAAACGAAAAGATGAATTGTTTATGGCAAATTGTCTAGGCTAGTTTAAGACCCAAATCATGCATTGTTGATAGTTGTAGGGTGTGAAATGTGTAATTAAGTGTAATTTCTAAACAGTGTATTGGTGGTGCAATGGGTAGTTGCGGTACTGGAGTTGTGTATTGTGGTACTAGGTTTTTGACGTGCTGAGTAATGGGATTTTTGTGCACTGGTTACTTGTGTACTTTGAGTTGTGTATTGTTTACCTTGTGTTGTGTATTGTTGTAATGTGCATACTGCTGTGTGTACTTTAGATGCCGGTCCGCTGGCTAGATGTCAGTGTCCGGAAGGTCCTGCGACCGACCACCTCGATACAGGTTTTTTCTTGGTTTCCGTGTCTTGAAAGCAAATGCTGAGGTGGTTCCCAACTTTCCACGATGCCACTACATGCTTCTCATGTAGCTCTCCCGATGTAAATGTAAATTTTAGTAGAACAATTGCAAGTACTTGTAATATGTGTTTAAAACCACTGCCACAGGGCGAAAGCCCAAATGCAGTTAAAATATTATTAAGTGGCCAGAAATTTACACCATACCAAACCAAGATACATCGAATATGACAGACGCCTTAGTGACCAACGTCTTTCACAGCGTTGGCGTTCCGATGGAGATGCACAGCAAGCAGGGTCGGAATTTCAAATCACGGCTAATGTAGGTCCTGGAGAGACTATGATTTCACAAGAGCGGAACAACACCGCAATACCCGCAGTTAGAATGGTGGAACGCAATGGTAAGACGATCGAGAAGCACGAGTTTTACGAATACGAGGTGACACAGTATCCTCAGACAGGCGGGACGTTTCGTCCAATACTTTGACACTTTTCTCAAATCGAACGCGGAAGCCAGCGGCTATCCTGGGTGGGTGCAGATTCCTGATGACGGAGATATATGCCAAGTACTTTTTCGAAAGCAATGGCTTTGAGCTCGAGAAGACGGCGATCGAGAACGCGGCCAAGACGAGGCTGGTCGAACTCTGTCTCAAATCAATCTGGGGCAAACTGGCAGAATTCAATAAAAGGCCCAAGACGAAGATGATAGCCGATCCGCAGGAACTGTTCCGATTCCTCGCTAGCCCGGTGTCGAAGTAAACAATCTCTTGTTTTTGCTGGCGACGAGGTTGTATGGGTCACGTGGAAGTACTTGGAAGAGAACATGCCCTTCCTACGTCACGAGAACGAAGTGATCGGGGCTTATGCGACGACCGGGGCGCGTCTCAAACTCTACTCATGTCTGCACGCGTTGAATAAGAGGGCCTCCTACTGCGATACCAATTCTGTATTCTACATACTAGTGCCTCTGAGTGAGGTGCGGAGACAGGTTGGCGATATTACGAAACAGCTAGGTTCCAACGAGTACACTGGGGAGTTTGTGTAGGGCCCAAAGAACTGCGCGTATTGGATTGTGAATGCTAGGACTCTGGAGGATTACTGTGTAAGGTGCATCGAATAACTCAATTACGTTGCAGGTCAGCGCGTCAATTCGACAGCATAGGGACATGATACTGGACGCTGATGCTGGGAATGACATCACTGTACACACCGATAGGAAGATGAAGCGCAGGGCGATGAAGTGTGATAGTAGTGGTTAAGCGATACTGACGGATCCCGAGGTGTATAGTGTCGTTTCGTAAGCGCAGGAGATTAAATGTCTTGGACCTTGTCCCCTTCTGTACGATGTGCAAGCACAATTGTTGGGTCTGCGTTCTCTTGGGATTAGCACTAGATCACTTGCACTTGGTGCCCTTCAGGTATATATAGCACAAGCAGAGCAGCTCCGACTTTTAAGGCGTCATGAACACGTTCAAGCACCAGTTCACGTGCATGATCAGTGGTCCTAGCGGCTGTGGCAAGACTCGCCAATCTCTACAAACACTGAACCGAGTCAAATTTCGCGATATAGTGTTTGAGCGAACTCGGTTGTACATCAAGAGCAGTTGGCCGGGGCGGGAAAACGAATCGTCTATCATAGAGGCATCCCCGATTACGAAACGGCGAATGACGGCCCGAAACTGGTTGTTGGACGATCTTTTGAACAAGGCCTCGACGGACGTGTGGGATGTATTTACGAAGGAAAGTCATCGTAGAACATCAGCGTCATACTCGTCACTAATTATGATCGACGCAGTAGAGAAAAACTGCTTAATGTCAACTACCTGGTCGTATTCAAGAACGTTCGTGACAAGAAACAAATTGCGTAAGTTACCAGACAAGTGTATCCCGAAGGCAGCAAATCTTGCGACAAATGTCTCGATGCGACGCCCACACGGTTAATTGATGCTCGATTTCACACAAGACACGGATAATATTCGATTCCCAACCGATATATTGCCTTGGGCAGTGAAGTTGGTGTACTCTCCTGTAGACCATAAGCCGGATACGTATAATCATTACGCTCTGAAATCCGCAGACAGGAGTCTTGTGATCGGTATAGCTGAGTTGGCGCTCTACGTTCCCGACGGCAACTGTAAAATGTCCAGATGGGGTGCCAGATTGCGCGAAAACAACACTGGATGACGTACTATGGGGTATTTGACCAAAAGCCGATTTTCGAAAAATCAAAGGAGGTGGAACAAAGTTACCTGACTCGAGTGGATTTGTTGTATTTCCCGTCTGAGTTTTACTATAATAGAATTGTAGATATGTCTAATTCACTATTTTGTTACATTTAGTGGCGTAATAGTGCGGTTTTCCCAGATTCTAAGGGTTTGGAGTCAGTGTAAAATACCTGTTGTAACACGTGTTACGTGTTATTTTACTGTGGATTTTTATTCTTTTAGGAATATCGCGTCATAGCAACGACTCGGAGATATTCGTTTAATATGAGGAAGCAGTAAAATTTACCGAACATGAGCGAAAAACTGGAATTCCTGGAAAACTATCTTCTTACACACAACTATTTAGAGGAACAAAGAAAAATCGAGCACAATTTCTCACGAACTTAAACGATGGATCACAGCACACAAGAGGACAGCTTCATCGCAAAGAACGGTGCTTGCTTCGAGGGACATTTACGATTGCGACAGTAGTGCATCGACCGGGACGACAAAAAAGATGTTTGGTAAGGCAAGTGACAGAAATAAAAGGGCAACCGAAGGAGTGGATGTGTAGGTGCTCATTCATGCTGCACAGGTGAAATTACGATCTTGCGGAAAAGAGATCCTTCCCAAGTCCTAAAAGACATCAGTGTTTCACCGAAGCGGGCAACCAAATATAAGAGCATTCACTATGCGTTAGCAGGTCGAAAAAGTAGAAACAGATGACACCAGTAAGGGCCCTGGCCATGTTTGTCGAAGCAGGTCTGTCTAGAAGACAATAGGAAATAATACAAACATATATATCTTTCCTACAGCCTTCTACAAAATGCAAAAGTCGACTGCTTCCCAGATGTTCATATCGGGTTACTGATACGTGCGCTGAAATGAATATGCAGGAATTAGATCATACGGTCACACGCTTCTTAACTTATGTAAAAAATCGCACACCGTGAGTGAAGACAAGACACATTGTCATTAATATGTAAATGTGGATGTGACGGATCCCAACAAGCGCAATATAAAGACATCTCGGAAAGACTCCGTTTCTGACGTAATATACTTCAGAGTTCCTTTGTATCACTCCAACTAATTTGTGATAGAAACCAGGTGATTTGTCGTTCTATGAGAATGCGATTTGTTAAAGAACCCAGTGACATCACGAATGAAATAAACTATAAAATCTGCAACAAGCTCATTACATGACACTAAAGTGACATAGGCAGATAAACACTTGTCAAACACACTGTTGCTTACCATGTTTGACGCTAAAGTGTGTAACGCTGCTACACACAACATCCACAATGAGATGTTAAATTTGTGGCGAAACATCCAAAGACTATAACAATTTATCAAGAAAGTAGTTACGCCAGACATTTAAGTTTGGATTTTGCATGCCAGGATCCGTTTATTTGAAAGAATTTTACATGTAGCCTATAAACTGCCTGTGAAGAAATGGCACTGGCGATCAGAGGATGAAGCCATTGTGAAGCAGAGGAAGTTGGAAATCCAGGAGTTGCGAACTAAAATGAGATTACTTGTAGACGTTCCTAAGCCCGGATATGGTAATACCAATGGTGGTGTTACGAGCCGTAGATTTTTTGCAGATCCAAAGTTCGGAGGGGCAATCAAGGCATTGATGCCAATCTCATATACCGTTTCAAAGTGATTCTAGAAGTAATATTTAGTGAAAATAAAAATAACAGAGAAATATTATAAATATGTTACTGCACAGATGTATGTCCGATTATATGTTGCATCCAATGATACAACCATGCACAAGATATTAATTCACAGTGTCATTGTAATAGAGAACACACTGCTCCCCATTGGCCATTTCTCAGAAGAGGCTGAGGAACGTAATTATTTCCGCCTATACTTGCAAGGACATTTTCTAAGGTGTCTTGCAGCCTTGATGTGCGTAACAGGCTACTGTTAAGTTCAGACAGTCATAATCGGAATGAGATCTGTACAACGAAAAAATACATTTACTGACGGAAACGGTAGACATGCTGCCTCCTGCTGTACCTCAAACCCAGATACATGATGACAAGTCCTCGGAAGAACTGCATGTGTCCTGTGATGACGAAACATGGCAATAACCATCGTTCGTTCAACCATTTCATCAGCCAATTCAACCCTTTGTCATTGTCATGTACTTCACTTTGAATAATATGCATGAAGTGTACTAATCGTATGTTTTCTTAAAACGTATTTCCCACTGCTTAACATACTGCAAATTTCCGAACCGATAATACAAACAGATAATTCTGTCCGCTCAGATCGCCCAAATACCTCATAGTGCGACGGGGGATCTTTCTCAGGAAGACGAAAATATGCAGCGATGCGGGTTCCTGCGCCCTCCTATGACGGCCGAGCTGGTGGTTCTGCCGAGTCTCATACAGCTGTAGACATGTTATGAAAGATACTTCTCGTGTCGCCGTAATATTTTGATCGGCTATGTCGACACTCCATATTGGGCCGCGCAACGAAAGGCAGCAGTCTATTGAAGGAGTCGCTTCCCTATGACAGTCGGGCCAATTTGCGACAGGTGCAGAACCCGCTACGGCCTCGGAAAAGGAACCTATACAATTTACACTCTATGGAACTGAGGCGAGAACATTCTCGCACCGCGGCGTTGCTAGTCGGCCGAGACATGCCGACAGGGTACAGACCGACGAACTGGACCGATTTGCAGGATGACTGATGATGGCGGCGACGGAGGAATCTAGTTTATCGGCCATTGTGGTGCCCGAAGACGAGATTACGTGGTTCAGGAAGATCGCCAGCCCCTAAACGTTACTTCACGTTAGAGTCAGTTCCTCGATCGATACATTCTGTCATCAGAAGACACAGTGAGACTTTCACAATTGCAGATTCGCCAGTGTTGGTTAACGAGAACAGTGACGTGACTGGAGGGGTTCACGTAGGTGGCACAGAGGGATTGTGGTAACCCCGAACCAAGACGAATGTCGGTCTCGTCACGCCCGATGATAGAATATACGAACGATTCCTGCAATGGACGATGGTATGGAACACATTACGACCTCCCGAGGGCTCATGTGTATAGACATCATATACTTCCCTATGGAGAATAGATGGCAGCAAGGATCGCAGGAGTAACGGCGGACGACTTAAAACAATGTTATATTACGATCTCTCAAATCGCCCTCGTTCTCGTCGCTGCGGTGTCTTGCCCCCGTCCGAAACAGGGGGCAAAATCGAAAACTGGCTGCTAAGACAGGACGCGTACACTGCAAAGCCCCTGCGTAGAATTTCCACTTATCTGTTCATAGTTAATAAGGTGTGCGATCTGTGGGATCTGTATATGGCGGACATGTGCTTTCTGGACTCGCACAAACACAAGCACATATACATACTTAATGCGATTGATGCCTTCTCCAAATACACCTATTCGGTGCCGATCTGCTCCAAGAAGGGGGAGGCTGTCGTTTTGGTCTTTCGATTCATGACCAAGAATGGCGAAAGACCACTGGCGGTGCGAACGAACAAGTGAAATGAGTTTCTAAACATGAAGTTTCACAAGCTAGACGACAGCGAGGGCATAGGGATGAGCGTGCAGGAATCCTACTGTGAATTGTGCCATCGTGTAGCGTTTTAACAGGACTCTAAAATCAAAACTCCACAAGTGGTTATCGCGCAATACGTACCGCTATGTGAATATGCTAGATAAGTTCGACTCGGGTTATAATGACGCGATGCACTCGAACATGGTGATGACCTCACCGCTAGTGAACAGCAAGGATGTTGCCCATGTGGCGAAAGACGGCACAGAAAGCGAGAATCAAGCGGTCAACGCACCAGCCATCTACTCTGTGGGGCAAAGAGCGAGTATAAGCAAAAAAAATTGTTTCGTCAAGGGGTTCGAGAAGTGGGCGCACCAGTTTAGGATCTCTAAACCGTTGGGAAAATCGCCACGGCCTGTGTACGAGTTTGAGCACCCGCGAGGTGAGTAAATTGACGTGGAAGTCTACGCCGAAGGATCCACTCAATTCAAGATCTCAAGCTAAAGCCCGATAAAAGAACAGAGTGGCGCTTAAGACTTTGACGTTCGGGGTGGGCTCCATATCCCGTCAATTGACGTCTGCTATTCCCGATGCCGCAAAACGCGGATTTCACGGGATCGGCGCACACTAACCCATATCTCAAGCACTTAAATCTGTCATTTCGTAATGTACGTGAACGGGCGATAGGTAAACTCCGAAGCTCTCTCTAAACACGACCAGTGCCAAGACTTGTACGATGACCAATAACACGTTCTTCATCGGTTTCGTGATACACCACGGAAAGGCGTGTCATCAGGCCCGCCCAGTTCATGAAAGGATCGTTCATTTTTATCTTCGATCTTAGTTGGACGGCTGTGCCTCTAGACGGGTACAGCAGTCTTTCCAACAATTGCAACCACATCGAACCCAAATTTGACGAGGCGCTTCCCGAAGCGGCGACAATTCTCTACCTCAAGTTCGACGCCAGCATCCAGCTTGACAGAATGTGAAACGATACAACTGATTTCTGAGACATGGACACGCTCGAGTACAACCATGAGCTCTGCAACGTGCCTACCTTCACGTGGTTCTTCCCGCCCGATCTCTTGCCCGGACATCCACTCCCTGTACTCGTCAGATACAAAGCCACCATAATCACGGATATTTGCACCGAGCCCGGTACCCACTGGGTCGCCGTCCATCTCGACACGAGATCCGCGAAGGATTATTTCGACTCATACGGACTCCTCCCACTCTAAGGAGCTACAACTGTCGTACGCTGCAGGGTTTCACCACCGACGTGTGCGGACAGTGCACATGTGTATTTGCGTTCTGTGTGGACCGGGGGCTGAGCCTTCGCCAATATGTCGACCTTTTGGGAACGTGGAAGCCGGAACGGCAGGTGGAAAGGGCTTTCGTGCGGGAGTTTGGCCGGCGACATACGCGCACAAACGATGGTATCCGAGGCGTGCAGTGCTGTACCTGCAGAAAAGTTGTCAAGATCGCACCTACTTGTGAAGAGAAGAGGGGGCAGGGCATCGTGTGGCGGACCAGTAATAACAGGTCTCGCCGTTTGTTCTAGCCATATAAGGGGCGCGCTTCTGCATTGCGAACCAGTTTCTGCAAGATCCCTGCCGGTAAGAACCTCAAGCAACTCTTAGCGCAGCATCGCCGGGCTATAAGGCAGGCCTTGGGCAATCATTAGGCAGCCAACTCCCGCCAACGCGTCCGCCGTTGGAGGGGCTCCTAGCAAATCAGCTGGCACGATACAGGCTGGCCGAATCCGACATCTTTGAGTACGTGCAGTGCGCCACGGGCGCTACAGCCTTTGCACCTTCGAACAGATCAACGGCAATGTGCGACTGTGCGCCATAATTTAAATTACAATTGATGTATATATATAAATTTGAATGTGCTTATTAAGACAATCATGTTTGCTTTGAACCGTGGGTAATCACAAATATTGTGCCATATTGATACGATTCACCATATATGAAACGATTTATTCCTCGCTCTGTATTTGTAACAATTACATGACTATTCGTTGTAATAAACTAGTAAGGTAATGTAAAAAAACCTTCCATCTCTTTGCTTTCTACATGGCGGCGCTGCGCATGCGCACTACACCCGCTTCTACCATCACCTTTACTTTGTAATAACCTGATCATTGCATTACAACCAATAAAGTACTGAAGAACATGCACTCCCATCTCTTTCTACTAGTACCTCGGGCTGCCACATGGGCAGCGCTGCGATCCATTCCCTTCTACTAGCGCCTGGAGCTGTCGGATAGCGGCGCTGCGCAGTACTCCCAACTCAGCACACCCAAACTTACCAATTATGACGTAATCATTGCGCCTAGCGGCCATCTTTGTCCCAACCGACTCTTTACTACTGAGGTCACTAGGTTTTATGAAAACGTAGTGGATGTTTTCGACATGTACGCGTTTGGACCTAGCCCCATTTTCAATGCCAATGAAAGTGGGTTTTTTTTTAAAAACTCGTCATTAGTAATAAAGGTAAAAAATGGGCCAGGGTAGCCAGAAGGTTTGAGAGAAGCCGAAACATTACTGTCCATTGTGCCATGAGCGCCAGTGGACTTTTTGTATCACCCATGTTAATTCACTCAGTCATGGAGGTCACCCTGGAAGTATGTGTGTGTGTTCAAAATCAGGATGGATAAACAAAGGTCTGTTCCTGATCTGGTCAAAACATTTCGTTTGAAATTTTCTGTCCTTCATTCAGAATGCCACACTTCTAAGCATGGACCTCTCCAATCACACATCTCAAGTTGCAAATACTGAAAAACATGCATCATTGTGGTTGCCACTGTGGTGGAATCAACTATGGAAGTGGATCCAGCTGGTCCCAGCAATGGAGGAATCAGCACCAGTCATGTAAATGATGGTTCTGGATCTTGCAGAGGTGGAGGTGGAGGAAGTGCTATTCTTGAGGAAAGCTTGCCACTTCCAATTCTGCTATGCAGATTCAGAAAAGTCAAACCAAAATGACAGGCTGAAATTTGGATGTTGACACTGGAGAAGTTTGTATTAGAAGAGGATAATAAAATACAGAGAAATAATATGAATAAATGTGGGGGCAATGGTGAAAAGACGACAGGTAACAAAAAAAGGGAGACAATTTAGAAAAAGTCCTTTTGTTGAAGTAGCCAAGTCCTCACATAAGGAATTTATTAACAAAAAACAAATATGCCAAGGCAAGAAGGAGAACATCTTGTCCCAGAGAAACAATTCAAATGACATTTGTCTCTTCTGTGGAGAAATGTGTCACAACAAGGAGTTACAGTACTGCTGTGTCATCTGTTCTGGATGGGTTCTTGCAGGATGTAGTTTAGCAGAGTGTGCAGTGACCTGCATGTGACTTCTACGCATGAAGTACACTATGTGTAACTCCCACAGTGAATAATTTGTCAATCAGATGAGATTTAGGATGAAAACATAAGGATTTTTATTTACTGCATTCCTCCTTTATCGGTAACTCTTAGTTTTGGTCATGTATGTTTACGTGAACTCATGTACTATAATACTACACATTATCAGGTCTGTCACAGAAATTATTTTCCTTTTCTGTCATACTGCAATTTTAAATAAATGTCAGGTACAACTGTGGGTACCATTACCCAACATGGGTGGATAATGGTACGCTATGCACTTATTTGATTTTCAATTAATTACATTTTTCCTATTAGAGGTGACTATGAAGCTTATACCATGATGTTAAATTTCCTTCAGCAATTGACGTTACAAAAACTGAAAAGCTCAGTAACCTCACACAATGCTACAAAGTTGGGTGCTTGCAGTTCCACCTCTCTACCCTTAACATAGTGATTCTGTCTCCTTTTAATTTTACATGTTCATAAATGTCATTCTCAAATTTTTAATGTTTTTCGGTGAAGCAGAATTTAATGATAATTTCATCACCCCCAAAATTTTGTTATACTGAGATTGCACTGTGTGTGTTGTGGGCAAGTCGGTGCACCTGTGTATACACACACACACATACACATACAGTGTATTTCTGTTCCAATTTGATTATAGTAAATTCTTCAAAAAACAAAAAAACTTGCTCTACACATATTGTTATTTTAAAAAGCAGTATGCCCAGCCTGCAACCAAGTATTCTGTCATCATGAATGACATTGGTACTGTGCTCCACACCTGCAAACATTGTTCTTGTAACCATACCACAGTACAGAATGTGCTCTTTTTATATGTCTGAAACATTCACTGTGATATGACTCCAATACACTCAGGTGGCAAATGTGATGTTTTTTAGCCATCCAGGAGTCAGTTATGGTTTTCCTTAAAATGGGCTACTCCTGACAACCAGGGAAGATCCAATCTGTCTTCATGTATGCACCACGTTCACATTTGTCACACTTAATACTGCCACACCATTTATGAGTATTACAAATATTACACAAAACAGAAGTGAGCTTTTCAACATGTTTACCTACAGCTTACAGGTGAAGAGCACCAAAATATTTACCACGCTGTTCTTTCACTGAAGTTATCATGGCCTGCTGCCTCTAGTATGTTCCTCCGCAAACATTTCAGCTCTATGCCACACTAATCTCAGGAAGAATTTTTTGATTTGTTGAACTTCATTTGTTTATGCTGCTGAGGCAGTTGTATCAGAAGACAGTAGTATTAATGTACTTAGTGATCAAGACCAGTAATTTTTTTTTACAGACCGGCTTTCCAAACCTTTTCAGCTATCCCTTTTTGTAATACAAGAAAATCTATTATCTGTATACTTTGAAGTCCATAATACTGTTCAATCCAGGTCAGCCATATTGCCATCACTCAAAACCAACACCACTGAAACCTACAGTGACTCCATTGTGTTACATATTAGTGTGTCTGACAGCAGACTGAACAGATCTGTCTACTATCACACAGAATGTAATTCCACTCATGAAACACCTACCTGACACAGTTTCACAAGCTTTATGACAGTTTCTGAAAGTCTGTGGCATCTGTCCCAACTTGGAAATTTTTGCCTATTATCTCATATATTTGTTAAATGCAGTTGGGTAGCCACCCTGTGGCAGTAGTACAGTACACATTTACACACAAACAATACACAGAATGACACAAAACAAAAATACATAGAACAACACAAAAATTTGGAAGAGTGTGGGCCGTGCCCCATCTTTGCGGGTTTTACCCTGGCATTTGGGGACCGCGGTGGCACAATGGTTAAGGTGCTGTGTTACAAATCGGAAGGTCACTGGTTCGATCCCAGCTGGTGTCATTGGAATTTTTTATTGACATAAAATCCGTCCGATCATACTATGGCCCTGGGGTTGACTCAGCCTCTAACAGAAATGAGTACCAGGAGTATTTCCTGGGGGTGAAGGTGGCTGGTGCATAAGGCTGACAACCTTACCACCATCCTGTGCTGTTGTCATGAAATCTGGGAACCTTAACTTCCTGGAACCCTCTGGGCCACTCTAGGCCTGTAATGGGACTGCTTTACCTTACCCTGGCATTTGCCTTACAACTGAGGAAAATGCACGGAAAAACCTCAGGGCAGCCAAAGAGTGCCAGCTGGTATGATGAAGACACATGAACATACAATAAGAATACACAGACATAACAATAAAAAAAGAAAGGAGATAGCTACACAGTATTTATTTTCTATATGAGTATCAGCCCCAGTGAAATCATGCACGCAATATTCCCTAATACTGGATACCCATATGTTTCAGTTACCAAATAAGGGGGAAATTGATCTATAATATTCAGGAATATAGTGGAGGTACCATTCCCTAAGGTGTACATCCTTATTTGAACCCAGGATCTTTGTTCCATGTTAAAAATACACTGAAACAGCATGAACCGCAACAACAAGACAGCACTATACACAAACTCAAAGTATATGCACTTTTTGTATGGTTTTAATTAAACCAAAATTTCATGGGGCAATTGTATGCCCTACATGATACAACCATAATTTTGCATAATATTAGCAAGGCTGGCACAAGAGATGACCCTGTGTAATGTGGAATTTAAATATACGCACTATATATTTAAAATAGATTAAACAACATCTGACATGGCTGTATTGCCACCAAGTGTAAAAAAAAAAACTGAGATATCATTACTTCATACACAACCCATAACCATATAACTCCATTCTTGCACTTGAACCTAATGATGGCATCATGAAACAGGCTGTTTAACTCTGCAGCAACAAAATAATAATGAAACAGTGCCAAATGGAGAATCTTCACTCCTCTTTTAATTATTTTGGACAATGGATGAATTCCATCAATGTATCAAAATTATGTACATGGCATATCTTAAAGAAAACTGTTCCAAAGGAGTGGTACAGCATCTTGCTGGAGAACTTCAATACTCATTTTTCTACAACTGGAAAGTTGTAGAAAAATGAAGTTTTCCATCACATGGTCCCCCCTCATTGTAGCTCAAAAAAAGTAAAGTGCTGAAGCCAAGACAAAAAGCCATCCCAATATATGCCACCTTACACAAGGTTGTGGAACATAAAGTGATAGGATTATCAGTGAATAATGAAATGGAAAGAATAAGAATAAAACAGCTGTACCCTATTTTTGAGGTGTGTCCCAGCACATGCCTGGAGGAACTGAGGAATACCATGAACCTGCACAATAGGTAGTGCGTCAGCTGAGATTCAAACAGGGCACCTTCTGAATACAAGTTGGAAGCATTACTACTTCAGCTAACTTGCTCATTTCCATTAAGTACATATCATGGTTACAAAAATATAGCACTTTGAAACACCAAATATATTCTGTGGATACCTGTATGACCTGTTGTACTTATCTCATTTAATACCATTAGTTGTCTCTCTCACATACAGCACATATTCATTCATCAGTCAGATACGTTTATATATCATAACCAGATTGCTTTAAGTGACCTTGTACTGCTACAATGTTCAGATAATAGTCCTCTGGCTTTAGATGCGATAAAGGAATGTGAGGTGACACTGATGTCAGGATGTCAACACCCAGAATATTATCTCTAGGAAATCCCTACCATAAAAACTTGTTAGAATGTTGTTTGTCCTCTGGTTCACCACCAACCATTAGTCATGATTTAAAGCAACAAATATTTTTAAAACCAGTCTAAATATTTACTTCGGCTAAATTTAAATTAAATACACACTTGTGCTCAAACAAAAATAATAATACAGGAATGGACAATAATGATAACAGTAAGATGCACTGATTTGTGAATGTTCAATCAACCACTGTAACTCTTATACGTAATCCCACCTAAAACCCATCTTAGGACACAAGAATAAAATCTTAAAAATGTTAATTACAGATCAGAGACTTAGCAGCTTAATATGCCAACAAATTATATTACACCTTTGATACACAGTGCTAAGTATATACACTATCCACTTTTACTGTTCAGAAAGTCTGTGCTTTGCCCATGTCTATTTATGTGTTTTGTATGATCTCAAAACATGCAATGAATTTTCTCCTACAGAATAAACCTGCATTTTTTTTTATAATGGAGATACAGTACATCTTCTGTAAACTAGGAATGACCTTACTAAGTATTACTGAGATAAACTGTAGGCTTCAAAAGGTTACTGGCATTTGTAAACTCTGTTCTTCCAGTTAAATTAGCAGCAATTACATCAACGAAACATCCGTTTTACAGTCAGTTTGTGTTTAGTGTATGGAAAATAAACAAACACATGCACACACACTCTCTCACAAACAGATATTCATTCATACAATGTCAGATTTACAGTGTGGCTGTGAAGCACCCAATTATTAACACATCCTAATAATAATATTATCATAATCTGGGACACAACACCACATACTCTGGTGAAAACATAACCTCTGCTTGGGAAGTATGTGCTGACCCCATCTTCAGGATAAATGACATTAATACCTGCCTATGAGACCACGTGGCATTACATCTTAAAAGGTCTTTATCTTAAGGCCAGTGCACACACCAGTGAACTGAATGGAACAGAAATGATAAAAAGGTGTACATCACCATCAAAACTTTGTTCTCTGAATTGTGTCATAAGAAGACTGGTTCTGGGTGGCAAGGCACTGTTAAAACAAGTTGCTGAAGATGTGTCTGCAGTCACAAAAATAATTCATAACCTAAAGGACAATACTTAATGTGATATTTTCACCAACCTTGTACACTCCACCAAGAACCACAGGAAAATAACATGCAACAAACCAGCTGGAATTCTGTCATCACTTATTACAGTTTATTTTGGTTTGGCATGGTGCAGTGTTTAATTGTTACACTAAAACAGCTGCACAGGTACAGAATGCAGCAAGGGAATACTTCAGCTGCCTTCCGCAGAAGCTGTTCAGCTTCTGCGGAAGGCAGCTGAAGTATTCCCTTGCTGCATTCT
>Ga0209755_10004282_pt1 | contig 17032 bp, 12 predicted proteins | sample TergutCo191P1_FD_187301 | JGI IMG/M metagenome (GOLD analysis project Ga0209755, IMG submission 187301) | Cornitermes sp. P1 segment gut microbial communities from Petit-Saut dam, French Guiana - Co191P1 (SPAdes) (version 2) | ecosystem: Host-associated > Arthropoda: Insects > Digestive system... | reverse complement strand
ATCGCCCAAGGCGCACGTCGCTTTTTGTTTGAGACCCTGGCGGGCTTCGAGGAAGTGGCACCCGTTTTGGCCTATATCAAGGAAAGGGTGCCAGATGCCGAGATTCTCACTTCCTTCGCCGCCTCCATGGATGGCTTTACGGCCAGGGGTCGCCACTACAAAACCTTAATCGTGGAAGCCGTCAGCAACCCGCATACCGACGGCGTGGGCCTGAACTGCGTGTGCGGTCCCGCCCATATTCTGTCCCTGGTGAAAGGGCTGGGGCCCTTGGGGAAGCCCCTGCTGGTCATGCCCAATGCAGGCTACCCCGCCCACGTGAACGGCCGAATGCTGTACCAGGACAACACCGCCTATTTCGCGGAAAAGTGGGTGGAACTGAAGGCGGCAGGGGCGGCGATGCTGGGTGGTTGCTGCGGCACCACCCCGGGTCACATTGCCGCCGCCGTGCAAGCGATGCGGGAAAAGGCCTCTCCCAAAGTCCCGGAAAAGTTATCCCGCCCCATCGCAGTTCCCCGCGCCACTCGTCCCGCCTCGGGTCGGCTGCTGCGGAAGCCGGTTGCCGTGGGGCTGGATCCGCCCGCCAAGGCGGATATCACCTATCTGCTGGACGCGGCGCGTCAGCTTAAGGAAGCCGGTGCCAACATCCTTACCCTGTCGGACTCGCCACTGGCCAGAACCCGCGCCGACAGCTTTCTTACCGCAGCCCTGATTCGGCAGGAAACCGGCATGGACGTATTGCCCCACCTAGCCTGCCGGGACCGGAACTACATAGCCATAAAAGGGGCGCTGCTGGGCGCAAGCTTTTACGGCATCCGCAGCGTGCTGGCAATTACCGGCGACCCGGTGATCAACCCGGAATCTTTTCGTAATCCAGGGGTTTTCAATTTCAACGCGCGGAAGCTGATTGAGTATATTCAAGGGCTGAACCAAGACGCGCTGGCCGCCCATCCCTTTTCCGTGGGAGGTGCGCTGAACGTCAACGCGACGAATTTTGACGCGGAACTTCGACGGTGCCAGGAAAAAATCAAAAGCGGTGCGGACTTTATGTACAGCCAGCCCCTGTTTTCTGCCAAGTCCGTTTCCAATTTCAAGCAGGCGCGGGCCGAGCTGGATTGCCCCCTGTACGCCGGGATTCTCCCCCTGGTCAGCTACAAAAACGCCGTGTTTCTTAACAATGAAGTGATGGGAATCCACGTTCCCGAGGATTTCACGGAAAGCCTGCGGGATAAAACCCCGGAAGAGGCGCAGGAGATTTCCATCGAGTTTTGCCACGGCCTAATCGAACAAGTGTACGGCGATGCCGACGGCTTTTACCTAATCACCCCCCTCCGCAAAGTCGGGCTGATATGCCACTTAATCGAAATCTGCTTTCGGGATTAAAGTCATGAAAACACAACGGCTTGTGATACGGAACTTCCTGCCGGCGCCACGCTAAACACCCGTTTCCAACGCGCTGTACTCCGGCCCGTGGCACTTCTGGCTCACCCTGGTATTCGGCGGCAGCGATTTCGTGATAAACATATTCCCACCAATCACGCTGCCACTACCGATAACCGTGTCGCCCCCCAGAATCGACGCGCCGGAATACACAGTCACGTCGTCCTCCAGCGTGGGGTGCCGCTTCTTGTTGCGCAGCTTCTGCCCGCCCTTGGTGGACAGCGCGCCCAGCGTGACACCCTGGTAAATCTTCACCCGCTCGCCTATAACCGTGGTCTCCCCGATTACGATACCCGTGCCGTGATCCATGAAGAAATACTTGCCAATCGACGCGCCAGGGTGAATGTCAATACCAGTAACACTGTGCGCGTGCTCCGTCATTACCCTGGGAATCAGAGGGACCGAAAGGGAGTAGAGTTCGTGGGCGAGCCGGTAGACCATTCCCGCGTAGATCCCGGGATACGAGATTATTATCTCGGACTTGCTGAAGGCCGAAGGGTCGCCCTCGAACGCCGCGCTGATGTCGGAGTCCAGGTATTCCTTTACGACCGGAAGCCTGGAGATAAACCTCAACGCCAGCGCCGATGATTCCCGCTCGATCTCCGTGGGGTCGGCACCCTCGTGCTGCGGACTATGCCGCAGCGCGAAACCTATCTGCTCGGCAAGCTCGGATAAGATTTCCTCCAGCATGGCGCAGAGCTGGTAACTGGTGTCCAGGCAACCGCGCCGGCAGTCCTCGAAGTAACCCGGGAACAGCGCGTGCTGCAGCTTCTTGGTAATCTGAATAATCAGCGACTTCAGCGGATACCTTGGGACTGGCATCCCGTTTTTGAGAAGAGCGGCGACGCGCTCGATTTCCGCGCTCGCCAAAAGATGGTGTTCCATAAACCAAGCCTCCTGCGTAAATACTTCAATCCCGATTTCGATCCTATCTTGCTTTAACCGGAAGTGTCAACTTCCGCGCCACCGGGCTTGCCTAATCCGTGCGGATTGCTTATAAAAAAGAGTGCCCCAACTTGATACCGCCAGCATAATCGCAACCCTGCGCGACGGGGGCAGCGTCGCGTCCCGCCTGGAGCACTTCGAGCCCAGACAGGCCCAGCTCGACCTTATGGAACTGATAATCCGCTGCTTCAACGAGAACGCAATCGGCGCGGCGGAGGCGGGTACCGGCGTCGGGAAGTCCTTCGCATATCTTCTGCCCGCCCTGGAATTCGCGGCCCAAACCGACGAGCGGGTCGTCATCTCCACCGCGACAATCACCCTGCAGCAGCAGCTTTTCGGCAAGGACATACCGCTGGTGCAAAACGCCACGGACTCGCAGGTAAAGGTCGTGCTGGTGAAAGGCAGGGGAAACTACCTGTGCTTCCGCCGGCTGGAGGACGCGCTGCGCGAGCCGGATCTTGCGGGAAGCGACGAGAAGGAGGAGCTTGACGGCATCGCGAAATGGGCGGAAACCAGCAAGTCCGGCGGGCGGGACGAGCTGCCCTTCCCCCCCTCGGAGGAGGCCTGGTCGAAGGTCTGTTCCGACGCGGAGATCTGCATGGGCAAACGCTGCCCCTGGCAGACCCGCTGCTTCGTGCTAGCCCTGCGAAGGGAGGCCGCAGGCGCGGGCGTCGTCGTGGTAAACCACCACCTTTTCTTCGCCGACCTTGCCGCGAGGCGCGACGGCGCGGGCTACAGCGCCGCCGCCGTGCTGCCCCCCTATTCGCGCGTGATCATCGACGAGGCCCATACTATAGAGGACGCGGCCACCTCGTTCTTCTCCAAGGAATTCGGCAGGCCCGGCATACTGCGCCATTTGGGAAGACTGTACCGAAAGCGCAGGAACAGACAGGGCGGCCTCTTGCTGCGCCTGTGCGCCATGCTGCCCGGTTCGGATACCAGCCTTAACAACCTTGTCACGCAGCTAGACGGCATACGCAAGTCCGCGCTCGCGCTGGACGGGCCCGCGCTGGACGCCTGCGGGCACGACGGCGTGTTCCGCTTCTCCCCCGGCAAAACCGGCGCGCGAACGGAGGCGGCCATTTTCCCCCTGTTCGCCGAACTAAGGAAGAGACTGCTGGAGTTTACCGCGAAGGCGCGGGAGCTTCTGGGAATGCTACCCGAGGACGCCGAGGACGATTCCGGGGTCTGGGAGGTAAAGGCGATACTGCGGCGTTTCGACGGAATAGCCGGCATCTGCTCGGCGTTCGTCGATTACCGCAAGAACGAGGGCGAGGTGATGTGGATCGAGCGGCGGAAGGGCGGCGGTTCCGACGGCGGTGGCTGGGCGGTCTTTACGCAGAGCCCCGTGGAGCTTGCCGAAAGCCTTAGGGACAGCCTCTTCAAACCCTACAAAACAGTCGTCTGCGTTTCCGCCACGCTGGCGATAAACGACAGCTTCGGCTACTGGGCGACACGGGCCGGGCTCGGCCAGTACCTCCGGCATGACCAGGACGACAACCGTGGCGGCGATCGCCCGTTTTACACCGGCTGCTTCCCATCGCCATTCCCCTATTCCAAGGCCGTGCTGCTGGCCGTCCCCGGCGACGCGCCCCTCCCCGACGAGGAAGCCTACCAGGACTTCGTGAACAGGTCCGTCGGCAAACTCGCAGCCGTCGCCGGCGGTTCCGCGCTGGTGCTGTTCACGTCGTACCAGTCCCTTAACAACGCCTGGAACGCCGCGCTGCCGGAGCTGCAGGAACTCGGGATACGCTGCCTGAAGCAGGGCGACGACGACCGCACCCGCCTCCTGCAGACCTTTCTCGCCGACGAAAGCTCCGTGCTGTTCGCCACAAGCTCGTTCTGGGAGGGCGTGGACGCGCCGGGCGACACCCTGCGCCTTGTCATCCTATGCCGCCTGCCCTTCAGGACACCCAACGACCCCGTCTTCGAGGCCAGGCGGGAGGCGGTGCAGAAGCAGGGCGGCAACCCCTTCATGGATCTTTCCCTGCCGGAGGCCGTGACCAAGTTCAAGCAGGGCTTCGGGCGACTTATGCGGCGGTCCGGCGACAGGGGGGTGGTGGCGGTCCTGGACGGCCGGCTAATCAAGAAGCGCTACGGGGAGCTTTTCCTGCACTCCCTTCCGGAGACCAGGACCAGTTTCTCCGGCTTTTCCGGCGTCCTGCGCGACATTGAAAATTTTCTTTTCTAGATGAGGCGGCGTTTTTGCTTCGAAAGAAGCGTTTTTCGGAAAAAGACACACGGAAAATCCGCAGGCGACAACATTCTTACCCTTGGCTATTTGTGTAAGATACAAAAATAAGAGAAACTGATTAGACTATGAAAGAGCGTATATCCGAAAACTATGTTCGCCTTTTGGTCAGCAGAAACCTGAAGAGGCTCCGGTCCATGCAGAACATGTCGCAGCTAGGTCTTGCTCACACAGCTGGGTTGACCCACAATTTTATTAACGACATTGAAAACTGCAAGAAAGGTGTCTCTGCTAAAACCCTTGCGAAGCTTTCTATCGCGCTCAACGTGGAACCGCATCAGTTCTTCTTACCAGAAAATATGTCAAACAGCAAAATGCAGGTTTACGTAAGCGACTTCAACGATTCTCTCCACAAGATCGTGAAGGAACTGACAGACCAGTATCTCGCCGAAGGTTGAACATTGGCTCCCCGGGAAGCAAAGCGCTTTCCGGGGGCCTTCCCTTTTCCTCACGAACAGGGCACGGACGCCGGTGGGCCGTCTAAAACAGGATGCCCATGGCAATCTTAAGCACCTTTTCCGAAAAAGCCTTCTTGTCTATCGGTTTGACGGTATAGTCGTTGGCGCCGCACTTAAGTGCCTCGATAACGTCGGGCTTGCCGCCCTCGCTGGTAACCATCACCACGGGCAGGTGCTTCAGCTTTTCCCGCCCGCGGATAACCTTGAGGACGTCCAGCCCCGTCATCTTGCTGGAAAGGTTCCAGTCAAGGAACACGAAATCGACATGGTTGCGGTCGAGCATTTCTATCGCGGCCTCGCCGTTTTCAGCCTCCAGAAAGCTAACCTTGCGACCGATATCCATCTCGCCGACGTAGTTCTTAATGAGATTACGGGTAGGTCTGGAGTCCTCAACTATTAAAAACCTCATACAGCCACCTGTCTTTCAGTGACTTTCATTATAAGGCATCCATGCGGGATGTCAACAGCCACCCGTTGCACTGCCTTTCGACGCTAACGCTGAATCCTGGCAGAAGTTCCCCCCGCGAAGGCCTCCACCTGCTCCACGGACACCATGGAAGTGTCCCCCGGGGTGGTCGCCAGCAGCGCGCCGTGGGCCCAGCCGATGCGGAGGGATTCCCCCGGGGTCCTGCCGGACAGCAGGCCGTGGAACAGGCCGGACGAGAAGCCGTCGCCCCCGCCCACGCGGTCGTACACGTCCAGCTCCACGGCCGGGGCGCGGTGGCACTCGCCGTCCAGCCACATAACCGCGGACCACCAGTGTCGGTTCGCGGAGTGGACCTCGCGCAGGGTGGTCGCCACCGCCTTGACGTTTGGGAATTCCTCGCCAACCTTGCCCATCATCCCCAGGAAAACCTCCGGGTCCAGGCCGCTCCTGGCCTCCACGTCCTGCCCCTCCAGCCCCAGGCCAAGCTGGAGGTCCTCCTCGTTGCCGACAAGGACATCGACGTTGGAGACAATCCTGCGCAGCGTCCTCCGCGCGTCGTGGCCCGCGGCCGCCCAGAGCTTGGCCCTGAAGTTAAGGTCGAAGGAGACCACCGCCCCCACGCTTTTCGCGGCAATCATCCCCTCGACGATGAGGTCGGCGGTGGAGGGCGACAGCGAGGCGAAGATGCCCCCGGAGTGGAACCAGCGAACCCTGGGCGAGTCGGGGGTGCCCAGGATAGCGTCCCAGTCGAAGCTTCCCGGGCCCAGCGCCCGCGCGGCCTCGTTGGAGCGGTTGTAGAACACGACCGGTGCCCGCATCCCCTGCCCCCTGTCGCTCCAGACGGTGGCCACGTTGGGGCCCGTGACCCCGTCGTGCCTGAAACGCCTGTAGTAGGGAGCCACGCCAGCCCTGCGGACGGCCAGCTCCACCCTGTGGCCGATTGGGTAGTCGACGGTGGCCGTTGCGACGGCCGCGCGCTGCCCGAAGCAGGACGAAAGGTTGGCGGCCACGTTGTACTCCCCGCCCGCGACGTGCAGGCAGTAGTCGTCCGCGTGCGCGAACGGGACCACGCCCGGGTCCAGGCGGACGATCATCGCCCCGAGCGCCAGCAGGTCGTGCGTGGCCCCCATGGCGTCCGGAATTGTCAGTGCGCTTCTCATTCCTGTAATATACCTTCGAAGCCCGCCAATGGCAATGCGTGCCGCGGGTCTATGGGACTATCGCGCTGAGTATCCCGCCGAAGGGGCCCAGGTTGCCGCGGGCGTTCTGCCAGGCCCCGCTTACGTACACGGTGCCGCCGCGCTGGGACTCGTCGAAGCGCAGGACGTGCGTGGGGCGGCTGGCCATGGTGTGGAGGGTAAGCTCGCCGATGTCCTTGGGGGGAGAGGGGAGGATTGCCCAGACCAGCACGGCGCCGTCGTAGCCCGGCGGCTTGGCGTTGTGGGTGGCGTCCTTGATTTTAAGGGCCACGCGCACCTCGCGGATGGCGCTTACGCTTAGGGTCATCTCCAGGTGCTCGGTCACCTCGTGGTGGTCGGTGCGGATTGCGTCGTGCAGGGGGATGCCCATGTTGACGCGGTCCTCGTTGGTGACGGGTGGGAAGTGGAGGTACTGGCGCACGATGGGTCGGATTACCGCCTCCGCCCGTCTGCGCGCGTCGTTCTTGGCCTGGGTCTGCGCGGGGGTGTGGGGGTGCAGGGTTGGCTGGTAGTGTTTGAGCCAGTCCTCCAGGGCGTTCGCCAGCCTTTCGCCCAGCTCCATCGGCACGCCGGGCCATCCGTCCGTGACCTCGCCGGTCTTTTCCGTCACGTACTCCACGATGTTCCCGAACCAGCCGCTGAAGGCTGCGTCGTTGTTTGGGATGTAGTTGTTGGCCATGTCTCTCTCCTTGCTTCGTTTTGCGCCGCCCGTACCGGGCGGTTTGTCTTTCCAAGGGTCGGGGCCGCGGCGCGGGCGGCGTTCGGGGTTCCGGGGCGGGCCCGCGGAACCCAGTGGGTGACGCCGCGGGTTACGGGGACGGCCCGTTGAACCCTTGCGGCGGTGCCGTGGGTTCCTGGGATGGCCCTTGGAACCCTTGCGGCGCTCTTTGGAGTTCCAGGGACTGGCCGTGGAACCCTATGGACGATGCCCGGGGTTCCTGTGATGTACTTTAGAACCCTGGGGGCGATCCCTATAACTATACGGGCTGTACGCATAACTCTAAGGTCTAGCCCTAGAGCCATATTGGCTGTTACGAGAGTTCCAGGGGCGATCCTTGGAACCCTGCGGACGGTTCCCAGAGTTCTATGGACGATCCTTAGAACCCTGCTGACGGTTCCTAGAGTTCTAAGGGAGATCCGTAGAACTCTACTGACGGTTCCAAGAGTTCTAAGGGCGATCCTTAGAACTCCGCGTACTGTTCCTAGAGCTCTATGGGCGATCCTTAGAACCCTGCGGACTGTTCCAAGAGTTCTAGGGACAGCCCTTAGAACCCTGCGGACGGTTCCTAGAGCTCTAGTGGCGATCCTTAGAACTCCGCGTACTGTTCCTAGAGTTCCAGGGACGGCCCTTAGAACCCTGCGGACTGTTCCTAGAGTTCTAGGGTCGGCCTTTAGGACGCTTTGGGCGATCCTTTGGGCTTAAGGGGCGACCCGTAGGGCATTTGCTACGGCCCGTAGATCCTGCTGGCCGTCACCGTGACGTGCCCGCTTAAAATTTGGTGACTGGCACCGCGGCGACGGGGTTCCATGTGTGGCCCGCGTTGCCTTGCGGTGGTCCGGTAAAACACTGCCGCGCTTCCCGGGCGCGGCATGTGACGTGTTGTGGCTACCCGGAGCGCGACGCGGTTCCCGCGGCGGCCGGCCCGGCGCGCCCCGGCCGGCGACGGCGCGTCGGCGCGGGGCGGGTGGGTGACACTAGCGTCCTGGCAGCCGGTCCGGAAGCAGGCGCGTCCTTTGCGGGTACGCGCCAGGTGTCCGCGCCCGGGTCCCGTAGGACGGCGCCACGCGGGCGCGTCCGGCGTCGGCGGAGTGGCTCAAGTGTTGAAGCTCGTCGAACTGATCGAACGGGATGGTGGCCCCGTGGTAGATGTATATTTCCTCCACGAAATAGTCATTCCTGAAACCACCGTCGAAAACCCACAACTCCACGTTGAAAAGCCCTGGCCCGGCTTGGCTAAACCTAAACATGGCGGAGGAGTCTTGTACTTCTGTACTGGAACCGTCTACCGAGCCCAGGCTTTCGGTGCACCGTAAAATTAACTCGACCCAACGGTCGTTATACTCGGAGGGAATCCCGGTAACGGTAACTCTCATTAATTCGCCGCCTTGGATCCAGGTAAGGCTGTTCCACTGGATTGTGGCGGTTGCCCCTAGGGTAATTCCCTCAGCGTAGAAATGCCCCCATCTGTCCGTGCCCACAATATACACATAAACGTCAAACGTCCCTGGCGCCGCAAGCCAGAAACGTGCAGCGGCCGAGGGGCCGGTTACCATCACGAAGCTATCATCCCAGGTAGATGTCGCGTGGCACAATATCTGTACTTCGGCATAATCGCCTTGGTATTCCGCAGGTATCCCGGTAATCGTCAAGGTTATGCTTGGCGGTCTAGGCGAGAACTGGCCGAACGGGATGACGATGTCATCGGTTACCTGTACCGATGGCGCGGTGTACACCTCCAGCACCTCCCAGTGGGGGCTTGAAAGCGCCAGTAAAACGTCAAAGGTTCCATGGCCGGCGCCCTGCATGGTGGCGGTCAGGTCCGGGCCGGTAATATATGCCTCGGTTCCGGCTATGAAAGTAATGGTCCCGGGGGCCATCAGCGCTATAAACGCATAGCCTCCGTCATACTGGGGCGGTATCCCGGTTATGGTGATTGTTACGGGCGGGACCAGGGTGAACTCGTCCCAATCTATCGTGTTGGCCCCGGACTGGATCTGTATTGCGCCGGTTCTGTACACGTACCCCCCGTTGCAGCAGCATATTTCCAGGCGAACCTCGTAGTTCCCGGGCTGGTCGAACATGCTGTCGCCGTCTCCCCTCATCTCAAAGGTGGCGGAGTCGCCGTCCAGCCACGCGCCGCTGAACGCGACGATGTTCGATGTCCCGGGGAAAAGCAAGTCTAGCCATACACTGATGCCTTGGTGGTGGCTGGGGATTCCATGGATGGTGATTGTTATTGGTTGCGGCACGGTGGCGGTTGCGGTGCCGGAAACGGTGGTGCCGGCCGCGGTTGCCCTGATTGTGACGGTGTCCGCGCCGGTGTTGCCCATGGTAAACATGCCGCCCTGGGTTATCTGGCCCGCCTCCGGTGGCTCGACGGTCCACTCTACGCCGGCCGGCGCCCCGGTGGGTCCGACGGCGGCGGAGAACTGCTGCTGCTGGCCGGGCCGCAGGTACACTGCGGCGGGTGTCACGGTGACTTGCCCCGGTGGCACGGGGGCGGATACGGTAACGGTGGCGTATCCGCGCACGGTGGGATGCCCGGCGGCGGTGGCCCAAACGGCTATGGAGGTGCCCTCGTCGGCGGTTGGCACCAGCACGCCGGCCGCGCTTATGGTTCCGGCGTCTTCCGGCACGATGCTCCAGGTGACGCCCTGGGGTACCCCGGCGGGCCCGACTGTCGCGGTGAATGTCCACGACCCGTACTGCGAGACCTGGCCGGCGGGCGCGGTCACGGTGACGCTTGTCGGCGTGGCGGCGGGGCCTGGTTCGACGTTGGCCGGCACGTCGTTGCCGGTCGGGCTGTCGCAGCCCGCCATCAAAAGCCCGATTGCTGCCACCGCGGCGGCAATCCCAAAAAACCTTGCGAAAATCCTCATTCTAATCCTCCGGTGTGAAAATATAAAAAAAGCCTCCGCGGTCCCCGTAGGCCTGCTACAGGCGACGGGGGGGACGGGAGGCGTTTTCTCTAAACTGTGTGGTGTTGTTCTGTGTTCGCTTAAATCAACTGTCGCGCGGGGGGCGCTTGCGGAGGGCTTGACATGTCTGTATAATGGCCCCGTGGCCTGGCCACCGATGCCCGATGCCCGATGCCCGATGCCCGATGCCCGATGCCCGATGCCCGATGCCCGATGCCCGATGCCCGATGCCCGATGCCCGATGCCATGACTGCGATCTTTTCCATAAGCCCTTGGACAGGATGTCCTGATTTTCGGCGGGAAAGGCAAAGTGTGTCTATCGTTCGAATGGTACCCTGTAGCGTAAAGTATGATGGGCACGGGGCCCTGTGTCAAGTGCGGGGGATGCCGCCGGCTTTTATTTAAAGCGCCCTGCGGGTGCGGGTTCGGAACTGCCGCCCGAAAAACAGTCGCGCTCGACAAGCCGGGCCGACGGGGGTATACTTATGGCATGATCGTGAATGTTGAAGTGCTGCGTCGCGAGGAAGCGTTAAGCCTTCTTTCTCAAATGGCCCAGTTCGGCCTTATAAGGCTAAACCCCCCTTGCGAAAACGCCGGGGAGGGGCCGCGCGAAAAACTTTCCGCGCGTTTCGCCGGCGCGATGCGGCTTTCGGACGCGGCTCACGAAGCTTTTCAAGACGCGGTACGGGAGGGCACTAATCACCAAGGAAAGCATGGCGGGGAAAAACGTGAACAACAGGCTTGGGAAAATGTCCCTGGGCAAGGTGGGAAAATGGCTTGTGGACGAGGCGGGGAAAGTCGGGATAGACATCAGGGGCTTTGAGCACGAGATAACAAACGAATTCGTAAACCATGTGGTTAAAAAACACGGAAACGAAAAGGCCGAGGCGTTCAGGGGGCAAATTGCCGTAAAGCAGGATGACTTCGATAAAATATCCGAAGTCATAAATAGCCCTGATCTTGTCATGGTTGGCGTAAAAACGCTGGGCAGGGACATGGTGGCCTACGCGAAAAAAATGCCGGACGGAACGACGCTTTACATTGAGGAGGTGTTGTCCGGCAAAAGAAACAAAACTCTGCGTGGCAAGACCATGTTCAAGCATAAAAACATGCCCGACGAGAAAGTTTTTTATAGGATTATCTCAAACGGAAACGGCGTGGATATGACAAATACCAAAATACTGGCTATGGGGCGCCGGGGGCAATCCGGAGATCCGACCATTGAAGAATCGGTGGCAGTAGCCGACACCGCCTCGGCCCATAAGCCAGGTGAAACAGCCGGCAGGTGAGGAGGCCATTCCCGCCGTCCCCGCCGACAACCTGAACGATCCGCAAATCGCTCAAGTACAGTGTCGCATCTTTGCGGGGATCTGTCAAGCGACCGCGAAGACGGTCCCCTTCTGCGTCCCGTTGGCGAGGGCCTCCAGGCAGCGCGGCCTGCCCCCGTTGGCGAGAATCGTGGGTATCCCGTAGGAGTTGGCCATCCGCGCGGCCTCCAGCTTTGTCTCGATCCCCCCCGTGCCGAAGCTGCTCACCGATCCAATGCTTACGCCTTCCCGCGCCGCGTCTATGTCGCGGACTTCCTCCACCAGCGTGGCGTCGGGGAATTCCTTGGGGTTCTTGTCGTGCAGCCCGTCTATGTCGCTGAACAGCACCAGAAGGTCGGCGTTCCAGAGAATCGCCGACCTGGCCGCCAGCGTGTCGTTGTCGCCTATCTTTATCTCCTCCACCGAGACGGTGTCGTTCTCGTTGACGACGGGGATTATGCCCTCGTCCACAAGGGTGAACAGCGTGTTCCGCATGTTGAGTGTCCTTATCGAGTCGCCGAAGTCTTCCCGCGTCAGCAAAATCTGGGCTATGTGGCGCCCGAAGGGCCGAAAGGCCAGCCGCCAGGCCTCCATGAGCTGTACCTGGCCTACGGCGCACAGGGCCTGGCGGTAGTGCAGGTCCTTCTTGCGGACCCATTTGCCCATCGTGGAAAGCCCCGCCACCTGCGCCCCGGACGAGACGATGACAACCTGCTTCCCCCTCTCCATCAGTAACGCAGCCTGCTCGGCGAACTCCGCCAGCAGGCCGGAGTTTATCCTGCCGTCGTCCCCGGCGAGGGTGTTGGAGCCGAATTTGAAAACTATTTTACGTGCCGCCTCTAGATGTTGTAGAATGGTCATGCCATCTATATTAATCATAAGTTGACATTTTGTAACAGGCGTAATAAACTCGTAGCGGGGGTTTCAATGGGACAAGACGGTATTTTCGATGAAACCGATATCTTTAACGATATGGGCCTGGACAACGGCATGGGCGACTTGATGTCGGGCGACTCCGAGGATGACGATTCCCCGGCGACGGAAAACGCCGAGGTCAACCTAAGCGAGACTGCCTTTCCGGAGGTAACGAAGCGTTTCGAGGACAAGCCGCATTCCTTCTTCGCCGATCCGGCCGCCTACTACAAGACTACCCTGACCGACGAGGGGGATATAGCCCACAGGGTGCATGGCCTTCTGCAGAAGCTGATTACCGCCACGGATCCAAAGGATCGCAGCGTGTTCCGTCCGCAGCTTATAACGGCCTACTGGGAATTCCTGCGGAGCGTGGCGAAAAAGGCGCCTGGAAAGCTTGTTCCGCCAAAGAAGTTCCTTCTTCGTTTCAGCATTCTGCACCCCAACCTGATTAAGCAGGAAACCAGGGCTTTCTTCGCCAAGCTGGTAACGGAAAACGAGCTTGGCCAGCCTGTCTACTATGTCGATGAGTGGCTGAGGGCTGTGGGAACGGGCGCGATAAGCCCCTCCACCACGGACGAGGTGAAGTTCGCGCGGAGCAATTCCAAGATGAAGATTCAGCAGCTTATTGGAAAGGCGAGCGGCAAGCTCGAGGGCGCGAAGACGATGCTGAAGGGGAAGACCCAGGAACGCCGCAATCTGGAGCATTCCCTTAACAGTTGTCTGGCCATAGTGCTGGAGCACACTCCCCTGGGCGGGTTCGAGGATCTGTCCGAGTCCTACAACGATTCCCAGCGCCGCGCCTTTCCAGACATACAGGAAATCCTGAAGGAGCTTCTTAAGTGCGACCGCGAGCTTAACACTCTGCTGAAGGGCTATTACCAGGCGGAGGCGGACATGAAAACCCTGCGGGAGAAGGCGGAGGACAGCGACGGAGACGAGATTCTTGACCTCCAGGCGGTGGACACCGAGTTCGACACGATAAGGCAGTCCACCAAGATGACTGTTGGCCGGCAGGGGAACCACTACCCTATTCTTTCCGGCGAGTATTTCCACTCCGGCCCAAACGACGTGGCCTTCCGCGAGAATATTATAGAGATGTTTACCCGTATCGAGGGCATAGACCAGGAGGCGTTCTGCCGGGTCTACAAGAACAGGGTTAACCGCATAATCCCTTATGTTGTGCTGCTTCCATCCTATGGCGATACGGGGATTTGCTGGGAGCCTTTCGACAAGCGCAACAGGGCGACGAGTCGTGGGCGTATTTTTGTCCCGATGTACCCGAAGAACCTTTACATCGCCGTCCTAAGCGCCGTGGCGGATCTGCGCTGGCAGGTGGCCAAGGAAAAGGCTTCCTATTACTGGATGGAGGAGGGGCTCACCGGGCATTACTACCAGTGGTACCTGTCGCAGAAGCTAAAGGGGGACATAAAGGGCTACTTTATAGAGGATTACATTCTCTGGATGACCAAGGAAGCCGAGGGTATACAAAAGCTCGACAAGACTGTCCGGGGTGTCTTCTGGCGGCACATGCCTTTCTCCCGGGAGGTAAAGGAGAAGCTGAAGACCCGCAGCTACGTGTACCAGGAGCTTTACCAGCGCGACCAGAACCGTGCCATGTCCGATGGCTATTAAACCGAAAGGGTTTCCCGTCGCGCTTCTGCTTTCTTTTTTCCTGATCGCTTGCGCCGCCCAGGAAAGGTCCCCGCGGATGGAGTTCGCGCTGGGGACCTTGTGCGTCGTCAGTCTGTTCGATTGCGGGAACGAAGGGATCTACGGCGATATCTTTTCGCGCATACGGGAAATAGACAGGACAATGACGGCCTTTCCCGCCCCCGTTGCCGGCGGGCCTGTTTCCTATATCGTGGAGATAGGTATGCAGGCGGGAATCGCGCCCGTGCGAGTCGGGGCCGACTTAATCGACGTGCTGGAACGGGCGCTCCATTTCGCCGAGATATCCGACGGCGCTTTCGACCCGACCATAGGGCCGTTGACCAGGCTTTGGGGTATTGGTACCCCCCTGCAGCGTGTGCCTGGCGATGCGGAGATGGCGGCCGCGCTGGAACTGGTCGGTTGGCGGGACCTGGAGATCGACCGCGAGGCCGGCACGGTGTTCCTTCGGCGGCAGGGGATGTCCCTGGACCTTGGCTCCATCGCCAAGGGCTACGCGGGGGACGAGGTGGCGCGGATTGCCAGGGAGGCCGGCGCGGGGCACGCGCTGATTGACCTTGGCGGGAACATTGTCGTGGTGGGCCATCGGTGGCAAAGGGGGCGGGCGCGGCAGGAAGCCCCCTGGCGCATAGGCCTGCGGAACCCGCTTGACGGGCGGGGCGCGCACATCGGCGTTGTCGAGGTTTACGACACCAGTGTCGTTACCAGTGGCGTTTACGAACGGTTTTTCGAGGCGCTCGCCCCGGACGGAACCCCGAGACGTTTCCACCACCTGCTTTCCACCGTTGACGGCTTCCCCGTGGAAAACGGCTTGCTATCCGTTACCGTCATAACGAAAAGTTCCACCGATGCCGACGCGCTTTCCACCGCGGTCTTTGCCATGGGCTACGAGCGGGGAAGGGCCCTGGTCGATTCCATGCCTGGCTTCGAGGCGGTATTCGTCTTCGACGATCGTCGTGTAAGCATCACCGACGGCCTGGCCGGGGCCTTCAGGCTTACCGACGATGAATTCACGCTTGTGCCGTAGACACCTTGCCCGGCATTTACGGACGGACACGCCCGCGCCGTAACCTATCGACAGGCGGTCAGGATCTCGTAGGGATCCTCCCCGTAGCGCCGGTGCTGAACCGCCTCCAGGACATGGATCGCGTCTATGCTGTCCTTGCCCTCCAGGTCGGCGATGGTACGGGCCACCCGCAGTATCCCGTGGTAGGCGCGCCCCGAAAGCCCCAGGCTGGCAAGGGCCCTGTTCAGCGCGACCTTGGCCTTTTCGGTCATGGGACAGAGGGCCTCGATTTTGCCGGCGGGGATAAGGGCGTTGCGGCGAATGCCCTTGCAGCGCTCCCTTTGGATTTCGACGGCAACCCGTACCCGCATGGCCACCTCCGCGCTGCTTTCCTCCCGCTCGCCTCCGCTTCCCTGGCCTATCTCGCTTAGCTTTGGGGGAGCCACGGCGACGCGAATCTCCACGCGATCGAGCAGCGCCCCGCAGAACTTGCGCCAGTAACGGTAGATTTCCTCCGGCGAACAAAGGCAGTCCACCCTGATTGTCGCACCGTCCGGCGTTTCCATGTTTCCCTTCCCCAGCCGTCCGCAAGGACAGGCGTTGGCGGCAAGCAGCAGTTGGAATTCAGCGGGAAGACGTATCGTGCCTTCCGCCCGGGAAATGCTTATGACGCGATCCTCCAGGGGTTCACGCAGGGCTTGCAGAACCTTCGACTTGAACTCCGGGGCCTCGTCCAGGAAGAGCACGCCGAAATGGGCAAGGCTTATCTCCCCGGGCCTTGGAACCCTGCCACCACCCAGGATACCTTCGGCGCTCGCCGAGTGGTGGGGGCTACGGAAGGGCGGGTGCGAGATTAGCCTGTCGATGAACCCGCCCTGCGGGCCTGCCCCGTCCCTGAACGGGCCGGCCAGGCTGTACAGCCTGGTAACCTCCACCGCCTCCTCCGGGCTTAGCGGTGCCATGATCGAAGGCAGCCGCCTGGCGAGCATTGTCTTGCCCGCACCCGGGGGACCAAAGACCAGCATGTTGTGGCCACCGGCGGCCGCGATTTCCAAGGCCCGCTTGTACATGGGTTGCCCGCGCACGTCGGCAAGATCCGTCCCCGCCACTTCCCCGCCAGGCGCGGTTTCCGCCGGCTTGGGCGGAGGGCTTGCCGGTAGCGTCGCGGACAGCGACCCGTTCCCCTGGCGAGTGAAAAGCGCGTCAACCGCCTCCCTTAGGGTGGAAGCCGCCACGAAACGCGCCGACGGGAGTATCGCCGCCTCCGCCACGTTCCCCGCTGGGACTATAAACTCGCCAATACCCTCCTCTAGCCCCGCGGCAATCGCGGCCAGGACCCCCCGCACGGGACGAATCCTCCCGGAAAGCTCCAGTTCCCCCATCACCAAAAGGTTTGGGGGCACTGGCGCCAAACCCGCCGCCGCCATTACCGCAAGGGCGATGGGCAGGTCTAGTGCCGCCCCATCCTTTCGAAGACCCGCCGGGGCCAGGTTAATCAGAATCCTGTCCAGCGGGAACTTGAACCCCGAGTTCCTGAACGCCGCCCGCACCCGTTCCCTGGCCTCGCGCACCGCGCCCTCCGCAAGCCCCGTAATGTCAATCCCTGGAATCCCCCGCCGAATATCGGCCTCGACCCGGATGATAATCCCCCCGGCCCCGTAGGGCGCATAAGCCATAACACTCATAATGTACCTCTATGAGTATATATGGCGCGAAACTGCAAAATGCTTTAGTCCGGCGGGAAAAAAACCTGGCGAAACACGCAGCAAACTGGGATGTC
>Ga0209755_10004281_pt1 | contig 17033 bp, 10 predicted proteins | sample TergutCo191P1_FD_187301 | JGI IMG/M metagenome (GOLD analysis project Ga0209755, IMG submission 187301) | Cornitermes sp. P1 segment gut microbial communities from Petit-Saut dam, French Guiana - Co191P1 (SPAdes) (version 2) | ecosystem: Host-associated > Arthropoda: Insects > Digestive system... | reverse complement strand
AGGAACCACCCAGAACGTAAGATCGGAATCGCTTGCGTTAAGCTCGCCGCGACGCGCAACCACCGGGCCAAAGAACACCTGGATGGAAGTCCCGTTCCACGCCATATCGGGAGCCAAATCCGGATGCCTGAATTGGGGCGACGCGTCGTTTATCTCGGCGCGTATAAAGAAGTGGGTATTGTTCGCGGCAAGAAAAAACACGCCCGTAGCATCGTCCGGGCCGCCTTCCCACGGAAACGTGGCAACGGCGGTTCCAGTAAGACCGGCCCAAAAATCCCCGCTTTGTCCCGGGGTCATTGCCCGCTGCCCCATGTATACTCTCGCCAACTCATAATGAACCCTGGGAGGGCCGGCAGGCCCGGTAGCACAGGAGGCCATTGCGAGAACCGACACCGCGCACAAAATTGCGATACAGAGTCTTGTGCGGACCGAAAAATAATGTACCATACAACTTGACATACTCAAATGATACATGTATCCTGAAAGCATGTCAAGCGTTTTTTTTGCAGAAAAATCGTGGAGTGAAAGGAGGCGTTTCTAATGAAAACGCAGTCGGCCTTTTTGAAGAGGCTCTATCGGGAAAAGTACCTACAGATAATGGCGCTTCTGGGTATCGCCTGGATGGCGGTCTTCAACTACGCGCCAATGTACGGCCTCTTAATCGCCTTCAAGCACAACTTCAGGGTGGTGGACAACATCTTCAGCCTCAGCTTTCTTAGGTCGCCTTGGGCATCGCACGGCGGGTTTGGGCATTTCGTCGCCTTTGTGCAGGATCCCCAGTTTCTGAACGTAATCACGAACACTCTGGGTATAAGCCTTTTGCGGCTTTTCATTATCTTCCCTTTACCCATTGTTTTCGCGCTGTTTCTCAACGAGCTGCGTTCTGTGCGCTTCAAAAGGGCCGTGCAGACCATCTCCTACCTGCCCCACTTCATTTCCTGGGTGGTTTTGGGCGGCATACTTACAACCTGGCTTTCCGAGACAGGCTTTCTCAACGAGCTTTTGGTGGGCCTTGGCTTGCAGGAGCGGGGAATCGCATATCTCGCCTTCCCGCAATACTTTTGGGGCATCATAACCATCTCAAACATATGGAAAGAACTTGGCTGGTCGGCGATTATCTACATTGCCGCCATAGCCAGCATCGACCAGGAAATGTACGAGGCCGCGGCGCTTGACGGGGTCGGGCGTTTCAGGCGGATGTGGTCGCTCACCCTGCCATGCATAAAAGGGACGATTACCATTTTGTTCATTCTTGCGATTGGCGCGCTCTTTAACTCGAACTTCGAGCAGATTCTTGTTCTGTGGAATCCGCTCAACGCCCCGCGCAGCAACGTTTTGGACATATACGTTTACCACGTGGCTATGCAGGGTATGCGTTTCTCCTATGCCGCAGCCATCGGCTTCTTTAGGTCGGTTATTGCCTTTGGCCTCCTTTTTGGGGCGAATCAGGTAATAAAGAAAATCAACGGCACGGCGCTTTTGTAGGGGGCGGCATGAACAATCAGTTTGGTTTTGGCATTTTCTTGCTTGTTGCCGCAATAATCGCGGGGTTTGTCCTTGCCGTGCATTGGGTTTCGAGAAGGCGTTTTAGCTTTGGCGATTATCTCATCGAGCTTGGCATGGTGATAATCTGCATCCTCATTCTGTACCCGGTGTGGAACGTTACCATTATCTCGTTCAACGATGCCCAGGACGCTATGCTGGGCGGTATATACCTTTGGCCCAGGCAGTTCTCGCTGGAAAGCTACCGCGTGGTGTTTATGAACCCGGCGATTATGCGGGCCTTCTTTATCACCATTATGCGCACTCTTATCGGTACGGTAACGGGCGTGTTTTTTACATCCATGGTTGCCTACGCCTTTTCCAAAAGGTACATCATGGGCAACAAGTTCTATCTTACCGTAGGCACGATAACGATGTTCTTCGGAGGCGGCCTTATCCCCTACTTCATACTCCTTCGCAGCATCGGACTGTTCGACACCTTCCTCGTTTACATTATCCCAGCAATGTTCAATTTCTTTTTCTGCATCATCTTCATGACCTTTTTCCGGGAAATGCCGGCGAGCTTGGAGGAATCGGCAAAGCTCGACGGGGCAAACGATTTTTTCATATTCATCAGGATTATCCTGCCCCTTTCGATGCCGGTTATAGCCACGATTACGCTGTTTAGCGGCGTGGGGCACTGGAACGACTTTTTCGCGGGTGTAATGTTTGTTATCGATCCCAACTTGGAACCGATTCAGACGTTCCTGTTCCGCGTGGTATCCGGCGCGGACGCGGCAAGAACGGTCGTGGGGCTGCCGGCGGGGGTTGCCGCCCAGGCGGTAACCGCGCTTTCGGTGCAGCTTGCGACCATGGTGGTAACCACCGCGCCGATTATCTGCATCTACCCGTTCCTGCAGCGCTATTTCGTGAAGGGCGTTATGATCGGGGCGATTAAAGGGTAATCCGTTGTTTTCGGGATCGTCGATCCCGCGGCAAAATTGAGGAGCGATTAGGAGAGAGGAGTGAAATTATGACGAAAAAAACGATTTTTGCGTTGGCGGCCGTCTTTATGGCGGTATCCATGGCTTCGTGCAGGAGGGGGCACGACTTCATACCCGCCGTGCCTTCCACTTCGGCGGATGTCCCGGGCTGGACTTTGAACGCCGACAAGCCCATCCAGTTTGACTGGTACGTCCACTTTGGCTGGTTTGCAAGGCAATGGGGCAACTGCCGCGTTTCGCGGTACATAACCGCAAGAACGGGCGTGGACATCCGTTTTATCGTGCCGGCGGGGGGCCTGGAGGAGGAGCGCCTAAACACGATGATAGCGGGCAACGCGCTTCCGGACTTTATAACCCTGGGCTGGTGGCAGGGGCAGATTCCCATGATGATAGAGGCGGGCCTGCTTTACTCACTTAACGAGCTGGCCGAGCTTTACGACCCCTTCTTTTTCAGGGTGGCAAACCCGGAAAGGCTTTCATGGTATGCCCAGGCCAACGGCAACACCTACGGCTACCCCAACGCGTCTTTTACCTCGCTAGACATCGAGCGTTTCGCCGGGCAGCTTACTTCAAACCAGACCTTTCTTGTTCGCAAGGACATCTACGAGGCCATAGGCAGCCCGGACATGACCACGCCGGAAGGCTTCCTGGGTGCGCTGCGCGCGGCAAGGGAGCTGTTTCCCACGGTTGGAGGCCAGCCCCTTATCCCGCTGACCTTCGGCGAATTCGGCGCGACTGGCAACAATACCCTGCAGACGTATCTGCTGAACTTCCTGGCAATTCCGCCGGAAACCGAGGACGGCAGGTTTTATGACCCCGATCTTGGCCCCAACCACCCCGACTATGTAAAGTGGCTCAGAACCTTCCGCCAGGCCGCCTCCGAGGGGCTTATCCCCATGGACGTGTTCGTAAACAACCGCTCCCAAATCGAGGAGCTGGCGGCGCAGGGCCGTTTCTTTGCCATGCTTTATCAAAACTGGGACATGCAGGCCGCGCAGCATGCGCGCTTCGCCATCGACCCAAACACGATTTACATCGCGGTTGACGGCCCCAAAAATTCCGCAGGCGATCCCCACACGCTTGCGTCGGGCGGCATTTCCGGCTGGACCCTCACTCTTATTTCGCGAAACGTAAGGGACAGGGCCCGCGCCATCCAGTTCATGAGCTACCTCATGAGCGAGGAAGGCCAGATGGCCCTTTTCTTCGGCGTTCCCGAGGACAACCCCTTCGGCATAGATCCCACCTTTACGTGGGTTGACGGGGTTCCCGCCCTCCTTCCCTATGTCGCCGAAATGGACAGGTTCGACAAAAACCGCCAGGAAATCGAGATTGGCGTACAGTACACCTACTGGATGCTTATGAACACGCCCTGGACGTACCAGTTCCCGTCGGAAATGTCCCCGGCCCTGGAGCAGCCCCAGTTGTGGACTCGTCCTTTCGTCACGTCGTTTGCCGTATACGACAGGCTGGACATGGAACCCGGCAGCCCCTATGCGATTATCTACGACAACATAGCCAGGCGTTGGGGCACGGACTTGCCCAGGCTGATTCTTGCGGGCTCGGACGCGGAATTCGACCAAATCTGGAACGATTTCCAGTCCTTCAAGCTGGCCCAGGGCTTCGAACGCCTGCAGACCAGGCAAACGGAGCTGCTGAACCGAAACCGGGCGGCAATGGCGGCGGCCTACTAAAAGGAACCGCCGGTCAATTTTAAGCTTCGAGCCGGCGGCTCCATAAAAAGAGCCGCCGGCTTTAGAATATCTTGACATTTCGTCTGGTAACATGGTAACTTACTGTCGCAGAAGGCCCCTGGAAATCCGTTGCGGTTTCCGGAGGTTCTTTTATCAACAAGAGGAACCGCGCAAAGCTTTTCCACCGCAATTCGGTTTGCTTGTGGTAAAACATAACTTCCTCTTTGCCTGTACAAATGTACGGGCCGATTTTGTTTTGACCCTGGAGTAGCGCAATGACGATAACGAACATATTCGAGACCGCCAAGGATTCCGAGAGCCGGCTTAAGGCCGTCCCTGCGGAAGAAAGGACATTGGCGGAAAAACACGGCCTTGCCTGCACAATCCGCATGGACAAGTCGCAAACGTTCCAGCGCATCCAAGGCTTCGGCGGCGCGCTGACTGAGTCTTCCGGCTATGTGCTTTCGCTTGTGCCGGCGGAAAAGCGGCGGGAGGTTATGGAGGCATACTTTTCCCGGGAAACCGGAAACCGGTACACCTTTGCCAGAACGCACCTAAATAGCTGCGATTTTTCGCTGGAAAACTGGGCCTGCGTGGAACAGGCCGACGAAACCCTGGAGTCGTTCTCGATGGACCGAACCGACAGGTACATTACCCCTATTCTTCGGCAGGCGCAGGACTGCATGGGCGGCGGGTTAAAGCTTTTCGTTTCCCCCTGGTCGCCGCCGGCATGGATGAAGGACAACGGCGAAATGAACAACGGCGGCAAGCTGCTGAAAAAATATTACCCGCTATGGGCCTCATACTTTGAGCGCTTCCTTGGCGAGCTGAAAAAACGCGGCATAAACACCTGGGCCGTTTCCGTGCAAAACGAACCTGCGGCAAGGCAGACGTGGGATTCCTGCCTGTGGACGGCAGAGGAGGAAGGGGAATTCGTGGCACAAAACCTGGGCCCCGCGTTGGAAAAGCATGTCGGGGATTCCGGCGAACGGATAAGGATATTCGTATGGGACCACAACCGCGACATTTTGTGGGAACGTTTTTCACAATCGATATCCGTTCCCGGTGCGGACAAATACATTGACGGCGCCGCTTTCCACTGGTATTCCGGCGACCAGTACGAAAACCTCGCAAAAGTATCGGAAGCGTTTCCCGGCAAGGAGCTGTTCTTTACCGAAGGCTGCATCGAAGGCGGCCCCCGGCCCGGCGCATGGTTCCCCGGCGAGCGTTACGCGCACAACATCATCAACGATCTTAACCACGGCTGCACGGCCTGGATAGACTGGAACATTGCCCTGGACATGCAGGGCGGGCCAAACCACGTAAACAACTTTTGCGACGCGCCCGTTTTGGTTGACACGGACAAAGGCAACGTGCATTACCAAAGCTCGTACTACTACATCGGACACTTCAGCCGCTTTATAAAACCGCAGGCGCAGCGTATAAGCTGCACCGTGGATTCGTACATGACCCCGGCCACGGTGGACGGACGCATGGGAAACATGATGGAATGCAGCTCGTTTAAAAACAGCGACGGTTCCTTGGTGCTGGTCGTAATGAATCGAACCGAAGCCGACATGGTGTACGGGCTTTGCGAAAGCTCCGGCAACGGCGAGGCAACCACATTGCGGTGTCCGCCCCGCGGAATCCAGACGCTGATAATAAGCGCCTGATTGTACAGGACGGGTTAGGTGCATGGAACAGCTTGAACTATGTGAGCTTATAACAATCGACGACAACGAAGCCGTTCCAAAATACAAACAGCTCCAATCCGAGCTGGAAAAGCTCATCGCCGGGAACGTGCTGAAAGTCAATTCCCGCCTTCCCGGCGAAAACGAGCTTTTCAGCCAATTGGGGCTTTCACGAACCACAATCAGAAAAGCGCTGCTGGAGCTTGAAAAGGCGCACCTCATATACCGCGTACAGGGGCAAGGGACGTTCATAGGAAGCAAGCCCGCCGTTTCGGAAACCAAGAAGAACTCCCAGCCAGGAAAATTCAAACAGGTTATCGGCGTGGTGTTGCCGAATATCACCAACGAAATTTACCCGTTTATAATACGCGGCATAGAGGAGACGTTGCAGTCCAGGCATGTCTGCGTGTTTTCGGCAAACTCCAGCGGCATCCGCGACAGGGAAGTGCGGATTATAAACGAGATGCTCAACAATTCCGTTGACGGCCTTGTAATCGAGCCTTTGTATCCTGGTGCCGGCGACGACATCGGCGGCAAAGATATGCGGCTGATTTCCCTGCTTGAAAGCCTTACCATTCCCGTAGTGCTTATCAACAACGATATTCCAACGTTTGAATGTTCAAAAGTGATGCAGGACGACGAGTGCGGGGGAAGGCTTATTACCCGGCACTTTCTGCAGCACGGCCACAAGCGCATTGCCTATATTTACCATGACGGAGTCAGCGCCGCCTTTGAACGCAGAAAGGGATACCGTGCGGCCCTCGCCGCCGCCGGCCTGGAACACGATCCCAGACTGGAGATTGCGTATAACGACGAGCAGGGAATTATATACCCGGGCTACGTGCTTACAAAACAACTGCTCCAAAATACGGAGCTTGGAGTTACGGGGATCTTTTATTTTAACGACGACCTTGCCCTTCAGGGCCTGGAAGCGGCAAGAAGCCTGAATATGGACGTCCCCAGCGATCTTTCCATTGCCGGCTACGACGACATTCCCCGCGCCAGGCTTGCGGGAATACACCTTACCACCGTTTCCCACCCCAAGGGCCTGCTTGGTTCCATGGCGGCATTGTTGCTTCTCGAGCAGTTTGAACAAACGCACATGCAAGGCGACAAACCTATTTACCAAAAAATAACCATGCAATCTTCCATGCTGGTTCGAAACACGGTGGGCCCGCCCCGCGCTATCCAAGAATAACGTCCATGTGCTTTGCCTTCCCATCACGGACTGCGTAGGCATCGTTGCCGCAAACGGACGACCCGACAATTTCCCTGGTTGTGCCGTCACCAAACGTTATACGGTACGACAGCACTTTTGCCCCCTGTGGGCCAAAAGTATCCTTGCACGATTCATTGTGATAAACCACCTTGGTAGCGCCCAGGAAGTTAAAGCCAAAAGTTTTGTTGTCCGTAAAGAAATCGGCGGGAAGGGTTGGCCGCAAGGCAAGGCATAGCTCGCCATCGTTTAAGGAAAAAGGGTTTAAGCCGGAAGTCATGGCTATCCACATGGATATAAACTCGGCGGTGGCCCCGGAAAGGCGGGCCACAAAACCCTGACCGTGCAGCGACTCATCCGGGTGGGCAGAGCTGGCAATGAACGAAACGTTTTCAAGGATGCTGCGGCCATACACGCCGGGATCAAAAAAAGGAACCAGTGTCGTTCTCGCAATGGCGAAAAACTCCTTGGCAAGACCATTGCGCAACAGCTCAAGGAGGTACTTATACTCCATGTGCAGCCATATAGATTCGTTTTCAAGCCAGCCGGGGGTAAAAACCGTTATGCGGCCAATATCCTGACCGGCGGCGACAATAGGCGCATTGACTTTTATCATGTCAAGCTTGTTGTCATAAAGCATGCTTGCCAGCATGTTTTTGTGAAAGCTTTCCGCCACATTTCGTTCGGGGCAAAGCCTAAGGTAATGCACCGGGCCCTCAAGGAAAAGCGGCAAATCCTTTCGCTTAAACGAATGTACGACAATCGGCAAGGTTTTTTCCTCCGCCATTGCCATTACCGCCGCCGTCGCGCCGGCTTGGTTGTCGGGTGCCGCAAGAACGGCTTTCGCACGGGCCTTTGCATCCGGGGACATTCGGCTTTCGGCGGTTTCGTCCACCTGGTATGAATCCGGAACAAACACAAAACAGGTAGGGACAATGCCGTCTACGGCTAACGCTTCAATTTTTGCGCGGCCTGCCTGCAGCTTGCCTTCGATAACCGAAAGCATCTCCAGAATTTGTTTTATCGTGTAGCTTGTATCGGCACCGGAAAGCCCAAGGCGCGTTTTTTCGCGGAACGATTCTTTTGCCGTATGGGTGCGATCCCAAAAGTGAAAATCGCCGGGGGCCTCCTCGGTTATGCCTACAAGCTCCTCCAGCAGAGCCGCAACCTCAACGGCAACAGAAGCGCGCGTAGCCGGAGCTACGACCTGCAAACCCCGGTTCAGGAAAGAAACAAGCCGCAGCAGCTCCAAGCTTTCCGCGCTGGAGGAGCCAAAAAGCCCCGGAAGACCGTTCAGGGCATCGCACCAGTTTGGTTTGTCGGATTCCATTTCAATGCCCAACCCTTCGGGGTCAAACGACGCAAACTTATTTGCAACCACGCCAAGGAGCTTGCCCAAAAGGTTTGTGTAGTATATCTCCCCTTTTCCATAATCCCCCCGTACCGCATTTGGATCTTTTTTTCGCGAGGAGATAAGCGCCGCCTTTTCCAGGTCGCGCCGCACGGCACGAATCTGCACGGGCTTTCCACGGAACAGAACGTATTTGACGCTGCGCGGTTCGACAAAATAGCAGTCATCGTAATAGATGTAGTCATTGCGACCAAGCAACAACCGTTCAAACCTTTCGGGAAAAACGGCAAGGTAGTTTTCGATTAGGTCGGTGTTGTAGTGCCAATGATCCGACCAATAACCCTCGGCGTGTTCCGCAAGGCCCGTTTTTTTCGCGTGCTTCAAAAGCGATTCAAGCAAGGCGTTCTTGTCCGACAAAACAACCTTCGCGTTTTCCATGACGGCAAACAAACCGCCTATGGTTATGGGATTAAGCGTTGCCGCGGCAAGCTTTTCGACAAGGCCAGACAAGGCAGCTTCGCTTTCGCCAGGGTTTTTCGCAAGCCGCAGAACGTCGTCCAGAAACCGTTGCCGGTCCGTCTCGTCGTCAAACGAGAAGCGAACGCCCATAACCTTGAGCGGGTTAAAGCCGTCGCTTTGGATCAGGTTCATAAAGAAATGGATGCTGTCGTCGCCGATGTTTCTGTTAAAGAAAAGGTCGCTGCGCCGGTTCTGGTTTACGTCGCGGTAGTTGCCGTTTCCTTGTGAAAAATATTCATCCAACACGACAAAGTTGTTGTACTCGCGTTCCATGTCGCCGTGTACCCGCGAATATGCATAATAGCCGGTATTATTGCCGATATCGACCGGGAAACCGCCCCTAAGGGCATTGTCGATAAAGTTTTGCGCGCAGTAGGTATCAAACTGTTTGTACGCGGATTCGGTATGGGCGCAGGAGGCAATCTCGCCTAAAAGTTTTTCGTTTTCCCGCTCCTTGGTTTCAAAAAAATCGTTTTGCAGAAACAGGGCCGCCGCGTCGTCGATGTCGGCGACATCGGCACAATGCCCAACTATTGAATAGTACGTCGCGGTTTCGCCGGCGGGCAGCTCGAAGGAAAGGTAGCCCATTGCCGAGGGGGTTTTGTTTTTGCCGCAGATTTTTGCGTTTACCTCAAAAGAATCCCGCTCGATAAACGCGGCGGGAAAATCAAAATCCATCTGCCTGCCAAACACGGAATCGGGATCGATGCAGTACTTGGGAACCGAGGAGCCGCCTTTGACACAGCCAAAGTAAAAATGCGCGCCATGTACCGGAACAATTTCAGGGCGGTCGAGGGCTTCCACGGGAAGCTTGTAGTACGGTACGCCTTTCGGGGAAAACCCAACCCCGGCAAACCAGCCTTCGGCAAGGCGGGAAAGGTTTTTCAGCATCCAGTTGCGTGTGCCCCAGGGGGTCAACATTGGCAGACCGTCGATGCACTCAATCTTTTTCGGTTTGGACGAAACGTTTTTAACGGAAAGCCGTCTAAGCAGGGCGGGAAAGTTTTCATTGGGCAGGGTGCAAAACAGCGCCTCGGTTTCAATGCCCGACTCCTCGTTTAGCTCAAGCAGGCGCACCGAGTGGGACTTGATATACATGGTTTGTTTTACCGTTTTGTTTTTGCGGGCCGGCGTATTGCGGAAAGGCTCAAACAGGCACCCTTCCGTTTTGTAAAAAGTCCTAAACCCCTGCAGGGCGGTCTGCCTCCAAGCTTTGTTTGCCGCGACAAATTCCATCATCGCGCCATCCTTGTCCCTGACCCCAAAATTGGATATTGCCTGCCCCCGATTCACGTAGTAGACCCAAAGTGGTTTGCCCCATAAACCGGCAATGGCCGGCAAAAAGCTCGCGAATGCTTTTGCGTTGTTGTAATCCTCAATGATAAATTCGTCGCCGTTTACGGCATAACCTGTCCCGTCTGCCATTGCTCTCTCCTTAACAGTTTGATGGTATATGAAAAACCTCATCCCCGGGCGGAATACCGGTTTCGGTGCCCTCTCTGACAGTTCCAATACCGTTATTGAACAACAAAAGCGTTTCACGGCCAAAGCCTCCGCCCACGCCGTTTCCCGTGCCGTTTACTATGCCGCGAATGCCGGTTTTTACGTTTTCCTTATTCCTGCCGGAAATCTCAACAACGTTGGCATGCATTACCGTAACGCCCGGACGATGGGGAACTTCTATGGCGTTTTCCAAAAACATCGATTCGGAACGGGCGCGATCCGGGCCCGTGCGTACAAACACGGAGTAAATCCCAAGGCCCACGGCAAGATGATTGTGGACGCTGTTTCCAACTTTATAGGCCGCCCATCCATCTACGCTCCCATCGTGGCTTCGAAACACGGACTGATGAGAAGGATCATAAGGAGTCTCGCTTTGAAAAAAGAACATGCGCCCGTCCTCGCCAAGCCAGCAGGTTTGGTATTCGTGAAAATGTTCCACAAACAAACCGTAAACGGTTACGCGGCGGCCGGTTACGACCAAGCCGTTTCTGGAAACGTTTCTGTCCCAGCCCACCCCCCTGCCGTGATCGGCGCGCCATATCCAAAAATGATCGCCGATGACATCGTTGGAGTTTATAAGCGCGGCGACATCCACGTTTACGTTTTCTTCCCTGTAGCCGCCGACGCGCAGAAAAAGATCGGCCAGAAGAGTAGGCGCGGCGGAATGGTCGCCATCGGCGCCGCTTTTGCCGACGCTTAAAAGATACGCCGAACCGTAAAGCGCGTCGAACATCAAGCCGGCAACCGTCGCGTTTTCAACGTCGTCAACAAAAAGCGCGCCGTGCCTGTTTTCCGGCCCAGGGATGAGGGTGGCAAGGCCCGTTCCAAGCACAACCGTGCCCGCCTTCCTTACGCAAACGGGACTGCTTAGGCAATACCTGCCCGGCGTAAAAAAAACGTGCCTGCCTTCCGCCAATGCCGCGTTTATTGTATCGGACGCGGCATCGCCTTCCCTGGCAACATAGAAGTCCTTCTCGATGCTCAGGGAAAACCCGGGCCCCATGTCGGTATCAGTCCAGGAAACGCCTACCGCATCCCTGCGGAGCGCCGGCACGAACACCCTGAACTCGCCGTCCGCAAAATAGAGAAAAGGCTTTTCGCGAATTACAGGGGTGGTATCGATCCAGGTGGAGCTGCCGCCGATGTCCCAGTTGCTGTATTCCCTGTCGCCGTCGCAGCCCTGCATAACCTTGTTCCAGTTTACGCCATGAAAGCCTCGGGCAAAGCGGCTGTTCCTTGCGTACCATTGCTGCTGACTCCAAGAACCCGCGGTATAGGCAAAACAGGAATCGCCGGAAAAGCCGCCGGAAGCCCAGCCGTTGTTCCAGTCGAATTCCGCGGCCACGTTCACCTTCATGCGCCGGGCCGGGGCCGCCTGGGAAACGGCCCAGCGGAACGTGCCGGCGTTAATCTCCAGGTTTTCTATCGACCGCCAAAACGTGCAGGTGGCGTTGTTGTTCGGCAGGTGCGGAGGCGTTTCTATCGTGCCGTAAAGCTTCGTTTCAGCCGGAACCCTGCCGAGTCCCGCAAGGTGGGTATAGAAACCAACCCTAAGGGTATCGAACCTATATTCGCCGGGCTTAAAATACAGCGCGAACCTTTGGCCGGAAAACTCGCCCGTCCTGCCGTCGCCGCCGACAACGCTCCCGAACATTTCGGTATCGTGAATCATGTTGATTTCATTTTCAATATCGGCCATGTCGTCATGCCTGATATCGTAAAATCTTGTGTTTGGGCCAAACAGGTCGAGCTCGAAAGAGACCAGCTTTATTAACAGCGCATCCGCGCCGTTTCTTGCCGTAATCCTATAATAGTTTTCAAACCTGTTCGCATTTGGGGCATCGTCCGTGAAGCCGGTTTCGCTTACGGTTCCAAGGGCAACATATCTGCCCAAACGGCTTCCGGCACGGGCAATCTCGTAACGCTCCGCCCCCGGAACCCCCTCCCAGCCGATTACGACGCTACCGCCGACAAGCTCAATGCTGGAACCCTTGGGATCAAGGCTTGGCTCAAGAACAAAGCCCGTTCCCGAGCTTTCAAAACGAAGGCAACCGCCGTGGGTGTACATATCCCGCATATTCCTTTAACCGTCCTGTCTCTTCATGTCACGTCAAATAATGTACTATACAACTTGGCGTAAATACATGATACATGTACCGTCTGATACTGTCAATAGAAAAGCTGCCGGAGAAAACCCCGCTGTTGGTTATCTGGACTTCATCCATCAGGTGATTAAACAGATTGTATCACCCTCGGCGGGTATTGGCTATGAATATGGGCAATCGTTAAAGAAGGTTTCGTGAGTTGCAGCTTGTTCGCTTTCGAAGCGATAAAGGCCAAGCTGTGCTTGAAAATAAAAGCGGCCAACGGGAATCGAACCCGTGTCACGAGCTTGGGAAGCTAGGGTAATACCATTATACGATGGCCGCTAACTTCCCAAAGCATAGCAAATGCCCGCAAGCTTGTCAACCAGGGTGCGGGCTTTTGCGCTCACTCCACACCGCTTATCGACGCGCCGCGGATGCACACCGTGGCAGGGCCTCGGTAGTGGTTGTACTGGCGTTCCTCCGCCGACATCCGCAGGGTGTCCTGAACGGCGGCCATGTTGCCGGAGATGGAGCCGCCGGTTACCGGCACGGTTTTTTCGCCGTCGAAATAGAAGCCCAGGCGTATTTCGCTGCCGAAGTCGCCGGTGACGGGGTCCGCGTGGAAATCGGAAAAGGAAACCAGCTCCAGGTGCGGGCCGCGGCGCAGGTCTTCGCCGCCGGCGGTGCCGCCGGTAACGCGGAAGCTGTGGATGTTGCCCGTGGGGGGTATGCCAAGGTAGCCGGCAAAACGGGTGTCGCCCCAGTACTTCAGGAGTTTGCCGTCGCGGATAATCGTGTGGGTTTCCAGCGGCTGGCCGTGTTCGTCGTAGGGGCTGCCATAGCTTGAGCCTTCCAGCTTGGGGTCCAGCGTTAGGGTGATGCGATCGCAGCCGGAGCTTTGGTCTTGGCCCTGCACCATCGCGCCTTCCTTGTATGTTGCAAACTGTTGATAAACCATTTGGGCGTTGGCGCGGATGCGGAAAAAGTCAAAAAACAAGACAAGACATTCCCCGGTCAGCAGTATGTTAATGTCGCCGACATGCGGCGTGGGACGGGCCACGGATTTCTTTTCGGCTACGGCGAACAATCGGTTTATCCGATCCTTTAGCATGTTGCAGGCAAGGGAGGTATCGGCGGGGGAAGCCAGGGGCAGGCTTGTTTCGTAGGATTCGTAAATTTCGATTTCCTTTTCCTGCCGGCCCTTCCAGTGGACGGCGGTTTCCGCAAACAAATTGTAGGTGGCGTAGCTTACGTCCACGCCGGCGGAGTTCACAATGCGCACGTCGTTGCGGGTTACGAAAAACTCGCTGTAGCTAAGGTGCCCGCCCTCGCGGCAGTCGCCGGCGTAGAACGCGGTTTGTAAATCCGCCAAGGCTTGAACCGCGTCCGTTTCACCCATCGGTTCGGCTTTATGGGGGGAAGGGGGTACAAGCTCGAAGTATTCGTTTTTCACGAATCTTGCGGCGTACAATCCCTGCTCTATCTTTTCGCGAAGCTCTGCGGAGCTTGTATCGGGATGGATTTCCGTGTTGTAGGAGCCTCGGTATTTTTTGCCGTCCTCGTCAAACACCACGTACAGAACCAGGCCGAGCTTGGTAGTTTCCACTTCGCGCAGCATTTCCGACTGCTTTTTGATGTTGTAGCTTTCCAGGCGGCGGGTTTTGGTTTCCCGCACCAGATATTCCGCGCCGTCGAAAGATTTTAACGTATCCAACAATAGTGTAAGCATCAGCCCAACCTCGCTTTTGTCTTGATATAAGGCCCGCCGCCGGAAACCTTTGTCAGCTCCTTGTAGCCCTTGCCGCAGGCCCCGAAACCGGAAAACTCCATCGTGTCGGAAACCATGGTAACGGCTTTAAGCAAATCGGGAACATAGCCCGTCATTACGACCGGAGCCACAAAGTTTTCCGTGAGCTTTCCGTCCACGATTTCCCTTGCATGGGTGAACATGCACTGGATCCCCCAGTCCTTCGGGTCTTCCATGCCGCTGTATGCGTCTTCTATCAGGTAGCCGTGTTTGATGGACGCGATCATGTCTTCCAGCTTGTCGGTGCCGGCGGCGAAAAACGTGTTTGTCATTCTGCTGTAGGCTTTGTTTGCGAAGGTTTGGCGCTTTCCGTTTCCGGTGGGCTGCAGCCCAAGCTGCGCCGCGGAGAGCGCGTCCGAAATGCCGGCGCGGAGTATGCCGTTTTCTATTATGACGGTATCGCTGCCAAGATTGCCTTCGTCGTCGAACAGGTACGACGAAACATGCCGCGCCGACTTTGCGCCGTCGTGCATGCGCACAAGGGGCGAGGCCACGGGTTTTCCCATATAGAGCTTGGCGTTGGCGCGGTTTTTCAAAAACATGTCCAGCTCCACGCCGTGCCCGAAAGCTTCGTGCGCGATGAGCCCCGTGGCATCGGGCGAGCAAATCACGTCGTACTCCCCGGGGGGGATCTGCCCGGCGTCAAGCAGCTTGCAGGCGGTTGCCACGATTTCTTCCACGTCGCCTTCAAGCCCGTCCAGGATTTCAAGGCCCTTTATGCCGGAGTAGCTTCTGAAGGCGTAGCGCGTGGTTTCGTCGCGGCGGACGGTCGGACACACGAACGCTTCCGCCCAGATGTAGTTCTGCTCCAGGTCTTTTTGGGCGGAAAGAAATATTTTGGAAACTTTTGCGTATCCCATCCTGACGACGGCTTCCACCACAAGCGGCGACTGTTCGCGCATTTTAAGGTTGACCGCCTCAAGCTTGGCAATGATTTTGTCCGGCCCCAAAGCTTCGGGCGGCGTGCCCACCACATCGCTGAAAGCTTCCCTAATAGGCTCCTCCTGCGGCTGCGGATACCTGAAAGCTTCGCCCCGGGCTCGGCGGGCCGACTCCGTGATGTGCCCGGCAAGCGACTCAACCGCCGAGGCATCCTCGCCGAGTCGGTTGAAGGCGTACTCGTAATAGCGCCCTTCGTCGTACACCCGCACGACGAAGCCGCGCTCGTTCCACTTGCCGTCGCTGATTGTCGTAACGCACGACGACACCTCGTAGGATTTGCCCGCCACGTCCGTCCCGAGAACGGACACGTAGCCGAAGCTTTGGCCCAGCCGCTTTACAAGCTCCCGCAGCCACGGCTTTTTTGCCTGCAGATAACAGGATGATGTTACTGTCGTTGACAATTTCTGTCTCCTTTGCCGTGCTTACCGCGCCGATATCCATTCAACTATGTCGCGCAAAACGCGGGCATCCACGCGCCCCGGCGTTTGCGTGATCTCTTCGGCGTGTTCGATAAAGTTTGTCGCCGTGGTTTGCATAAAAAGGTGGTTCAGGTTTTCGTACAGCCTGAACGTTACGTTGTCGCGTCCTTCCAGCAGCTCCTTCATCAAAACGAAGTCCTTGTCGGCCCGCACCTGAAAATCCCTTTCGCCCTGCATCACAAGAATCGGAACGGACGTTTTCCGGATGTAGTCGGTGAAAGACCTCGATGCAAAATCCAAAAAGTAATAGGCCGAGCTGCCCATAACCTGCGTTGCCTTGGCCTCGGCCGCGCTCATGTACGGAATGGCCAAAAGCAGTTCCTCCAGCAAATACAGTTGTGCCATTTGCGCGTCTTTTTCCGGGCCGGCCTCCATCGCAAGCTCTATGCCTGTTTCAAACTGTTCGATGATGATCTCGCCGAGCAGCCTCGGCGTTCCGGCCATAAGTATAAGGCCGGCAAAGTTTCCCCCGCTTTCGTGGATGTTTGGGGCCAGCATTCCGCCCATGCTAAGGCCGAGCATGTAAACGCGGTTTGGGTTTATTCGAGGGTCGGCCCTTAAAAGTTCGGCCGCGAGAATCGCGTCTTCAATGGTTTCCTCCCAAACGGTCAGTGAGGCGCCAAGCGTTTCAATCATCCGCATGGCGTGGGTATAGGTGCGCTTGTTGTACCGGATTACCGCAACGCCGTTTGCGGAAAGGTGGCTTGCGATGTCGAAAAAGGGCCTGTTGCCGAACACGTTGGAATCCATGTCCGCCGGGCCGGAGCCGTGGACAAGAACCACGGCCGGAACGGGGTTTCGGGCGCGTGCTTCCCTTGGCATGGTCAAAACGCCGTCCAGCGGCCATTCGCCGCCCTCGCCTATGATTACCGGTTCGGAAAAGTACGCCTGCCCTTCCGCGCGCGCGGCGGTGCCGCAGGCCGAAAACGCGATTGCCGCCGCCGCGACAAAAACCGCCGCGGCAGCCGTCATCGCGGCTTTGGGTAAAAATCGTTTCATCTTGAGTTTGCCTCCTGTGGTTAACATCCTAAACGATTCCTCGACAAACGTCAAACGCCCAGGCGCATTGCCCGTCCGTCGTTCCGGTTTTAAAAAGATTGCAGGAAATGCGAAAACGTGTTACGCTGGTACAAGCGAGCACGCAAGGGGGATTTTTATGGCTAAAACGCGATTACTTGGAGTTGTTGTACCTGTGGGGGCTTTGCGCGGGAGCAGGCCCGGCGCCGTTGGGGAATTTCCCGATCTTGGCGAATTCGCGCTT
>Ga0209755_10004280_pt1 | contig 17034 bp, 18 predicted proteins | sample TergutCo191P1_FD_187301 | JGI IMG/M metagenome (GOLD analysis project Ga0209755, IMG submission 187301) | Cornitermes sp. P1 segment gut microbial communities from Petit-Saut dam, French Guiana - Co191P1 (SPAdes) (version 2) | ecosystem: Host-associated > Arthropoda: Insects > Digestive system... | reverse complement strand
TGATGATTGTGTCCTTTGATTTTTATTTTAATCGGCCTCATGCCAATGGATCTCTTTGTTGCGGTGTGCAGCCTTCACGGAGTACGTGGTGACACGTTCGCCGCACCTGATGTATGAATTATGCCATATGTAAAAGAACATCAATAGTGACATTTGTAATGATTTTTATTCATATGCCGCATTAAATAAAGCGCTTGTGTTTTTAGCACAAACGCTTTATTCAATAATAGCCTCTAATTTAAGTTGCTTTCAATGACATCCGCCAGTGAGTTTGCCCAACTTTCCAATTGTGCTTGATTTTTTCCTTCGATCATTACGCGCACTTTCGGTTCTGTGCCCGATGGACGCACAAGGATCCTGCCCTCTCCGGCCATTTCTGTTTCAATGGCGGCTTGCGCTTTTAGAATTTCCATGTTCGTTTTCAGCTCTGTCTTGCGTTGGTTGGGTACCTTTGCATTGACAAGCACCTGAGGAAATATTTCAATGATGCCGGCGGTTTCAGACATCGTTTTCTTGGTATTCGCGAGCACTTGAAGCAACATAAGTGCGGACAAAATCCCATCGCCCGTGGTGGAATAATTTTTAAAAATAACATGACCGGATTGTTCACCGCCCAGTGCAAAATCATCCGCGAGCATTTTTTCCAACACATAGCGGTCGCCCACATCGGTGCGGAAAAGCATAATGTCGTTTTCTTTACAGAACTTTTCAAGACCCTGATTGCTCATGATGGTCGCCACAATCGCATTGTTGCTTAAAAGGCCTTGTTTTTTCATATAAAGACCGGTGACGGCAAGAATCACATCACCGTCAATCAATTCACCTTTTTCATTGGTTGCCAGCATACGGTCACCATCACCGTCAAATGCAAGACCAATGTCCGTTTTTTCGGACACGACATAATCCATCAGCGTTTCCATATGGGTTGAGCCGCAATTGGCGTTAATATTAATCCCATCAGGGGTATTATGCAAAGTATAAATCTGAGCACCCAGCGTCTGGAACACCAGTGGTGCGACATGGCTGGTTGCGCCGTTCGCACAGTCCAGTGCGATTTTCATCCCGTCCAAACGCAAATCAGGCACGCAGGAAAGCAGATATGTGACATATTCCCCTTCTGCATCACGCATCGGCAATATTTCACCAACATCTTTACCCTCCGGGCGCGGCAATTTTTCAAACGCATCATCTTCTAACAATGCTTCAATTTCATCTTCCAGTGCATCGGATAGTTTATAACCATCGCTTTGGAAAAACTTGATGCCATTGTCTTGCATCGGATTGTGTGATGCCGAAATCATAACGCCGGCATCAACTTGGTAATGCCGAATAAGATAAGCAACCGCCGGTGTCGGAAGCACCCCGACTTGCAGTACATGTGCACCGATGGAACACAAGCCTGCCGTTAATGCCGCCTCAAGCATATCGCCGCTGCGTCTTGAATCTTTTGCAATCAGTACGGTGGGGGCACTCTTCGCCGTCTTTGTGAGTACATATGCACCTGCACGCCCAAGCTTAAATGCAAGCTCCGGTGTCAGTTCGATATTCGCAACACCGCGCACACCATCGGTGCCAAACAATTTTCCCATGATAAAACCCTCTCTATGTAGCCATGATGTATTGCATAAACAATATTATATCACAACAAAACATGATATAATAAGCAGCGTTTGAAATTGATAAACAACCGTAGTATATACACAAAATTTTTATATTAATAATGTTCATTCGGGAGGATAAATACTGTGATGCGAACAAGGAAGAAAAAATGGGCGGCAAACGAACTTGAAAACAATCCTTTGGTCATCCGTGAAGAAGGATTATACACCGGCACCGGTCCTATTCATCTGGAGGTTGGCTGCGGCAAAGGCCGTTTTATCATCGAAACGGCACGGCGCAATCCTGACACACAGTATATTGCACTTGAGCGCGACCCAATGATTGTTGCCTTTGCAGCACGGATGGCGTTAAAAAAATTTGCTTTTAATGAAAATATCATCACTGAAGCACAATTTGAAAGCAACGCACCCATTAAATTTAATGATGCCGATTTTGCACACATACATCCAAATGATTATATTAAACTGGACGATGATGTTTTAAAGGATTTAATAAAACAAGTGAACGTAAAATTTATGGTTGCGGACGTGGACAATTTAACGGACATCTTTAAACCCGGCGATGTTTCACGGCTGTACATCAATTTTTGCGACCCGTGGCCAAAAAAGCGCACCGCAAAACGGCGCTTAACTTATGACAAATATTTAGACATGTATCAAAGTTTAAGCATCCCTGAAATCCATTTTAAGACAGACAACCGTATTTTATTTGAATCATCACTCGAATGTTTCAGCCGTTGCCGATGGATAATCAGCAATGTGTCACTCGACCTACATCATTCGGACATGCCGGAAAACATCATGACCGAATACGAAGAAAAATTTTCGCCGCATGGGCCGATTTATCGCCTGGAAGCGGCGATACCCAAATAACAATGAGCCATAATCCGGTCCATGCCCCGCTGGTGGCGAAACAAAGCAATGCATATTTTTTACTGCATCAAAAAGCCAACTTCGGTTTCATGCCGTTTATTGCGTCCCATTAATGCCATGGTTGCTTCTCGCGGAGACTTTCCTTCAAATAAAATTTGATAGGCTTGACTGACGATGGGCATTTCAACCCCCATTTTATCCGCCAAATGCTTCGCGGCTTTACATGTATTGATGCCTTCTACCACCATTTTAATTTTTTGTTGTGTCGCTTCGGCGGACAGTCCTTCACCAATATAAATACCGGCGCGGCGATTACGGCTGTGTTTACTGGTACAGGTAACAATCAAGTCACCCATCCCGGAGAGTCCGTGAAATGTTTCCGGCAATCCCCCCATCGCCACACCCAAACGAATGATTTCAACCATGCCGCGTGTCATCAGCGCGGCTTTTGTATTGTCGCCAAAACCCAAGCCATCCGATATGCCGGCACACAATGCAATGACATTTTTTAATGATCCGCCCAGTTCAACCCCAATGACATCCGGATTGGTGTACACACGAAAGTATTGGTTCATAAAAACATCTTGAATGCGCTCTGCGGTCTGTTTTGAATGTGAAGCAACCACATTGGTGGTCGGCAATTCTTGTGCAACTTCTTCAGCATGGGACGGGCCGGACATCACAGAGAGCGCTGCTTGCGGGACTTCACAAGCAATGACTTCGGCGAGTGTAGACAAAGAATCTGTTTCAATCCCCTTCGATACATTTAAAATAATTTGTCCGTCTTCAATCATGGGTGATGCCATTTTCATGACTGAGCGCACCGCAAATGATGGCGTTGCGCACACAATAATATCGGCACCGCGCACAACACTGACATCATGAGAGAATGTTAATGCATCGGGCAGCATCATGCCCGGCAAAAAATGTATATTTTCACGATGCCGCATCAGACTATGATATTCATCTTCGGAATATGACCACAATATGACATCATAACCATTGCCCACAAGCAGACGCGCCAATGCGGTCCCCCAAGAACCGGAACCCAAAACTGTAATTTTCATAGATTATCATGTACTCCCTTTATCACTTAAATAAATCCATGCCGCCAATGGCGGCGGAACAAATCGGTTGGCGGCGCGCAGATTGCGTGCGCCTTGTCTTAAATTTAATTTCGTAAACATTTTCGTTTGCGCGATCTTTAAAAATGCGCGGCATTCAAGTTTCATGAATACCACGCATGCATGTTATCGTTTTAAGTTGAGCCGCCAATCAAGATCGCCGCGATCCAGTGCCAACAACAAAGCTTCCGCCGTGGCGAGATTGGTTGCGATGGGTACATTGTGTTCATCACATAACCGAAGCAAGGATCCAATATCCGGCTCATAGGGTTTTTGATGCAGCGGATCCCGCAAAAAGATAATAAGATCCAAATCATTCAGTGCCACTTGCGCACTCATTTGCTGCTCTCCGCCCAGATGTCCCGCAAGATACTTACTGATACTCAAATTGGTTGCTTCTTCTACAAGCGCACCGGTTGTGCCTGTCGCGAATACTTTATGTTTGTTTAAAATATGTCGGTACGCGATACACAAGTTTTCCATTAACTTTTTTTTATTGTCATGCGCCATAAGTGCAATGTTCATGCCAATGACCCCTTATCAAATCATGCACAAAGGAATCAATGGATCATGATCGTTCCCCGGCAGGTTATTTTATGAATGATTGTGGCTTGCATTCAATCTGTATTAATATACCATGAAACATGTATAAAATGCAAAACTTTGTGTACTTTCTACAAATAAATGTAATACAAATTTAATAAACTTTGAGTCATCATCATTCTTTTTAATAAAAACCGCTTATAAATCAATCCATGCCGCCAATGGCGGCGGAACAAATCGGTTGGCGGAGCGCAGATTGCGCACTCCTTGTCTGAAAATTTGCGTCGCAAATGTTTCACACTTGCCTCTTAGACAAATTTATAAGGATCCCCCTGCGCCATGAAACAATATCTCCATAACCAATACCTCATCATGAACCGATGCATTCAGCCTCCCGTTCATTTGCTGCATCAGTTCGTACGCAATCGCCAAACCAATGCCGGTGGTTTGTTTGGTGCGCGACGCATCCGCGGTATAGAAACGGTCAAATAATTTTGTTACATCCAGCCGTGTAATATTTTCAACTTTATTGGCGATGCTGATTTTGTTGTCAGAGACCACGATACTTAAAGATTCTGTGCCATGAATGTATGCATTCTTAATGAGATTTTGAAGCACACGCAAAAGCGCATCGGCATCGCACCGGACATACACCGGCACTTCCGGAATGTGTGCATCCACCGTAAAACCACGATTTATTAATTCCACATACGACACGGACAAAACATCACGCACAAGATTACAGACATTGACCATGGACAAATGCATGGCCTGGCGGCCTTCGCTAATTTGTGTGTATTCAAACAAATTGTCCATCAGTGCAGACAACCGTTCCAACCGACCGGAAATAATATTCAAATATTTCTCACGTGTGGCATCATCTGTTTCTGATGCGCTAATAATTTGCATATACCCTTTTGCGGATGTCAGCGGTGTCCGCAAATCGTGCGAGATGTTGGTCATCGCCTGCTTTAGCTGCACTTCTTGTTCCACCATACGGTTGTATTCTTTACGCGAATGCGCAATGGCTTTGTTAATGCTGGATGAAAATGCGATCGCAATACGGTCAAAAGATGTGGTTCTTAGCTGCGCATTGGTGTCCGCGTCCGAAAGCACATCTAAAGCCTCCGCCATTTGCGACAAATCACGCCGAAGCAAGACATATTTTATCAAGACAACGGCAAAGCCCATGGCAAATATGCCACAGGCGATTATCAGTATCATCATATGAATGCTCCGTGTTCCGGTAAAAAAACTGATTTTTGATGAACCATTGGTTGTAAATAACAAAACATTATTTCATCGTCCCCTTTGCGTTATGCCGCATTGATGGTGTTATTTTACTTCAATGCTATTGAATCTGAGAAGGCCCAATACTGTGGTGATGAGCATCCATACACCGCCAAACATGATGGTAAATGTAATGCCGAACCTTGAAAATGTGAGGCTCGACTGTGGAAATGCATATAGATAACTACCCAACAAGAAATATTGTGCAATGCCCGCCATATTTGCCATGAGGTCAAAATAAAGCAGCCAACCCAGATTGAGCCCGGTCACGGACAAAAGACTCCAGATGACTTGCGGCAAAAACATGACACCAATATATACTTCGGTAAAGACATAACCGGATTTGATGGTAAAAATCAGAAAGATGCCAATCCAGCTTGTCGCAATGGCGTTCAAGAGCTGCAGCCCAAAGATTGATAAGGTACTCGTCCAAAAAACCGGAGATGCCGGACCACCCCAACCATTTAAAACCGTCGCAAGCCCCATACCGAAAGCGATGTACAGTGTATAAAATATAATCACCATCATGGTCACTTCAATGAGTCTGGTCACATAAATCTTGGTGCGCGAAAAACCATAGGATACTTCGTTTTTAACGGTGCTGTCTTGAAAAATTTGTCCGCATAAAATAGTGACAATAGGCACCAAGAAAAGCATAAACCACACCGCGCCGCCAAAAAGTGAAATCGTGCTGTTGATGCCGTTCATAACTGCATCCGGTGTATAAACAAGCGGCATGGAAATGTCTGAAATGCTTTGCGGTACGATGATGAATGCGGCATAGCCAATGATGATGGCGGTTAAAATCCAAATGCCTTTATGACGTAAAAGTCTATATATATCTGAACGAATCATATTTAACATTATTTTGTACCCCCGATTAAGTTTGTATAATAATTTTCTAAGGTGTCGCCGACTTCTTGAATACCATGAACACGGATGCCTTCTTGTGCCAAGACCATGTTGACTTCCGATGGATCGTCTAAAAATTCATAAATTCTAATTTCCGTATCAGAAATTTGTTTGTAATCCTTGATGCCCATGATTTTTTCCAGCGCTACCGCGGCTTTGGGCGCATCATCCACCCTTAACGCCACAGCGGTCTTGCATTCATCATAGAGTGCTTCGGTGGTGAGCGTCTTGATCAACCTACCCTCATGGATGATGGCGTATTTGTTCGCCACTTGCGCAAGTTCCGTGAGTATGTGGCTGGAAATGAGAATGGTGATGCCCTGTTTGGAAAGACGATGAATCAAATCGCGCATTTCCACGATGCCGGTTGGATCCAGTCCATTGGTCGGTTCATCAAAGATAAGAAAATCCGGGTGTCCAAGCAGACTCACCGCAAGGGCAAGACGCTGTTTCATGCCCAAAGAGAAGTCTTTAAACTTTTTCTTGCCGGTGTCGGTAAGGTTTACAATTTGAAGCACTTCTTGCACACGCGCTTTTTCGGGGATGCCACGCTGCAAGCGGTAGTATTCAAGATTTTGCACCGCCGTCATGTTTGAAAAAAGTGCAGGGGATTCAATCATCGCGCCGATGCGGCTGCGGGACTGAGTAACGTTACCGGCGTCGGTTTCGCCAAAAAGTTCGATGCTGCCGCTGGTCGGATGCGTTAGTGATGTAATCATCTTCATAAATGTGGTTTTTCCGGCACCGTTCTGTCCGATCAGTCCGAAGATGTCACCCTTTTCAATCGTGATGTTCACATCCTTACATGCAAGGGTTTCTTTGTACTGTTTGGTCAAATTGGTGGTTTTTAAAATGGTCATGGTTTAATGCCTCCCATAAAAATAGAGTAAATCATGCACATGTTCCGGCATGACTTGCGAATTTTCGCAGATTGTGATGCCGCTTCTCCGGCTTCGTTTTGTCATTGCCGGCGCGTTTGTTGCTGATGAGGTAATAATAAACCACAGGCCTTAATTATCCATAAAAAAATCATTAATAATTTCTTAAAAAAAGTCTTAATTTTTTCTTAACACCGATAAAATCAATGGATTTTAACCCGTACACATGCTAATCCTTCATCTTAAACCCGATGCCCCACACCGTCTGTATAAATTCTTCACCGCCGGAAATATCACCCAGTTTGCTGCGCAATTTTGATATATGCACATTGATGGTGTTGTCATCACCAAGAAATTCACCGCCCCATACCGATTCATATAAATTGTTTTTTGTGAATACTTTATTCGGCGATGCCATCATGAGGTGTAATATTTCATATTCACGTTTGGAAAGTCCGGCACGCACATCACCCACAAAAGCATCAAAACTTTCCACATCAAGCCGCATGTTTTTATGCGTCAATGTTTTCGCTCCGGCGGCATCTGCCAAGCCACCTGTATTTAGTGCCGATTGTGCGGACGCAGATTTACGCAATTGTACTTCAATCCGCGCCAACAACTCATCATTGTCAAACGGTTTCTTAATATAATCATCCGCACCCATCCGCAAGAGTTTTGCGGTGGATTCCATATCTGTTTTTGCCGTCATCACCACCACCGGCATATTTGATGTTTTGCGCATCTCGGATAAAACCTCTTCACCGGTCTTTCCCGGCAACATTAAATCCAAGAGCATTAAATCAAAAACCTCATATTTTAAAACCATCAAGCCTTCTGTCCCGGAAAATGCGGAGGTCGTCTCATAACCATGCCCGCCCAAGAGTGTTTCCAGCATTTCCGAAATATGGACATCATCTTCAACAATTAAGATTTTCGCCACAATAATCGCCTCTTTCGTGATAAACTGTATTTTAGTTTAAGTGTGAAACATTTTCGAAGCAAAGTTCATTATATAGAAAAACAGTATTTTTTAAAACAATATAAAATTTAAAAAGCTTTATGACCATCATGAGATAGGAGTGTAATGCAGTGATGCAAACAATGGTTGAACAGTTTTTACAAACATATGGACTGCATGCCGATGTGCAAACACGGTACATTGATTTGGTATCAGAAATGGGCGAATTGGGAAAAGAAATTTTAGACAGTACCCATTACGGAAAACATGCATTTTCCACAAATGCTCAAGCGTTAGACGAGATGGGGGATTGTTTGTTTTCAGTACTGGCCCTATGCAGTGCCATGAACATCAGTGCGGAAGATGCACTAAATGGCGCGTTGTTAAAATATACCGCACGGCACAAGCAAAAAGGCAGCATCCAATCAGACAAATGTTAAACATCAGAAACGTTTACATTAAAAATCCAACCGACAAAGGAGACAATGATTGCATCATGCAAACATGGGAAATCGCAGCCAATGAATTTATCAATACTTGTGCCTTCAAAGATGACATCGAGGCGGTCTTTTTGACCGGAAGCCACGCATCGGGCAATCATGATGCCTATTCCGACATTGATTTGTATATATTACTTCGTGATGACGTGGACTACCGCGAGCGCGGCAACAAGCGCATCAACGGATATTTGATTGAGTATTTCGCCAATCCACTCCGGCAGATTGAACGCTACATTGAACAAAGTCATAAAGACATCCGTCCCATTGAAATCCGCATGGTACTCAGCGGCAAGGTCATTTATGATATAAACAAACGCGCACAACAGCTCATTGATTATTGCACAGCGCAGCAACAAGTACCCTATCCTGACATGAGCGCGTTCGCACGTCAAAACGGTCTGTATTTTTTATGGGATCATTTTGATGAACTCTCACGCGCATTTTCTAAACACAGCGGCGATGTCCCGATGCAATATTTTCACTTTATTCATTCGGCATTTGAACTGTATTCACAATACATTAAAGCACCCACCACCAACCGCAGCAAGCTTTATCAGTGGTTTACCGATAAAGTTTACTTTGATAATTACGGACTGCCGGAATATGCAGACAGCTATTTTAAGGATTTAATGATCAAGGCCATCGAATGCAATGATTTTAAGGCGCAACAAAAAATTGCACAAACCATCTATGACTATGTACACACAAAAATGGGTGGTATTGACATTGATCATTTTGAACTGCGCGGGCCGGTTGCACCATAATCGCATCTGTTTTGTTTCAAACTAAAACACAGTTGACATTTTATTTAGACGTACATATAATCAATATACCACATTTATTTAGGAGGTCAACATGAAAGACGTGGACACATTATCACTCTTTAAAGCACTTGCCGATGCTTCGCGCTTACAAATTATCAAATCGCTCACAAAAGAAGACATGTATGTGGAACAACTCGCCGAACGATTGGGACTGTCATCCGCAACCATTTCAAGCCATATGAAAAAGCTTGAAGATGTGGGTGCCGTCACCAAACGCAGAGAACAGTATTACAACACCTATGCTTTAAACACAGACATCTTTACCCCCCGCATCATCGATTTAATTCAAAACGAACGCGAAGATACCGGCAGCAATGTACGTGAAGCGGCGTACCGCCAAAAAATTCTTACAACATTCATGAAAAATGGCAAAATCACGAGGATGCCGACCCAATTAAAGAAAAAATTAATATTGGTTGAAGAAATCAGTAAAGCATTTACCCTTGGAAGATCTTACACTGAAAAAGAAATGAACCTTATTATTGCAGATGTGTTTGATGATTTTTGCATGGTACGCAGATTCTTTGTCGATTACGGCATGTTCACGCGCGAAAATGGTGTTTATATAAAACAGCACGATAAAATTTCCGCCATGAACACACCGGCAGCGTATTAAATTAAATAGGCATTGCTTATAAAATATATGCTGTGATGCCGGAAAGTGCGCAGTTCGGACAGCGTCATCACATAAATGTCAGCATTGTGATAACATTGATTACCGGCGAAACAGCCAAAACAGAGAACGCATGCATGCACCACGACGACGATGATGGTACATGCAGAAAAAAATATAATGTATGGGTGAAATTCATGAATATATTGGTTTTGGGCGGAACAAGGTATGCGGGTGTTCATCTTGTGAATGATTTAATTGCATCCGGTCATGACGTAACGATTGCCAACCGCGGGAAAACGCTTGATCATTTTGGTGATCGCGTAACACGAAAAATAATTGAACGTCAGAATCCCGACAGCCTTTTAAATGCGTTTTACAATGAATATTATGATGTCGCAATTGACAACTTGGCTTATTGCTCAAATGATGTTCGCATCCTCTTAGATTCGTTGCACACTAAAAAATATGTCATGACGTCTACCGTTTCTGTATACAGCGATTTCTATTTGGATATGCAGGAAACAGCGGTGGACTCTGAAAAAACACCACTCAAATGGTGTAACCACGATGAATACCCCTATGACGAAGTTAAAAGACAAGCAGAAGCCGCATTGTTCCAAGTGTATCATGCTTTGCCGTCTGTTGCGGTGCGATTTCCTTGGATATTTGGCAAAGATGATTATACGAAACGGCTGTTTTTTTACATTGAGCATATTTTTAATGGCCACGCAATGCATGTGAACAATCTTGATGCTCGTTTGGCATTTATCCATTCACAAGAAGCCGCTCATTTTTTAGCATGGTGTGCGGAAGCCCCCATTTTTGGCGCAGTCAATGCTTGCAGCAACGGAAGCCTATCACTTGCCGAAATCATCGACTATGCCGAGAAGCGTATGGGTAAAAAAGCATTGATCAGTGAAAGCGGCGAACCGGCACCGCTTAACGGTGTTCCAAGTTTCAGCTTAGACACAACAAAGGCGCAAAAACTGGACTATCATTTTCAAAACATAACAGAGTGGGTATATCCAACAATTGATTATTGGGTTGATGCTTTGCATGCAAGATAAGTATTAAAAGCGTTGTTCCCCTCATCACAGCGCACATCATAAAATCCATGAATCTTATAAAAGTCAGGAGCATTGATCCGATGAAAGAATATTTTAAAAATTTGCGCGCACTTGTCGGCACCATCCCCATCCTTGTTTGCGGTGCCAGCATCATCGTTGAAAACGAACAAGACGAGATATTATTGCAGCTGCGTAAGGACAATGACTGTTGGGGTTATCCCGGCGGAGTTGTGGACATCAACGAAGTGGTTGAAGATGCGGCAATCCGTGAGCTTTATGAAGAGACCGGCATCACCGCACATGCACTTACGCTCTTTGGTGTGTTCTCCGGTCCGGAACACTTCCATGTGTATCCGCATGGCGATCAAATATCCATTGTTGATATCGTGTACTTATGTAAGGATTACAGCGGCGAACCCACCCCGGATTATACAGAAAGCATGGATGTGCGGTTCTTCTCCATCCATGATTTGCCAAGCAACATCTCCCCACCCTGCCGTCCGGGCATTGAAAAATATTTAGAATCTCGGCGCGGTTAAACATCCATTCAACATGTTTTAATATGAATACAACGAATAATAAAAAATTAAAAAAGAGGTCATCATGTTTGATTATGATAAAACACTGGCATACTTACAAAAATGGCAAGACATCTTACGCCTGAGAGATTGGGATATAAAACTGGAATTTGTCACCAAGGAATGGCGCAAAACAGGCGATGTCAAAATTGACCAAGCCGATAAAATGGCCATTGTGCTCATCAACAATTACAACCCAAAACAAACCAACGTCGAAACGGTAATCATCCATGAATTGCTGCACATCAAACTGTGGGGTATGGATCAAATGATAGAAACCTTAGTAAATTGTGTCTATGGTGAACATGACAATCCCCAAAGAGATTTCGCGTACCATCAGTTTATGGAACTTTTAGAGGTAACGACGCAAGACCTCACCAAAGGCTATGCGGCACTCGGCGCAGAAGATAAAACACCATCCTATGGAAGAATCCAGCCCGAAGCCGATGCCGAGTGGCAATAAAGTCTGCCAATCTTTACCGCACCTTCGCTTTATGAAACATCGACGGACTTAATCGGTACGCCGGCTTGTTGTCTGTTTTTACTGTGTATTTTGTTGCGATTTTCACGCCGCACTCAGGACATAAAATAGCCCCCGGGATGTCGGATAAATCCATGGATGATTCAACAATGCGGTCTAAGTACATTTTTACCAGATTGCTTTCACCAACTTTTTGATACAGTGCAATAAAGTAGCGACAATGTGCGCAAGTAATGCGCAGCAAGTGGCTGCCTTTTATTTTTTTCTTAAAATGATTTTCAAACAACATCAGCCGCCACCTCTTTAACATGAGACCACCATAAAATTATTGCGTCGCCATCACCATTGTACCGCATCACTTTTGTATGGACAATATGATATAATGTTTGAAAAAATAATAATGGAGCAGATGATGAACACGATAAAATTAATAACCGAAAAAGACATCCGCGATGTTGCGGCATTAAAATTTGACGCGTACCCCGGCACGACCACCCGTCAAACGATTGATGATGTTGTGACGCTCATCACCGCAAATCAAAAACGCGAAGATGTCAATTATTATTGTGTGCACCGAGGCGATGCTTTGGTGGGCAGCTTTAATGTATGGGATTTTCATATGAATCTGCGCGGCGCAATGATTGATGCTGCCGGTGTTGGTTCGGTACAAGTTGCTCTGGCGCATAAAAAAGAAAAAATTGCGTATGAACTCATGCAGTATTATTTAAATAACCTGCAAACAAAGGGACAAAGCATGGCGTTGTTGTACCCCTTTAATTCCGCATTTTATCATAAAATGGGCTTTGGATTCGGGACGTTGTTGCAACAGCTAAGAATAAAACCCGGCGACATCAGCGCAATCGGAAAAAAGGATAAAATCAAAAAATTAACCATTGACGACGCACCCGCATTAACCGCATTTTATAATACACAGGTTAAAAAACAACATGGGCTGATTCAGCGCGCCGTGTTTGAATTTGAAAAGTTATTAAATAACCCGGCAATGCGTTTGTATGCCGTAATTGATGAAGGCATTGAAGGCTATGTGATGTTTTCATTTCGCAAGGGCAGCGATGAATCGGTCTTGGTGAACGATTTGTTTGTCAACGAAATGCTGTTTGACCATCCAAGGGCTTTCATGCAAATAATGTCATTTTTAAAAAGCCAAAGCGATCAAATTCGGTACCTAATCCTCAATACACAAGACGAGGGCTTGCTGCACACCATCGCAGACCCGCGCAACCATATGGATCGCCTCATTTTTTCAATTTATCAAGAAGTCTCACGCACCGGTTTGGGCATCATGTACCGCGTGGTCGATGTGGTAAGATTATTAGACGCAATAAAAACCGTTCAGTTCAAAAACTTAAACCTAACCATTGCCTTTGACATCAAAGACAGTTTTATGCCCATCAACAACAAGGAATTTATTACCGTATTTAAAAACGGATATGCACAACTTGCACCAAACGGCAATGCCGATGTCACCATTTCGCTGAACATCGCAGATTTTTCCGCACTCATCATGGGGACAAACACGCTTCATGCAATGGTGAAGTTCGGTCTTGCAATCGTGTCGGACACATCACTTGTGGACACCATTTCCGGGGCATTTTCACTCGATCAAAAGCCCGTATGCTTGACCTATTTTTAAAATGGACATCATGAATATTGGTTTCCTTGCACATGTTGATGCGGGGAAGACCACCACCGTAGAACAATTATTATTTCGTTTCGGCAATCTGCGCAATCCGGGCTCGGTGGATGCAGGAGACACCGTCACCGATTTTCTTTCCGTGGAGCGCGAGCGCGGCATTTCGGTAAAATCCGCATCCGTGGACATTGAACTAAACAACCTACGCATCTGCATCATCGACACACCGGGTCATATGGACTTTACCGGCGAAGTAGAACGCACACTGTCGGTTTTGGATGGCGCGGTGTTGGTGGTGTCTGCGGCAGAAGGGATTCAGTCACAAACCGAACGTTTTTGGAATGCACTGCGTGCGCTAAAAATTCCAACCATCATCTTTGTTAATAAAATTGACCGCTTTGGCTGTATGCCGGAAGACGTGGCAGATGCGCTTAAAAAAGACTTCTCATCGGCAATTGTTGCACGCAATGCCGCACTTCATTATGGTGATGCGCATGCTGCGGCAGAACCCGCCGCCATTTCCGAAGACGATATGTTTGAACTGTCGGAACATGATAAAACATTTGCGGACAAATTTTTAAGCGGAACCGCAACCCAAGACGATGCTTATGCACGTTTAAAACAACAAGCACATGATGCGGCGGCGTTTCCGCTGGTTTATGGTGCATCCGCACATGGCATCGGCATCGACACATTGCTTGAAACCATCCGGGATTTTTTTCCGTCAAGATCCATTCATCCGCAAGGCACAGCCTCCGGATTTATTTATAAAATTGAACACATCAAAAACGAAGGCAAGCTTGCACATGTGCTGCTCCAATCCGGCACGTTAGAAATCCGCGACCAAGTGGACATTTTGCATGCCACCGGCGACACCACCACCGAGCGAGTAAACCGCATTAAGCGCACATACGGCGCACGGCGCGAAGACATCAAACAACTGCAAGGCAATGAAATCGCCGCCGTATATGGTTTTACCTCCGGCAAAGTCGGTGATGTCTTCGGTGATGCGGCATACCGCAACTTTAAGATTTCAGAGCCGCTCTTTGCCGTAAAGGTCACAGGGCCGGAAGGAAAAGAGCGTGAACTGCTGCAAGCGATCAGCGAACTTTCCGATGAAGATCCGGCCATGCAGCATACATGGAATCCTGATCTGCGGGAGCTGTCCATCCGCATTATGGGGCGGATTCAACTGGAGATTTTAGAACAGCTCATCGCTGAACGCTATCAGCTAAATGTTGCGTTTTCACCGCCAACGGTTATTTATAAAGAAACCGTAACGCATGAAGGTACCGGGCATGAACGCTACACCATGCCCAAGCCTTGTTGGGCCGTGGTCACCATGGATGTTGCACCACTGCCGAGCGGCAGCGGCATTCAGTACCATGATGATGTCCATGAATCGGTGCTCGCAAAACAATACCGCAACCACATTGCCATCGCAACAAGAGACACAATCAAGCAAGGGCGCATGGGCTGGGAAGTCACGGATGCACGATTTACGCTCACGTTTGGTGAAAGTCATAAATTCCATACACATCCGATGGACTTTTTTCTGGCAACACCCATTGCTGTTCAGCGTGCACTGCAAAACGCAGTGCCGCAATTATTGGAGCCGCTCATTAAAATAAAATTAATCGCCGATGAGGGTTTCAGCAACCGCATCATTGGCGATGTCATTGCGATGCGCGGCAATTTATTGGATTCCGCCATCATCAAAAATCTGGTGCATATTGAAGCCATCGTGCCGGTGGCAACATCCGCGGATTATTATATTCAATTTGCATCCATGACATCCGGACGCGGGCTGTTGTCCACTGATTTTGCGGGGTATCAAGCATGTCCGAATGAGCTGGGTGCCATCAACCCGCGCATTGGGGTTGATCCGCTGGACCGGGCAAAATGGATTTTGTATAAACGCGGTGCGCTGTCGTAAAACAGCCATCACTTTATGTGATTAACGCTATTCCCGCCGGTCTAGCGTCGGTACATTTGCTCCGCTCCCCGGCTATTCAATAGATTTTGTATAAACGCGGCTCATTGTCGTAAAAAAAACCATCACTTTTTGATTTTTGAGTGTTTTAAGGGTTAATAATTGACACAAATGAAGCGATATGTGATAATATAAACAAGTTGTTGTTTCCGCTGACCAATATGCGGGATATAAGTGGTTGGGTCGAAAGTATCCGCTAACCCGTATGCGGTCATAAATAACGGGGTTGAAAGTGGACTCTATAAAGAGTCCATTTCATTTTTGGAGGATTTATGATTGAACGAGGTTTTTATAAAATAAAAGATTCATATTTTATAGATTTCCCTGATGAGTACTTAAAGGATAATAAAAATGAAAAACGCCCATGTTATTTTTGTTTCATCGACAAAAAAACAAATCTTGCGTGGATGATACCAATGAGTAAACAAGTCAAAAAATACGAAAACATTATTGAACACAGAAAATTGAACAATAAACCATGTGATATAATTCATGTTGGCAAGCTTGATACTGGGCACAAAGGTGTATTTTTAATACAAGATATGTTTCCTATTATTGATTCATATATTGCGGATGAATATACAGTTAATGGAAATATACTTCAAGTAACCAGTGAATCACTTGCGCTTGAAGTTGAAAGAAAGTCCAAACGAATATTAAATCTCATTCACAAAGATATAAAACTCCAACCTAAACAACCAGATGTATTAAAAATTGAAACCAAATTATTACAAAATATCCAAATAATTTGAGGTTGAATTTTTAGAATCTATCCGTCCGAAGGAAAAATTTACATCACAAGACGCACTGATGGCACAAAGCAGCAAAGGCATTCAGTATGTGATTAACGCTATTCCCCGCCGGTCTAGCGTCGGTACATTTGCTCCGTCGCGGTGTTCGCTCGCGGGAAAACCGCTCGCGAGCTCCAATGCTCCTACGCAAAGTACGCTCCGCTCCCCGGCTAATAAATAAAGTACACCCCGCTCCCGGCTATTCAATAGAACAAGTTATCGTTTCCGCTGACCAATATGCGGGATATAAGTGGTTGGGTCGAAAGTATCCGCTAACCCGTATGCGGTCATAAATAACGGGGTTGAAAGTGGACTCTATAAAAAGTCCATTTT
>Ga0209755_10004279_pt1 | contig 17035 bp, 11 predicted proteins | sample TergutCo191P1_FD_187301 | JGI IMG/M metagenome (GOLD analysis project Ga0209755, IMG submission 187301) | Cornitermes sp. P1 segment gut microbial communities from Petit-Saut dam, French Guiana - Co191P1 (SPAdes) (version 2) | ecosystem: Host-associated > Arthropoda: Insects > Digestive system... | reverse complement strand
AAGTGTCACGGAATGAGTGAAAACTTCCCCGGGCGCAACATCGGGCGCATCAACCAAAGTGTGACCGCCTGATATTGACGAACCGGGTATGGGTGGAGTAAGTGCGGCTCCTAATCCCTCAAAGCGGATACGTGGAGTGCCACCCGCAGGAAGAATTCCGGTAAATTCTATTCGGTACATTCTCTCCGCCGTGGTTGGCATATTGGTACTGCCGAAACCATACGTTCCGCCAAAAGACAGCCGAACCGCATTAGCTACCCCACCCCTGCCTGTAACTTCAATTGCACGAGGCACTTCAAAGGTCTCAAAGGTTGTGCCGGCACCGCCGGTTCTGGAGAGCGGTGCAAACTCAGGTACCCGTGCGCCGGCTAATCCACCCGCCCCCGCAAAAGTGCCAAATCCCGTACCAATACGGTCTGTGGTTTGCATATCGTAAAGCACGTTTATTGGCGGGACAAGCGATATCCAATTTGCATACACAATTGTATCTTCTGTCACAGCGTGGAACGGTGCGCTCCATGTGTGTATATGTCCGGCACGTTGGATTATCGGAGCTTCTGCACCGGCACCAAGCGGCACACGCTGTGTCAACTCGCCGCCGTTTGTGCGCTCGCCGCCGTTTAGCCGGAACTCCACCGTGTTGCTCTCCACACATCTGCACGGCAAATTACTGCACTCTCCGCACGCCATAGGATTTGTAATTCCCGATGCCGCACGGGCAATAAGCTGAACGGATTCTATCCGTGAAAATTCGTTATTGGTGCCGCCGCCTCGCTGGTCTGCGGGCATGGTATATCTGTTCGGGTCGCCGCCGGTGGGATGCCCTGTAGGTCCTGCATCAATTCCCATTGCAATGTAAATTCGAGTTGCGGTGTTAGGACCTGATGAGAGCAAATGTGGAGGAATAACAATTTCCGCAGTAGTGTCACCCTCTTCTACACGGTCTGAAATCGCAACCTGTCTGTCGGGACCGGATAAATTGGCGGACGTAAGAAACGCAATGCTGTTTCTGTTTGCAGGGGCTCCCGTTCCGGATAAATCTGTCCATGCAAGCAGTCGCCTGTTGCTGTTGTTTCCTATCGGGAAGTAATTGATTTGCAGCACAACATCATCGTCGGAGTCGATTATGCAGGGCGTAATATCAACGCCATCCAGTACACGCACATGGTCTGTTGCACCGTGCGTCACGTTGGCATCGTGGTGGGGTCTACGGTTTGGATTCCAGTTGAAGGGGATATCAATATACGGGTCGGGAACAGGCCGCCACCCGGGTATAAATTGCGGAATATACGTGTTTGGCGGCACTTGCGTACTGCCCGGATTGCGCACGATTGTGTAAATGTCAACCATTCTAAATTGGTTGCCTTGCCCCGGTGCCGCATTGTTAAGCTCGTAAGTTGACACGGTAAACGTGGTGGGTGTAACGGTTACGTTTGAAATATGCCGCCCATGTGCGCCGTAACGCTCGGTGGGAGTGCCGGTTGGTCCTGTTGTGGTATACACACTGTGGTAGCGTACAAGATACGGTCTTGCCGGAGGTGTTGCGTAACGTACGTTACTTCTCGTGGGTGAGCCGAAAGCGATATAGGTGATGCCGGTTGGATTCAAAACTGCGTGGTAAGTTGCGCCAAAATTTCCTTGGCGCACAACACCTTGCGAATTTACAAAGCGTTGCTCTAAACGGGCGGTAGGCGCACTGCCGGAGCCACGGCGCATATGATGCGAACGTGAGTATATATGGTCGTGGCCGCCGAAAACTATGTCGATATAGTTTTCCTCAAACAGCGGAATCCAGTTGCTGATAATATCCTGCTTCGCAGTGTAGGTTGATGCCCTGTGAGGAGAGTATGGCGAGTGGTGCAACAAAACTACACGCCAAAGTGCGTCCGAGTTTTGCGCAACAACATCGTTAAACCAGGCTGTGCGTGTACCTCCCATTGCACGGGCATTTGAATCAAGCTGAATGAAAAGCACGCTTCCGTAACGGAACCAGTAATCGAAGTTGGTTGGCGGGCTGGAACTGCGTTGCGCCCTGTTTGGTACATTATAATGAAGCCGCCACAAAAACGGGTTGATATTTGCACGACCACCGCTTGTAAGGTCGTTGTCATGGTTGCCCACTACGGGTGCAAGGGGCAGGCTGTGCAGTTGCCGTGGGTAGAAAAGCCCGTCGAAACGGCGTTGCGCCCCACGTAACTGAAGCGGATTTGGCGTAACTGCACTTGTGTTTGCCGGCAGTCCCTCATCGGGGTCTATGGTGGCACTTGCCACTTGGTCGCCCATGGACACTATCATTTGTGCATGGGGGAACATACGTGAGGCGTTCATCATTGCGTTTGCCCAGTCTCCTCGGTCAAACTCTATGCCGCCGGTTCCTATTTGAGGGTCGCCCGAAACTATAAATTGGAAGCCGGACGCACCGCCCGTTCTAAAGGATTTTGGTGTAGATTCGCCACCCATCCATATTACAGTGTATTGGTAAACGGTGTTTGGCGTAAGATTTGATACTGTTGCCTGATGCACGTAGTATCTGGCGATTCCGCCCTCACCTCCGGGGCGGTTAACGGTAAAGGGTACAGGAATGTGATTACCCGCACTTTGGGTGAATGAGGCGTTTATGGTACGTGCTTCGCCGGGTCTGCCCTGGGGCCAAATACGAATTCCGCCAGTTGCAGAGCCGGAATGCCAAGTAAAGTGCATTACGGTTTCGTTTGTGCCGGGTGTCATGTTCAGGTTTCTGTAATTGCTTCCCGGCGGTGCGGCACTTGGGTCAACTACGACCAGTGTGAAATTTTGCACAGAGTTTAGCGGGCCGCTTTGTACACGTATTTGGAAAGTGTGCGTTCCCGCAGCAACCGTTGCGGCAATGTTAAGATTGCCGCCGCTTACGGTAACACCCGCCGGAGGAACATTGCCAGTGCCAACGCCGGGGAGGAATGTCGCACCGGGTCTGTTTGATGTTAGGGGGAAAGTTTCGGCTACGCCTTGTTGCACGGTGAGGTTATCTGCACTTGTAATTGCAATACACTGGCAACGAGATTCGCCGGTGCGCAAGTTAACGCCTTGGCTGTGACCTGTAAGAATTGCGGGGGGAATGCGGTCGAAAACCAAACCCATATGCGGCACGTTAGCACCGCTTCCAAGGTGAACGGGTCTACCCTGCCACTGCTCGTTTCTGCGGCGGAACAAACCAAAGTTGCCCTCAATTGCATCGTGGTTATCATGGCGGGTTGCGCCATTATCCCACCAAACATGGGCGGCTCTTCTTCTTGCGGCTTCTTGCGCATAAAAGGTCGCATAGGCTACACGCCTATTTTCGAGGGTGTTTGTGGAGCGGGAAACCGCACCCCATTCGCCAAAAATAACGGGCATATCAAGGGTGTTTGCACGCCCCATAACCCGGGTCATCATGGTTGTAACGGCAGATTCTGCCCAGTCGTCAGCCATAGGCCCGCCGCCTACACCCGCAAAGTTGTTGGGTTCGTAGGCGTGGATAGACATTGCAATTCTGCGGATGTCGTTGCCGGTGGGGTCGTTGGGGCGGGTAAAAGCGTCCAGGGGGGCTTGTGCCGCACTTGCCGCAAGAGTTGGTACCATCAAAATTCTGTAGCGGTTATTTGGATGAGTGTTTTCTGTTGCCCTAACCGCATTTACAAACGCCTGGTTAAGCGTGTTTACGCCGGTGCGCTGTGCGGGAGAGCCAAGCCATTCTGCGCCACCGCCGGCTCTTACCCGGGGTTCGTTCAATCCTTCAAAAATCAGCCTTTCGCCAAAATTGCCGAATTCACGGGCAATTTGCGTCCAAACTTGCTCTATGAAATTTGTAGAGCCGGCGATATTTGTAACCAGCCAGTCTGCAAAAATAAGTTCTTCGTGGTGGGTGTTTAGGATAATCGTCATGCGGTCGCCATCTTCGCCCACTTCGTACGCCCATCTTACAACATTGCGTACACGTGCCATAAAATCGGCACGAATAGGCCAGTTTGGCGGACCTGTTGTTGCCTTGTACCATGTAACAGGAATCCGAATTGTTCTAAATCCGGCGTTGTACACGTTTTGGATGGTTTGTTGCGTGGTGGCATTTACCGAGCCGCCCATCCACATTGTTTCAAGCTGCGTAGCGGTGCGGCTTGCATAGGTATTGTTTCCGCCGCAAGCCCATATGCCTGTACCGGAAGCACCACCCGGAGGATTGTGAGGGTCGGGTATGCAGCTACAAGAACTGCCGTGCCCAATGTGCGTGCCATCAAATGTATTGCCCAAGTTCCAGCCAGGGCCCATATTTTCTACCACGCAGAAAGCGCACACGTTTGCAACATTTGCTGTAAACGGCACAAGCTCTGCAAATGGCTCTATCTCATCATAAACCAAAAATTCGAGTGCCATAGGACTAGACTCGTCAAAGCCTGGCAGGTCAAAAGCCGCCTGTTCGTCCTCCCATTCCCAAAAAAACTCGGGTACCTGGCCCAGTTCCTCGCCCAGGGCAACCTGGGGAACCATCCCCAACGCCATGGCAACCGCCAGCAAAATGCACAAACTCTTCCTCAGATACTCTCGCATATCCCCACTCCTCATCTTTGCCGATTTTCATCGGCTCTTCCATACAACTTACGTGCAAAAAAATTTATACATATGTAATATTATCACTTGTACAAGCCTGCGGTCAATATTTTTTTGATAGATTTGACAATACTTCCGCAAAAAATCATAATAATTTGTACAAAGTTACCAGCGGCACAAAATGAACTGGTTGGTGTCACTAACCAGATGAAAAATTTCGGGAGGGCAAAATGGGAAAATTTTTACTGGGAGTAGACGGCGGCAACACAAAAACGGATTACTTGCTATGTACATTGGAAGGGACGCAGATAGACTTACTGCGAACAGGCACGTGCAGTCACGAAAACGTCGGCTTTGACGGCATGGAGCAAACCATGCGTGCGCAACTGGGCGAGATACTATCCCGCAACAAATTGCAAATTGCGGACATCGCCGCCGCAGGTTTTGGGCTTGCAGGTGCGGATTTGCCTTGGCAAGTTTCCGAACTGGAAAATCGCATCAAAAAAATCGGATTCACCCGCTTTGCCGTTGCAAATGACGGCATTTTGGGAATAAAAGCGGCTTGCAAAAACGGCTACGGTTTGTGCGCCGTTAACGGCACGGGCGCAGTAATAATAGGTGCAGATGAAACCGGGAAAATTTTGCAAGTAGGCGGCATGGGACGGCTATCCGGCGACGGCGCAGGGGGAAGTTACATCCGAGACAAAATAATCTCCCGCTTGTATGACTTCCATTTTAGATGCGGCGAAAACTCCACCATGTTTACGCAAGTTCTCGAACTGCTTAATGCGAAACCCCGGGACTTGCTTGCCATCATTGCAGATTACGATTTGCTGCACCGCAATATGACCGCACTTATTCAGCTTGCAGGGTCTGCCGCAGAAAGCGGCGATGCCGTTGCAGGGCAAATTTTCACACAAGTAGGAGAATCCGTGGGAAAATCCGCCGCCGGGTGCATTCGCAATTTGAGCTTCACCGCAGGCGCAACCCCGCAATCTCCCCTGGAAGTGGTGCTTGTGGGTAGCATCTGGCACAAAGTCCCCTACCCCGGCATGATTCACGCCTTTGCAAAAACAACCGAAACCCTTACGGGCAAGCACATCCGCACAGTTAAATTGGAAGCCCCCCCCGCAATGGGCGGTGTGAAATGGGCTGGGGAGATGCTTGCAAGGGAGTGACCTTTATAAAAATGCTGAATAAAAAATGTAAATAAGTCCAACCTAAAATCAACAGATTCTAGGAGGACTTTTTATTATGTTGAAGAAAATTTGTGCAACTACAATGTTGTTGATATTCATTGTATTCCCGGTTGCAGTTCTTGCAGATGAATCCTTGGAAAAGCCAAAAGTAGACGCAACAGGTGCAATTTTAATGGATGCCCAAACCGGGCGGGTGCTGTGGGGTAAGAATGAACACGAGCCACTTGCCATGGCCAGCACCACAAAGATTATGACGGCGGTGCTTGCCATTGAAAGCGGCCGTGAAAATGAAATCGTAACCGTTTCGTCAAAAGCCGCCGCCGCACCCAAGGTGAAAATGTACTTGTCTGCGGGCGAAAAAGTGCGACTGGGCGATTTGATGCTTGCGCTTATGCTGGAATCTTCCAATGATGCGGCTGTTGCAATTGCCGAGCATCTTGCAGGCACGGTTGAAGATTTTTGCGCACAGATGACGGAAAAAGCCCGAGAAATTGGTGCGCTTAACACGGTTTTTGAAACGCCAAACGGTTTGGACGCAGGCGACCATCACAGCACACCCTACGACCTTGCCGTTATCACCCGTTATGCACTTTCCGTGCCGGGATTCATAGAGCTAACGAATACGCACAGCGCAAGTTTTTCCAGCGACCGCCGAGGGTACTCGTTCAACAATCGCAACCGTCTTCTGCACGAATATCATGGTGCAAATGGCGTAAAAACGGGATTCACAAACAAGGCCGGGCATTGTTTTGTGGGTGCGGCAAAGCGGGAGGAAATGCAGCTTATTTCCGTGGTGCTGGCATCGGGTTGGGGCGAGCGTGGAAAGGCGCAAAAGTGGACGGATACCAAATCCGTTTTGAATTATGGCTTCGATAATTTCGAATATGTAACGGTTGTGGAGCCTGAAACCGTTGCGGGGAGCGTTCCTGTTACTCGTTCACGTACGCCGCAGGTGGAGTTTGTTTTTGACGGCGAGGCAAGAATTCCCCTTGGCGGGCATGAGCTTGGTTTGGTGTACGTAGAGCTTGCCATACCGCCTACGGTTGCCGCACCGCTTGCCACAGGCGAAACCGTGGGTACAGCCCGAGTTTTCATCGGCTCCGACTTCTACTGCGAAATTCCGCTTACCTCAACGGGCGATGCCGCCCGCCACGATTTGAAAACATCACTGGAAAAAGTCTTAAATGCGTATTTTGGGTTTATAACCGAAAGCGACGTTGATATTATCCTGCCGGAATTTTAACCGGGGGCTACGTTTTTAGGGCTACGCAAAACAGAACCGATTAGTCACACCAACCGGTTCTGTTTTGCAAGTCGCAAATTTCCTCATTCTATTCCCTAGATAGATTATTATCCTTTTTGTATTTATCCAGCAGATATTTGCCCACCTTTCCTTTGTTGCTGTCTCCTCCCGTGTAATAGTGCAATGAGGAATCGGCTTCCCTGTTATATGTCCCAACGTCTTTATAATCACAAAAGCCAAACACTATCTTTGGTGTACCGTCATTTTCCCAGTCTACGCTCGTTATCGCTTTAATTTGGCTCTCTGCGTTTACACACATCCCCACATCGCCCGGAATGAAAAATGTATCCTCGCCATAAACTTCATTAAAAATTCCTGCGAGTTTTTCTCTTGTGATGCGGAATTCTTCTCCAAACTCGGAAATAATACATAGTCCTGGCTTAACGGCTTCTACCAATTTTGCCAAGCCCAAACGCCCAAGGTGATTCTTGTAAAAATGCTTTGAGTTTTCCTCAACCGTTTTCGAGGGATTAAATTTGTTCTCGTAATCCTTAAACCCTCCCAAATGGGCAAGCAGTATAACTTTGTCGCACTCGCTATGCTTGCGTACGAGTTCTTCATACTCATTCCCAATTTCTACGCTAAAGCCCGTATCTCCTGTATAAAGCAAGAGAAGTTTGTCGTATTTTATGCAAAAGCCCATGGATTCGCAATCGGAAACCATGTCGTCGTGTTTTGCTTTTATTGTGGAAATTTTTACAGTCTCATCGGGAGAAAGCTGTATTTCTTCTCCGGATTTTATGATTACAATGCTGTAATCTTTACTCGATTTTAGCTCCAGCATAGGCGCATACTTCTTAAACGTGCTTACAGACATGAAAATTCTAATCCGTTTTCTTCTTCCGGATTCATCAAGAAGTTCTCTTGCACGTACGTTTGCTTCTTTTTCTATCATCGCTAATATTTTTTCTTCGTTCTCTTTGCGTTTATCTTCGGGAAACATATCAAGAATTTCTTTCTGTACGTCTTCATAGGCTTGCTTGATGATTACGTTTTCTTTTTTGGAAGAAACGTCACCTATGATATTTTCGTTGTATTTATGCAGTAATGTGAGAATGGATTCCAAATCCGCAACATGGTCGTTGTGCGCATGGGAGATAATTATATCGTCTATTGCTTTGAACTTATATCCGGCAGACTTAAAGTTATCAATGAAGTTAAAGCCGGGGTCAATAACTATTCCCCTCCCGTCAACTTCCAGAAAATAACCGCCACCCTTACTTATATTGCGATTCTCCGCAATTATAGGCGTGTAGGAGTTCCATTTGCGTAGCACCACTAACTGAAAACCCTTGCCTGTGGGAAGCGGGGTTTCTTCGGTTATAAAGCTATCAAAGGAGTCTTTGATTTTTTCAATGCCCTGTTCAATTTTGGATTCTTCAATCCGCTTCATTAATTTGAATACTTTCTCGTTCGGCTTGATTGCTTCGCCAAGTTTTGCATGGGCTTCCTTAATACTGTCGATAATGCGTTGGTGTACGTAGGTATTGCTTGCGGTTATAGCCAAATCTTTTGCTTTGTTATAGTTTGCTATTGCTAAGTCATAGTTGCTTTTTAAGCAATAAAGATACAAATCGCCAAGGTTTCTATACCAAAGAAAGGCAGCGTCCCTGAAAAAATCAGGGTCAGACCGGACCTTACTCTCATACATCTTGATAGCCTCTTGGTAGTCAGCCAAAGCATTATCATAGTTGCCAGCACGATGATAATAAACTGCACGATTATGGTATCCATCAGGGGAATCACGGTTGAGTTCAATAGCTTTATTAAAGTCGTTAAGGGCTTCTATATCGTTTCCCATATACCCATACACTGTGGCACGCAAGTTATGCCCCCTCAATGCGTCAAAACCCACTAGCGTATTAGCAACGGACAGTGCTTCATCGTAATTGTCTGTGGACAAATAACCCCAGCCCGAAAGTTCATGTGCAGCAAAATTACTATTATCCAACTCAATCGCCTTTTTGGAATCGTTCAGGCAATCTTCGTAACCAGCACGGTAAAAATATAGTTCAGCCCTGGTAGCGTGGAATTTTGAAAGTTTTGCTTTGTCTCCGTCTTTTGGGTAGGAATTAATCTGCTCGTTTAATGTCTCAAGTCTCTTATCCATGTCAACCTCCGTATTTTGTCACATATTGTTATGCCACAATTGTACAAAATACGACAGTTTATTTCAAGACAAAGGCTTGATTCGTCAACTTTTCCGGGAACTCACCCCCTGCGAGAACTTTTCCTGACCGCAAACAGCCGTGAAATTTCATCACGAGAAATGCTTCCCGAAACCAAAATCCCTACGAGATAAATTATCCCAAGCACCGCAATTCCCAGTACCAATCCGATGCGAAGCCCTGCGAAATCGAAGAAGAAACGGTCGGCTAAAAACCTTGCGGCAAACCCCGCCACCGCCGCCGCAAAAAGCGGTCTAAGAAACCATCTGCTAAACTCGATATCAATATCCATAAATGTACGTATTTTTTGTAGCCCCAGCGCAATCACCACAACCAACGACACAAGCCAGCCAAAAATATACGCCGTAAGCCCAAACTGCGGCACCAGCAGAAAAATAAACGCAATACATATTCCCGAAGAAAGCAGGCTGTTTCGGAAAATAAACATCTGGCAACCCAGTCCGTTCAAAACGCCCGACAAAATAATTTGCATATAAATGAACGGACACATGATTCCCAAAAGCTGTAGCATAAAACCAATTTGCTGGTTGTAAATTGCCAGCCCCAGCTCGTGCGGGAAAAACATAAACAGCGATGCCGCACCCATTCCCGTTATGGCGGAAAAAAGCAAAGCCTTTGACGCAACGCCGGAAATTTCACGCATATTTTTTGCGGCGGCGGCTTCTGAAACGGCAGGCACAAGGGTTACGGAAAGCGCAGTAAGAACCGCTGTGGGGAAGAAAATAAGCGGCACCGCCATGCCTTGAATTCGCCCAAACTCGCTGATTGCCTCTGCCGCAGGCAAGCCGTACATTTGCAAACGCCTGGGGATAAGTACATTTTCCCACGCAGTGAGAAGCGAACCTGCAACACGGTTGCCCGTAAGCGGCAACGCCATAGCAAAAAGCAACGTGAAACAGCGGGAAGCAGATAGTGTTGCCGGCTTAAACGCAGGCATTTTGCTGCGATGCCGTTTGTACGCCACAAGCACGAACAAAAACGAAAAGATTTCCTCTGCCACAATTGCAATCAACGCCGCCGCCGCCGCATATTCAAGTCCACGAGGAACAAAAAGCCCGGCGATAAAGTAAATGACAATCATGCGTACAATTTGTTCAAAAACTTGATTGGCAGCAGGAATTTTTGCCTCCTGCAAACCGATGAAATATCCTCGGATGCAGGTGCCTGCCGCCATAAAAGGAAACGCAAACGAAAGGATTTGCAGTGGCATTTTGGTGCGAATATCGCCGAAGAAATATGTAGCCATAAGTTCTGCGCCGAAGTATAGCGCAAAGGTTAATCCAATGCCCAGCACAGTGGTTATTATCACGGATTGTTTTAGCATTCGGCTCATGTTCCCGTATTCGCCCTTTGCTCGCTCCTGCGCTGTTAGCTTTGACACTGTGGTGTTAAAACCGGCGCAAGCAATGCTCCACGCCAAAGTGTATACGGGCATAATAAGCTGGTACAGCCCCATTCCCTCTGCGCCCATGAGGTTGGACATATACACCCGGTACACAAAGCCCAAAATTCGTGTTATTACCCCGGCGGCGGTCAAAATCAATGCGCCCGTGAGGATTTTTTTCTTGTTCATTATGCGCCACTCCCTTTTGCTTATTTATATGAAACAAGTGGGGTGGCTAGTACAAAAGTACTATAGCGAGCTTTTATACAGGAATATTAATGGACACAAATACATAGGAACTGTCAGGAAATAAGTTGTGCATTTGGGTGAGCAAATTTTTCGTTCTACAAGGAAGAAAAAACCGCACGTACACAGACGTACGTAAGGTTTTTTCTGACGAAGCAGAACGGAAAATTTGCCGCCCAAATGTGCAAGTTATTTTTTGACAGTTCCTAAGGGTATGCTTTCCAAATTTGCCCTTGAGGCATTCGTTTTAGTGGAGTATAATTTTATGACAGCTTTGACGGCATACAAATCCAAACGGTGAAACTGCTATATCGTAGTACTGGAGGATTTTTAGTGAACATTCAGATTTTTGGAAAATCCAAATGCTTTGACACAAAAAAAGCCGAACGGTTTTTTAAGGAGCGTCGCATTAAATACCAACTTGTTGATATCGTTAAATTCGGCTTGAGTAAAGGCGAATATCAGAGCGTAAAATCTGCTGTTGGCGGCATGGATGCGCTGATTGACGTAAAATCTAAAGAATATGAAGCACAATATATCGCACACATTGGCGACAAAAACGACATCGAGGAACGTCTGCTGGAAAACCCGGGTATGTTCAAAACACCCATTGTGCGGAACGGGAAAAAAGCCACCATTGGCTACCAGCCGGATATATGGACTGCTTGGGAAAAAGGTGAATGAAATGGCAATACGAAACCTCACAAATTGGAGCGACCCGCTTTTCCTCAAAACCAGCAAGCCCGTCACGAAATTCGATGACCGCCTGTGGACTTTGCTGGACGATATGCGAGACACCCTCGAAAAAGCGCAGGGCTACGGATGCGCCGCCGTTCACGTTGGCATTTTGCGACGTGTGGTGCTTGTGCTGGAGAAAAACAGCGCAATCGAACTGATAAATCCAACCATTTTGGACGCAAGCATAAAAATGGAGCGTGTCATGGAAAGTTCAATCGCACCTGGCGCACCTCGTGGATATGTGGAACGCCCCGACAAAGTGACTGTTTCCGCACTGGACAGGCATGGCAAACCTATCACAATAACAGGCGAAGGCTTTCTTGCGGCTACGCTTTTGCACGAAATCGACCATTTGGATGGGATTTTATTCACAGATAAGGTAGTGGAAAAAATTTCGAGGGAAAAATGATTTCATATTTCATTACACGTTCACGGCGAAAAACCGCTGCAATTTATGTCCGCAACGGCGAAGTAGAAGTTCGCACGCCGCTACGAATGCCGAAAAAGGAAATCGACCGCTTCGTACGGGAAAAAGAAGAATGGATTCTTAAAAATCTGGCAAAACAACAGGCACAAGCCGAGAAAAAAGAATCTTTTACGGTTGATTATGGCGGCGCAATTCTATTCCGAGGGAATGCGTACCCAATTGCACAGTGCAATGAAACGCACGCCGGGTTTGATGGTCGCCAATTTCATATGCCGCCGGGGTTATCGCCTGCGCAAATAAAAGCCACCTGCATCAAGCTGTACAAAATCCTTGCGAAAGCGCATATATCACAGCGTGTGGCGTTTTTTGCACGGCAAATGGGCACAACGCCAACGACGGTGAAAGTTAACAGCGCAATGAAGCGGTGGGGCAGTTGCTCATCACGTAAAAGTTTGAATTTTTCATGGCGGCTGATAATGGCAGACGATGCCATTATTGATTACGTTGTTGTCCACGAGCTGGCGCACATCAAACAAATGAACCATTCTGCACAGTTTTGGGCGATTGTTGAGGGTGTTTTGCCAAATTTTCGTGAGCGCAAGCGCAAACTGAAAGATTTGCAAACCCGCCTAAGCGGCGAGGACTGGGCTTGCCGGGGGTAGTGGAGAACACACAAGTGCATTGTTTATTGCGAAGTACGGTAGAAACCCCAAAATTCCGGCGTAAGCGCAAGGGGCATTGGGAAGATTTTTAATATGGGCAAAGAAAATGTCCTGCGATGGATAAAAAAAACTCCTCAAGTGTGGATAAGTCGAACAACAAACACTGAAAATTTTGAGATGGACGAGATTTATTGTTTCATCAACAAAAAGGAACGCTCAAAAACCTGCGAAAACACGTACATTATGACCATGATAAGCCGAGAATCTCGGCAAATTGTGGGCTTTGATGTGCAGTTCGACAAAGGCGTTTCTCGCCTGCAAGGGATTGTGGATAACGCTCCGGAAGCAGAAAATTATTCCACCGACGGCAATCCAAGCTATCTCGATGTAGTTTTTCCCGGAAAACACAAGCGAAATGTCCGCAATAAGTGCGATACACACACAATCGAAAGCATAAAGGGCACGCCCAATTCCTAATTTTGTGTCACTGCCGCTCGAAAAGCGCATCATCACTCCGCCTTATACCGATAATGCGGATACCGGTCAAACCTTGCACGACGCTTGCGAAGCATCTTACGAAGGCGGCGTTTGTGACGTGTTGCAACCATAAAAATCGAAATTGCAAGGGTAATAAGCGACAATGAAAGCGGAATGATTAGCGTTAACACATACTCGTTGTTCAAAAAGGCAAGCCGACCGGTAAAAATTTGTGGCATCGGCTGATATTCAATAACGTAGTGGATTTCCGGTATCGTTTCCGTAGGCGTGTATGGCTCGTAGACCTCTGCGGGCGTTGCAGGCACGTACTCAAATACAGTATCCGTTGCGGTAAGAATTGCATCGCCCACTCGGATATTTTGCACATACACGGCAACTCGCCCCACGGCAGAATCCGCCATCACAGGCGGGGGAAGCATCTCCGGCGCAGAAAGTTCGTAGCGTAGCCAATTCATCTGCCAGTTGTGCGGCAGTTCAAACTCCAAATTGGAACTTGCCGCCAGCGGCACTCTCGCTATTTCTATGAGATTTCCGCCAATCTCCTGCTTCACAGGCACCGTCACAGAATACGCCGCCGCATCAAAAACCGTTACATACTCCATAGGCAATGCAAAACCGTAGCGCAAAAGCTCGCTTGTATCCGTGAAAGTTGCCGGGCCTTCGCCACGCAAAACGCTGGTTATCAGCCGCCGCCCGTCCTGGTATGCGTAGGTTACAAGAGTGTTTCCGGCGGCGGTTGTCCAGCCGGTTTTTCCGCCACGCACATTTTCGTTATAAAACGCCCCTGCCCTAATCATCTGGTTAAAATTTAGGAGATGCCGTGTTTCGCTTTGCCTTTCTGTAGGCGGAATGTCAAAGCGTGCCGACGAGATAATGTTTACAAAAATCGGATTTCTTACCGCCTCCCGCATGATTAACGCCATGTCATGCGCTGTGGTAAAATGGTCACGACCCGGCAATCCGCTGGGGTTTGTGAAATTTGTACCCGTTGCGCCAATTTGTACCGCACGAAGATTCATCAAATCTGCAAAATCCTCAACACTGCCCGCAATATGAAGCGCAAGTGCCACAGACACCTCGTTTGCAGATTCCAGCATCAGCGCATACAAACTCTCGTAAATGGATAACGTCTCCCCAACATCCATGTAAATATGGGAAGAATTTCGTGGAATGCCCCATACTGCGTAGTCGCAAAACTCGATGCGCTCCGTCAAATCCGCCGTGTGTTCCAGCACAACCAACGCCGTCATAATTTTTGTCACACTCGCCGGGTACATCCGTTCATGCCCCTGTGTCTCGTACAAAACCAGCCCCGTTGCAGCATCCATAAGCACTACAGCCTCGGCAGAATATTCCGGCGGCGGCAAATTTTCAGGTTCATAGGCATAAACACTGGTAATTTGCGTAAACAGCAAGTATAATGCAAAACATATTACATTTTTTTTTCTCAAAACAAAATCTTCCTTTCGGGGTGGCGTATGGCACATATTTTGGTTGTGGACGATGAAAAAAACATCGTTAAAGGAATAAAGTTCAGCCTGGAGCAGGACGGAATGAAAGTGGATATGGCGTACGATGGCGAAGAAGCGTTGCAAATGGCACGTGATACCACCTACGACCTAATCATCCTGGACGTGATGTTGCCCAAAATTGAGGGTACCGATGTATGCCGCCAAATCCGTGAATTTAGTGCGGTTCCCGTTGTGATGGTAACAGCCAAAGGCGACGACATGGACAAAATTATGGGGCTGGAATACGGCGCAGATGACTACATTACAAAACCCTTTAACATCCTGGAACTAAAGGCACGTATCAAGGCAATTTTGCGCCGTGCCGCACGGGAGAAACCCGTTACCAAAGCGCACATCGTAACCGTGCGTGACGTTTCGCTGGATACCCGTGCAAGGCGTGTTTTTGTAATGGAAGCAGAAATTTATCTCACCGCAAAGGAATACGACCTCCTGGAATTTATGATGAGCAACGTGGGCAAGGTGTACACCCGTGAAGCACTGCTTTCACAGCTGTGGGGCGCAGACAACGCAGGTGACGTGCGCACCGTAGACGTTCATGTCCGCCGCCTACGTGAAAAAATAGAGGAAAACCCATCCGACCCAAAATACATTTTTACAAAGTGGGGCGTTGGCTATTACTTCCGATAAAGTCCCGTGGTACTACAGCTTGCGGTGGCGGCTTGCGTTAAGCATTACTGCGTTAAGCATTGTGCCGCTGCTTGTTTTCAACTTCATGATAATGGTATTTATCCGAGACTATTTCATGGACGACAGAATTGCCGAAATTAGACCTCGTGCGCATATCATGAGCGATGTTGTGACGAGGTTTACTTTTGATGGGCTTGAACATCATGCGACTTTGCAAAGTCTGCAACGGCGTGTACGCACCGCAAGCGACGAATGGGGCGTGCGCATCATTATCATCAACGACCGTGCCCGTGTTATCGAAGATTCCAACTGGAATGCGCCGGACTCCCTAATCGGGCAAACAATTCTTAGTGCAGAAGTTTTGGGGGCGATTGCCGGCAACGACTCTACCCATTTGTACAGCGGCGATGAGTATGTGCTGTACGTAACCATGGCAGCCCGTGACGATGTTAGCGGTAGGGTTGGCGCAGTGAAGCTGGTGGCAAGCGTGGACGATATTTTCGACTCCTTGGCTGGTATCCGCGGGCAGCTTATGCTGTACAGCTTTGCGGTTGGGCTGCTGGTGATTGTCCTCGTTTTTGTTACGTCACAGCGGATTATCATGCCGCTGAGAAGAATTGTGCGTACGGTACAAAAAATGTCTGCCGGTCAGCTTAATCAGCGCATTCCCATAAACAGCCGTGACGAGTACGCAATCCTGTCCGTCACATTCAATAACATGACGGAAAAGCTGGAACAAATCGAGCGCACCCGTGAGGAATTTGTTTCAAACGTATCCCACGAGCTTAAAACGCCGCTAACCGCCATAAAGGTTTTGTCCGAGTCGATTCTTTCGCAAGATTCTGTACCGGAGGAAATTTCCCGGGAATTTATGCAGGACATCGACTCCGAGGTTGACCGCATGGTTACAATTACCAACGACCTGCTTGCCCTTGTAAAAGTTGACCAGCGTGAGCAGAGCCTAAACATAGCCCCAACGGACATCAACCTACTGGTGGAAGATATCCTAAAACGGCTGTCGCCCCTAGCGGAGAAGAAGAAAGTTGTACTGCTGTACGAAGAAGTGCGCCCGGTACAAATTGATGCCGACGAGATTAAGCTCGCACTTGCCATCTCAAATATTGTCGAGAATGGCATAAAATATACCCCCAGGGGGGGTACGGTAAAAGTTATTGTTGATGCCGACCATCAAAATGCGTTTATCTCCATCCAGGACACAGGCATAGGCATCCCCGAAGACGAGCAGGACAAAATTTTCAACCGTTTCTACCGTGTAGACAAAACCCGTGACCGAGACACAGGCGGTACGGGCTTAGGTCTTGCGATTTCACGAAGCACAGTGCTTTTGCACGACGGAAGCATTCGCATAACATCAAAGCCGGAAGAAGGCTCGGTGTTCGTAATCCGCTTGCCGATTAGAAAGAGTTAGAAAACCTTGGGGCGTTGCCCCAAACCCCACAAACTTTTTAGGAAAAAAGTTTGACAAAAACCGCAATAGGGGCTGTTGCAAATTTTGCAACAGCCCCCTTTGTATACAGACAAAATCCCTTACAAGATTGCAGAAGCCAAAGCCCCGTCGGGAAATACTTTTCGGATGCGGGGGACAGTGCCGTGCGCGTCCCCCGCATCCGAAAAGTTTTTCCCGAGGTAGGGGCGAAAACCCCGGAACG
>Ga0209755_10004278_pt1 | contig 17036 bp, 7 predicted proteins | sample TergutCo191P1_FD_187301 | JGI IMG/M metagenome (GOLD analysis project Ga0209755, IMG submission 187301) | Cornitermes sp. P1 segment gut microbial communities from Petit-Saut dam, French Guiana - Co191P1 (SPAdes) (version 2) | ecosystem: Host-associated > Arthropoda: Insects > Digestive system >... | reverse complement strand
GACCGGGTTTGAAAAAGTTGTTCATAAAATTGTAACGGCCGCCTTCGCCACCGTAAGCATTTTCGGTGTTTCCCCAGTTATAAACGACATTATTTACAAAATCCACCTGCTCCGAAAATTCGCCAAATCGGTCCCAAAATCTTAGGCGAACACCGTTCAAACGTGGATTTCGGCGCGCGCTATGTGCAATCAAATTGTGATGAAATGTGCCAGGATTTCCGCCCCAAAGGCCCATATACCCACGCACGCCACGCTCGTGACCTGCATCGCCCAAAGGTTCTGACAAAATGCTCCATTGCAACGTGAAATTTTTGTTGTTGTACCACGATGCCACTTCGTCGTTGGCCCAACTCATCGACAGATGATCGAGAATGATATCGCGCTGTCCTCGGCCTTCAAAGGCATCAATTTCTACGCCCAATTCGTCGCCCGGACGAAAGCGCATAAAGCGAACAATCACTTGATTAGCTGCATTAAAAACGGTATGGTTGCGAATCGTAATCCCATCGCCTGGCGCCGATTGTCCAGCAATGGTGATGCTATCGTTTCGGATGCGCAACTCGCTATTCAGCACAATATCGCCCGACACGTCAAAAATAATCGTTCGTGCGCCCGTTTGATAGACTGCCCAACGCAATGTTCCTGGGCTTCCATCATCTGCAAGGCTATTCACGACAAGCACTTGACCGCCACGTCCGCCCCAGGTGTATTTGCCTGCGCCTTCGGCGGTTGGGAACGCTAAACGTTGCGCGTGTAGGCTTGTAGCGATGATGAGTGTTAAAGGTATAAGTAATTTTTTCATTTAATTATGGATATGCTCAACAATATAATTCAAATACACTTCCAAGTTGGTAAAATACGGACAAATGCTATGTCTGTTGGCCATGTTTTGACCCAATGGCAAGCGGTGCTTGATTTTGAACCAATCGGGGATGCCATCGTCTTGAGCTGTGCCGCGAAGCATACGTTGTGCAGGTTGTGCGTTTACATCGTGTACGTGCCAATTTCCTGGAACCATATCGCGAGGAACGAGTCCGTTTCCGAATGTTGCAGTTCCTGTACGCACTTCGTTGATGACGCGTGTGTCAACGTCATCACGCTTGAAACTCGCGCCAGCACGCTCCAAAACAACATCAAACGCCTGTTGTGCAGTTCGCATATTGATCGCCCATTCTTGCATAAACGGTGTGTTTACACGTACAGAATCCACACGAACACCTCCCGCTGGATTATAGGCTCTTGAGCGCGAATCTCTCTGAAGTGCAACATTGTTCCAATTGTTATTTGTTAGCGTCGCATTGCCTTCCATCACGTTACCGCTCATATAGAATCGCCCTAAATCTCTAAATGTTGCGTTATTGGCTGAGGTTTCATTTCTTGCATATAGGTTTAGGAAACGGCCACGAATTGTTCCTGGCGATGCTTGACTGCCAGGCGTTGCAGGCCCTGGTCTAAAATAATTGTTGCGGAAATTATAACGCCCCAACTCGCCACCATTTGGCGAAGTCGCAAAATTGAACATGACATTATTCACAAAATCGGCCATTTCCAAAGCTTCATTTCGACCGGATAGTCTTGCGCCGTTGATACGCGGATTTCGGCTGCGTGTGTGTGCAAATAAATTGTTTGCAAATGTTGCGGTATGACCGCCCATCAGGCCACCCATGCCACGATTTACTTCTGCACCAAACGGCTCAGAAATAATGCTCCATTGCATCGTGAAATAGCGGTTGTTGTAGAACGATGCCACTTCGTCGTCGGCCCAACTCATCGACAAATGGTCGAGAATGATATCTCTCTGCGAATTGCCTTCAAAAGCGTCGCCATCGTTGTATCGGCCTGGTCGGATGCGTAGAAATCTCACGATAACTTGATTGGCGTTGTTCAAAACAAATCGGTCGCCACGAATCGTGATACCATCGCCTGGCGCGGATTGTCCAGCGATTGTGACGTTGTGGTTGTTGATATTCAAACGGCTGCTCAAGATAATTTCGCCTGCCACATCGAAAACGATGGTGCGTGGAAAGTTTTGAGATATTGCCCAACGGAAACTTCCTGGATTGTTGTTGTCGGCCAGTGTGCTCACAACCAAAACCTGACCACCACGACCGCCAACGGTGTAACGTCCGCCGCCTTCAGCTGTTGGGAAGGCCAAGCGATTGCCGGTTGCAGGTGGTAAATCTGGAGGCATATCGAAATCGATCACTTGAAATCCGAAATTTTGTTCTACGACTTGTCCGTGTCTATCTTGAGCTTCCACACGTATGCCCGTCATGTTCGGACTGAAAACAGGCTGTATGTTTATTTGATATTCGCTTGGATCTGTAAACGTTGTACGTTCTTGAAGAAGAGCAGTTCCTGTGCCGAACAATGCAAATACACGCACTCTTGTCAATTGACTTTCTGTTGTTACAATCCCTTCAATGTAGGGTAAATTTTGAAGGTCTGCTGTTCTGAAATCAACAACTAAATTTTCGGGAGTTGTAAATGCTATTGTTGGCGGGTCAACGGGTGGAATGTACACCACTTCGACCGTGAGATACTGTGTTGTTGTTTGATCTTGATTGTCCGTTGCAGATATGCGCAATCTTGTCATGCCCATGGCGTAATTTGGACGAACATTAAACTCAAAAAGCCTTGAATTTTCAAAGGTTGATGCGTTCAATATACGTTCTTCTGTAGCGCCACTGATGGCAAAAACACTGACATTGGTTAACTCACCTTCTGTTGTAGCTGTACCTCGAATGTGCGGTCGAATAGTGTCGGCAAGATCAACGGTTATGGAGTCTGTTGTCGGCTCTATGATTGTTATTACCGGCGGATCCACCTCTATCGTTGGTTTAGGTTCTTCTTCGTTGCAAGAGGCGGCTAACAAAAGGAAGGCAATTGATGTGATGCCTAGGATTTTTAGATATTTCATTGGATTATGATTTTTACAATATACAAAGATACGAAAAAAAAACCGAAATACCAAGTAGGGGCGGGTTTTAAACCCGCCCCTACGCAAATAAATGTCCCAATGAAACAACATTCACGCCATCTTTTCGGGTGTATGACGATGTGCCTGCGATTAAAACATTCAAAGATACACATTGAGCGACCTTTTCGGGCGTTAAGCGAGTAAGGAGTTTTTGTAAATTACTGGCGGCTTCATCAATGGATTTTGTTGAGCCGAGTTTGATTTCAAACGCCGCCCATTTTTCGTTGGGCAATTCCACAATCGCATCGATTTCCAAGCCCGAAGAATCACGATAATGATAAACCTTTCCGTCAAGTGTATCAGCATAAATTCGTAAATCACGAATTGCCATAGACTCAAAGAACAGTCCGAATGCATCGAAATCATTGAGCAATCCCGATGGTAAAATTCGCAGCGCGGCTGTGGCTATTGATGTATCGACAAAATGCCATTTTGGTTTGATGCGTTGCTGCACCGACGAGCGGATATGTGTTTTCCACGCGGGCAATTCCTCTAACACAAAAATTTCGGAAAGTTGATCGAGATATTTTCTTACAGTGCTTGCAGCCATTGGCGACTGATTTGTAAAACCCGTTTCTGTCGCTAATTTTTCGAGAGAAGATTCGGTTGAGATGTTGCGCGAAAGGGAGCGTATCAATGCTGCAATGCGCTCAGGTGTTGGTGGTGCGGACAATGTTCGCATATCTACATAAGCAATATTTTCGACATAGTCAATCATCGCTTCTTGAGCAATTTCAGGGGTTTCGTTTATCAACGCAGGCATTCCGCCTCGCACAATCAGCTTGGCATAATCTTGAATTTCAGCACCGCCGAGCCCGCCAATTGGCGTGTTTTTAATAAACAAGTCGTTAAAATTTATAGCGTTTATGCTGTCATTGCTTTCAGCGAGCGACATCGTACGCAACGTCAGTCGTGCAATACGCCCTGCACCGGTATGTGCAGAGATATCGTCACTCGGACTTGCCGAGCCCGTCAAAATAAATTGTCCTTTTTCAGAACGGCGATCAATTTCGGCACGCACAGCATTCCAAATGCTTGGCACAAGTTGCCATTCGTCAAGCAAACGAGGTGTGTCGCCTTGAAGTATGATTTGAGGTGCAAGCGTAGCCTGCTCTCTGATTTGATCTGACTCGTCGAGTCGCACAAAACTGGAGGCGTAGTGCATCGCAGTTGTTGTTTTACCACAAAAACGAGCCCCTTTCAGCAAAATTCCTCCGGTTGATTTGAGTTTCTTTCTTATTTTTTTGTCTAATAAACGCTGGTTGTAATTTTTCATGTGTCAGTGTGCTAACGATTGCAGATTTGATTTTGTGTTGTTTTTAGGTTTGGTTTTGTATGATTTTGAGATTTGATTTTACAAAGATACGAAAAAAAAACCGAAATACCAAGTAGGGGCGGGTTTAAAACCCGCCCCTACGCAATTTTTTTTTAATCAAAAACCTACGGTCTCCAACGTGGGTCGCCAGTTGTGCTTCGGCCGGCAAAACCTACATCACGAAGGAAAAAATCATCATAATCCGGATCGGCAAACATGTTTTCACGTCCACCGCTGTAATTCATTAAGCTTGGAATGTGGAAATCTTCCGTTGACGGCGCTTCTGGATTGGTTGTTACCCAGTCGCGTGTACGGAAACTGTTTGAAACAACAATCGGTGAATCGTTATGCACGCGAATACCTCTTGCTTCAGGACCATTCGTGCTTCCGAAAATTGTATTTCGTATCGTGATAGCAATGTTGCTATGCGTTTGTCCATCGATTAAATAGCGTGTGTTGAGGTCGCTAACAACTCTATCGAACGTTACATTGTCAAACAAAATTGTTCGAACAACTTGCTCTGACCCGCCTGTTGTTCCTACAATGTTCATAAAGCTGTGCTCCACTCTGGCGATTGTCGTATTGGTAATTACGATATTGTCAATCAAACCAAACGAGCCTGTATTTCCGATATTGATAAATCCAAAGCGTCCACCTAATCTTTCATGGCTGAAGTCCGTCATAATAGAGTTCTCAAGCACAAGATTCTCAATATGTGTATGCGTTCCTGTAGCCGTTCCTTGAAGTCTGATGAACCCTTCACCAAAATTTCTAACAACGGTGTTTTCAAAACGCAACATTCTTACGTTCGACGCCTCGTTTGTTGCTTGGTTGATAACGTAGAAGAACGCATTTGCGCCTGCTACAGGCTCTTCAGCACCGATGATATCAATGCCTTCAAACACGATAGAATCTGCTGTTTCAGGAAGAATGAAAAATCTGTGACCGATGCCTGCATCAAGTGTAATGGCTGGTCTATCGCCATCTTGATCTCCAAAGATATGCACTGTTCCTGAGATAGCGATGTTACCTGTTGTAAAGACTTGTTCAAAACCATCCGGCAAAACGATAACTCTTTCTGTGCCAAGGTTTTCCAGGACAGGTCTCAGGTCGTCGCCAACTTCAAGGAAACGTACACCTGGATGATCTCTGTTTGCACGGCTATTGGTTTCAAAATTCAACTGTCCACGCAATGCATCGCCACTAAAGATATCCACTCTGTAAGGTGCACCTCGAATAATCGCTGGTGCTTCACCTTCGACCATGCCTAAGCCTTCGATCAAAAGTTCTGCGTCATTGATGTTTTGTGCTGTTAGATCAACACGACGAAACAGGTCGCCTGTTCTCAAATCAATAACTTCAATATGTGTAACTGCCGCACCCTCGTGCCAGCGTACGAATACCGATTCTGACCTGACATCGCCTCTGCGAAACGGCAGAAACAACTGCTCAGCAGGTGTTTGAAAAACCAACGTGTTCCAATGTGAGTTTTCTTGTTCAGATCCTAACGGAGCAAGTGCTCTAACTCTTGCGCCATACCACGTTAAGAAGGGCAGTTCGTCCATCACAAAACGAAGCGAATCGCGGTGTAATGTAATCTCTCTGTCAATCGTACCAAACGTGGTGTCTGTAGTGATTTGAAGCTCGTATGCATGAATATTTGGTGATGTGCGCCAGCTCAATGTTGTTGAGAGTTCCATCACTGTTGGTCTTGTTATCGAAGGTCTTTGCACGGGGTCGTGATCAAAGTTTGCAGGAATGAATGCTCGTGCAAAATCCAATTGGTATAACTCGTCCTGTGCTTTTTGGCAGGCTGTAAGTCCAACGAATAGAGCAACGACTGCTAAAATTAAAATTTTTCTCATGGTTTTAATTGTTTAGTATCTGAAATAATTCCACAAATATCCTTGGCTATCCGCAACTTGTCTGGCCCAAATAGGGAACAACGAGCGCTGATCTGGATTTACTCGTGCATCAAAAAACGCATTGTTTATGAAGTGGTTAGAAAGCGGTCGAGCGTCTGTATCTACGCGCTGGTCTATCCAAGCCAACTGTGCTGTTCCTGTTCCTGTGTATGGATTCCATGGATTTACATCGCCACCTCTGAACGACTCCATCCAGTCTTCGAGTTCGTCAGTGATGATGTATGTGCCAGCTGTTGTACCTGGTTCCATTTCGATGATTTCACCAGTGACTACATTTCTTGGAAATTCGCCTCTATTCAAACCGAAAATCTCTACGATTTGCACATCTGCACCCAATGTTGGATGATCCACATGACGCCAAAAGATATGACGTGGAACATCTGTAAAATCAATGTCGCGGTTGCCTGGGATAGCGAAAAGTCGTCCACCCGATCCAACAGCTAAGCCGTCACGAAGACGGAGTGTTTGACGACGCGCCCAATCCAAATTGGCTCTTAACATGTTCCAACGGTTGAGGTCGTACTTGCGACGTTGCTCACCCAAAAACTCAAATGCACGCTCGTCCATGATGGCTTGAAAGAATGCCTCTTGACTAAGTCCATTGATGTTTAATGGATCTGGAGCACCTGCAAAAGCACGCTCGCGCACAGTTCTTAAAGCATATCTCGCGTCGTCGGTTGGTCCGTTGAGTTCGTTTTCTGCTTCAGCAAACATCAACAATACATCTGCAAAACGCATGACAATTGGTCGAATACCATCGTCGTTGCTCGACATACGTCGGGCTCCCCAATCTGCACGCAGTTTTCCAAAATACCAAATGCGTACACTTGGTGTGCCAGAGCCTGCTTGAATAACTTGTCTTGCTGTAGTTGCTGAGTTTGTGCCTTCCCATCGGAATGGAACAACAGAAACATCGCGACGCGTGTCGCCTTCAGCAAACCAATACCACATGATTGGACTTGGCCCAGCTTCACCTTTTACGTTTGAAGGCGATGCATTGAATCTATCCAAACCAACGTGGCGAACGCCGTAGAACGACAACCACTGGCCACGGCTTCCTGGGCTGTAAGGCAATTCGAAGATAGATTCGCGTCCAACGCTTGCCTCTTCTCTCATGTTATCGCGAAAGATTTGCTCAAAACTGCTTTCTAATCTAAATCCACGTCCACGTCCTTCGCCCCAAATTAGGGTGTAAGTTTCTGTTCTTGCAATTTCAAACATTTCGCTACGGCTTAGGTAAAAGCCAGTTTCTGGACAAGGACGATCTTCGCTCAAGCGAATAACACCATCCGCATCTGGACCATTGTCGGCTCTCAACGAATAACCGCCAGCATGCAAAGCAACGCGTGCTCTAAATGCGTGAGCAAACGCTCTGTTCATACGATAAACACGGCTATGGCTGGCTGTTTCGCCCGGCCAAGGCAACAATTTGCTTGCAATTCTCAAATCTTCTAAGATTTGTGCATAAATGATATCGCGGTTGGCACGTCCAACGAAAAGAGTTTCACTGTTTACTGGCTCAAAACGTGCAGGTACATCACCGTGCCATCTGATCAAATCAAAATAGAAAAACGCACGCAACGCCAAAGCTTCACCGTAAACACGACCAAGTGCTTGGCAGCTTTCAGGACCACCACCGTATCGGCGGATTCCATCAAGCAACAAGTTCAAGCGCTCAATAGCGATATAGGCAAACGTAAACGGGTTGTTGGCGCCGTTTATGTCGCCGTTGTCGGCATTAATTCTGAAAATGGCCAATGCTCGACGTCCATTCTCGGTCAAACCGTTCAACGAAGCGTTGTGTATTTCTGTATCTGCATTGGAAAACGTATGAATCAAACGATTTCTATACGAATTATTGATGCCCAATACGTCGAAAACGCCTAATAAGAAGAATTCAGCCAAAAGTGGATCTGAAAAGACGACAGGTGCATCAAACGACGATTGAGATTCCGTTTCCAAAATGTTACACGATGAAAACGTGACAATTATCGCCAAAAAAACTGCTGTTATTGAAAATTTATTCATTGTATTGTTTGATTTTTAGAATGTTATGTTAAGGCCAATGCTATACCCTCTGCTTCTTGGGAACGCCGAGAAGTCCATACCCGGTGTGAGTGGTGTCGCACGGCGTGTATTAACTTCAGGATCGAAACCCGAATAGCGGGTTAGGATAAATGCGTTGCTGATTGTTGCATGAAAACGCAAGGTTTGAATACCTGCTCTGCGTGAGATTTCTCTTGGAACGGTATAACCAATGGTGATATTGTTTGCACGCAAAAACGATCCATCTTCAACAGCAAAACTGCTGAAAATCGGGCGTGTTGTGAGTGGCGAGAAGTTGTTGTGGTGTGCATTCATCGCCTCCAAGCGGTATGGGTCTGTTACGAATTCACCGGTTGGCATATCGATAAACGTCCAACGGCTGTCGTGATCCATTGTTGCCAAAAGGTTACGATGCGTTTGGTTGTTTACAGTTGTGCTCCAGTCGATACGGTTTGCATTGTAAATGTTGTTGCCGTAAACAAAGCTGAAATGTGCTGCAAAATCAAAGCCGTGGAAACGTCCTGAGAAACCGAAACCACCTGTAAAGCGAGGCGTTGCAGTTCCAATCACTTGCATGTCTCTGCTGTCGATGATTCCATCGCCGTTTAGATCTTTGAAACGGATTGCGCCTGGCATTACAACGTGTCCAGTTACATTACTTTCCAATCCACCTGGATTTAGAATCCATGCGCCAGGACCAGAACTTCCGTCGTGTGTGAAGTCGTGTGCCGAATAACGGCCATCGTGAACAAAGCCCCACATTTGTCCGAGTGCTTGTCCAACGAAAACTCTAAAATCATCGGGCAACTGCGTATCAAACCAAACGCTACCTGCGCTGATTTCATCCAAACCACCCAACGACACTACGCGGTTGCGGTTGAGACCGATGTTGAAATTTGCATCCAACTGGAAGTTTCTGTTGCGAACAATCGTTCCGTTAAGGCCAATATCAATACCACTGTTTTGTGTTTCGCCGATGTTTTGAAACTGATGCGTGTATCCTGCACCACTGATTGGGAAAAGGATAAGCAAGTCGCGTGTGTTGTTCATGTAAAAATCGACCGTTCCTTCCAAACGCCAGTCGAACAAGTTAAAGCTCAAACCCAAATTACGTGTAAACATGCTTTCCCATCTCAAATCTGGGTTGGTCATAACGTTGCTTGCAGGCTCTAAGATTGTTGGAAACAACTGAGTGTTTTGAGGTGAGCGCATCATCATGCTCACTTGTCCTGTTGGGATGTCATTGTTTCCAGCCATACCAACACTTGCACGAATCATTAAGTTGTCGAGCCAGCTTTGTGTGCCTTGGAAAAACGACTCATCCGAGATACGCCATCCCAAAGACATCGACGGGAAAACGCCCCATCGGTTTCCAGCCGCAAAACGGCTTGATCCATCGGCACGAACAGTGACCGATGCTAAATAAGTTCCACCCAAGCGCCAGTTGGCACGTCCGAAAAACGAAAGCAGGTTGTCGTCCATACCAAATACGTTGCCGATGGTGGTTGCACCCTGAATTTCGCCATCTGAAACGGATGGATGTTGAATATGCGGACGGAAACTCATAAAGTTCCATGCTTGTTCCGCTGTAAAGAAGTCTGGAAAGCCATCGCCTCGCATCGATGTTGCACGCGTTTGCGTCAAAATCAATTCTTGTCCAGCCAAAATATCCAAGTGGTGATCGCCCGGCATACGCTCGTCGAGTCGCCACGTGATTGTGTTGGTGTTACGTGTTGTTCTGCGGTCAGAATTCTGCCATGTTGCAACAGGATGTCTTCTTGGATTTGCTTGCTCTCTCGACAAAAATGTGCTTGTTCCAAAAAAACGTTCGTCAATGGTTGATGTGTGGTCAATTCCGAATTCGGTACGAACTCTAAACCCTGGGAAAAACTCATAGCTTACGGCACCTTGCAACGACAAGCGTTCTTGGTTACGTCTGCGATCGTTGTCGGCAAGACTAACCGTTGGTGTAGCATGCAAACCACCAATAGCGGCGGCTTCATTGTCTTCGCCATCGTCGCCAACATCCATGCCTCGCAACGGAATTGGTGTATAAACCATCACGTGTCGCATACGTGCATCGGTTGTTGAGCCGCCTTGATCGTTGGCACCTGATCCACGTGTTTGTGTGAGTGAATAACGCGCTACAAAATCTATCGAAAGACCTGGCATTGCGTTCCATGTTGTTCTAAAATTAAAATTGTCGCGCTGAAAATCAGAGCCCATCATGATCGATTGGTTGTTGACACGGTTATACGTTGCACTGAAACGTGCAAAATTATTACCGCCCGAAACATTCAAACTGTGGTTAAACATGTGTCCAGATGTCCCAAAAATAATGTCTTGCCAGTCGTTACCGGGTAAGTTTCTGTAAAGGTCAATATCTTCAAACATACCGAAAAAGTTCACATAATCGTTGTCGAATGCTGCTCCACCGCGAATTTGTGCCAATTCGTATTGCCACAAGGCAAATTCAAACGGGTTTAGCACAGGCAAACGGCGTGCCATGTTTTGCAACGTTGCTGTGAAGCCGTAAGATGCCGAAATTCGACCTTCTTGACCACCTCGTGTGGTGATAATGATTACCCCATTTGCACCTCTTGCACCATAAATCGCTGTTGCTGCTGCATCTTTCAAAACATCAATCGATGCAATTTCTGAAGGCGCGATATCGCTGATCGAAGGCACTGGAAATCCATCCACAATGAAGAGGGGAGCGCTCGATTGAGTAATCGAACCACCGCCTCGCACACGAATCATGATCTCGGCGTCGGGCGAACCTTCGGAGGTCGTCACTTGTACACCTGCCAAACGACCGGTGAGTGCATCCGCAACTTGTGTCACAGGATTATCACGTAAAGCTTCGGCACTGACCGAAACCACAGAAGCCGTCAAATTTCGGCGTGTGGTGGTTCCAAAACCAATAACGACAACTTCGTCGAGTTGGGTCATTTGACTCTCTAAAACGACGCTAAATGTAGACGCTGTTCCCAGTTCAATAATTCGGGACTCGAAGCCCATAAACGAAACCGAGATGCGTTGTGCATCGTCGGGTACGCTCAACGTAAAACGTCCGTCGAAATCGGTCGTTGTACCAATGGTTGTTCCAACAACGCCAACCGTAGCAAACGGCACAGGCTCGCCGATGTTGTCAACAACTGTTCCAGTGATGGTGCGTTGTGCGAAAGCCGTTGCACCGAAAAGCAACAGCATCGCGATTAATAGTGGTTTGAATGTTTTCATAAAACGAGGTGATGTGGTTTTTTATACAAATGTAGGGGCGACGCATGCGTCGCCCCTACGGTTACATCATTATTATTGTTTGATAAATCTACCAACAGAAATTCCTGTGTCCGTCGTTACACGAATGAAGTGCAACCCCGAAGCAAGACTTGAAACATCTAATGTGTGGTGGTTGCCTGTAGCGCGTACGCTAAGAACAACTTGACCCATCATATTGATAACTTCAATCTCTCTGATGTTGTTTGCAGTAACATGGAGTACATCCGTTGCTGGATTTGGATAGAATACAACCAATTCCTCTTCTCTAACAACTGGCAAACCTGGCTCAACAGAAGCGTCTACACCGGTTAGGTTGATAGCAAAGTTCATCAAGAAGTACGTTTGAGATGCAATACCACCAGGTGTAGCATTTCTTGAAACTCTGAAATACCTGATTGGTGCAGATGGTGTTGGGAAATCAAAGAACATCATTTGTGGTGTAGCCTGCGCCATAACCCATGCTGTGTCGTTGAAAATCGTCCAGTTTTCACCGTCTGTGCTAAACTGAAGTCTTACGTTGATGCTATGCGTTGTTTGCGCCAACAATGTCAATGCCAATTCACCCGGCAATGTCACAGGATTATCCAAAGCAATTTCAACAAAGTTGCCATCCGATCCAAATCTAACGCTTGATACATGTTCTGTGCTGAATTGGTAGCAAGGGTGTGGATTCATGTTCGACGGACGGTTAATCATGTTGTTGCCCGATGGTCTTACCGTACCACCTGGTACTGGCTGTAGATCAACAGACGTCAACGCTGGGTCAAGACCCGCAAAGTTTGTGCTAAACGCTTGAAAGTCATGCGTACGATCGGTAATCGTAATCGCTTGAACCAAGAATGTAGCTGCATCGTTACTTTGCTGATAAACGCGATATCTTACAAAACGTGTGTTTGGAGGAACGATAGACTGGAATCTTACGTAACGGTCAACATCACCATCTGTAGAAACAATGATTGCATTTGCTTGACCATCTGTTCCTACCAAACAGTTTGTAGAGTTTGGCGTTACTGAAGACGAGTTGTTCGCAACTCTACCGCTACCAGCACCGCTACCTACGATTTCTGTCCAAGCGTTTCCGTCAACAGAACCTTCAATAACAACAACAGCGTTACTTCTTGCAGCCCATCTGAATTCCGTAGAAACCAATCTTGCGATATTTGCTGGAGCAAGTTCGATGGTGAAATAATCACCAGCTTCTGCCAACATTGGTCTGCTCAAGCCATCAAAATCGAAATCAGGAGTGCGATCGCCACTCATTGCGATTGATGGTGGAATCGGGTCCAAAGTATGCCAGTGGAATGGCGTATGTACGATTGGGTCTGGTGCAGTTGTTGACACAGTAAGTGTAACTTCAAAATTGTTAACAGGAGCACCAGCTTGTGCAGTAACTGTAAACGTCAAAGGCGACGTGAAGTCCATAACACCAGGCGTTACAGGGTTTGGTCCGATAGTTACAGTAGCAAATTGGCTTGCTGTAAATCCAACCATAACGTTCGCAAGGTCTGATCCGTATGGCAACTCAAGCGTCATGTTTGGCGAAATTGCAATTGGACGACCGTTTGCTGTGAATGTCAATAATTCAGCACCTGTAGCCACTGGAGTTCTTGTCAATGTAACAACGTATTGGCGTACAACTTCTGTGTCTTGCGACGTAACTGTAAATGTACGCGCCGACGTGAAGTCACCTCTCCAAGGGCTTGGAATAGGATTAGCAACGCCATCAACTCTTACAGTAGCACCAAGGCTCGTCATAAATGTTATCTCTACATCCGAAAGGTCTGTGCCAGCGTATGGAAGAGCTGTTCCCATAGTTGCACCTGGCTCAACAACAATACCATTTGCGACGAATGACGTAAGATAAGCATCAGTACCAATAGCACCACCTGGAAGAGCATAAACTCTTACTTCTCTGAGGCGCATACGTCCAGGAGCAGTCGTGCCATCTGGACCCCAAGGCCAGTTAAACGAAATTGGTCCTTCAAACGTATGGTCAAAATCAAATGAACGCTCAACCCATGGAACTTCACCATCCGCAGTTTCAAATGACTCTGTTGATCGTTCTACACCGCCGTGCGTCACTTGCAATTCTCCTTCAAGAACTCTATTGTTAGCGTTTGTAGTTCTAACGCTCATTACAACTCTAATCGGTCCAGTAAAATTTTGAACAGAAGTTGTAACACGACCTGCACCGTTTGCGTCTAATTGTTCAGAATAAACAGATCTCCAACGAATAGCATTGTTACCAGTTGGAACAGCCGTTGTAAAATCTAAGCCTGCTGAAATAGCACCTGTTAAAACAGATGACCATTGAGTACCTACACCCGTATTTACACCAGTTGCTGCTGTAGTAGGTCTTGAATCAAAACGACCGATTAAGGTAGGTTCATCACCCGACATAAGGTTAACTGTAACCGCATAAACTCTCTCAACCAAGCCATCACCAGAGTTAATGGTAAAGTTTACAGCTGCTTCAGCAGTGAATGTGAATGGGAATGTTGCAGTTCTTACAGTACCATCAACAGTTAGTACAGCCTCTGCACTTGTTCCAAAGACTACAGGCAAATCAGTAAGATTTGCTCCAGCAGGAAGCAAAACCGATGCCGTTCGTGCTGCTGCATCAATAGTAGCATTTACGCCACCAATAGAAAGCGCTGTCAAATATGCTTGAGTTCCGTCGTCGCCAGGAAGCTCATATACACGAATTTCTCTGAGTCTCATTTGTTCTGCACCAGCACTGCCTCGAGGCCATGTAAATGAAATAGGTCCATTGAATGTGTGGTCAAACTCAAACGTTTGATTTAGCCAGTCATTCGTAACTCCTGCTGGATTAGTTTCTATGGCACTTTGGTTATTTGCTCCGTGTGACATTGTCAACTGAAGACGCTCTCCAGCGCCACCAGTTCTGATGCTTGTAACAACACGAATTGGCCCTTGGAAATCTTGAGTAGAAGTTACAGTGATTCCGCTTACCATAGCATCCATTTGCTCTGCTGCGGATTGTCTATAACGAATTGCGCCACCAGTGTGGGTAAAATCTAATCCGTCAAAAACGTTAGGAAAATCTAAAAGAGTTGACCAAACAGTGGCTGCAGGGATTTCGATTAATCGTGTTGGAACAGTAACGTTCATTGTAGATACGTGTCCAATCAAATTACCACCAGTTGCGGCATCATAAACTCTTACTTCTCTGAGTCGCATACGTCCGCTATTTGCAACAGGGTGAGCGTCCCAATTCCAATTCCATGAAATCTGTCCTTCGCCAGCGTTGTCAAACACAAACTCGCGCTCAACCCAAGTAGCAGCGACTGGATCAGCTGTTTGCGAAACACCATCACGAGAAACCGTTAAGGTGAAATCGTGTCCAGCGCCCCCACTTCTAAGGCTCATAACAACGCGAATTGGCCCTGAAAAACTTTGAACAGAAGTCACAACGGGATTTCCGCCACTTCTGTCTATCTGATCATTGGCCCCGCTTCTAAACTGAAGAGTTCCGGTGTGCGTGAAATCCAAGCCGCTGAAGATGATGCCAGGAGCTACCTCACTTGTCAGAACAGACGACCACGTTGTTGCTGCAGCAATAGGAGCGTTAATAGTTGGTAGTGCAGGGATTGTCGCTGAGTTGAAACTCCCAACTTGTTGCGGATTTGCAACTGCACTTGTTGCCATTAAAAACACCGCCGCTATCGCCAGCAATGTTCTTTTGAGTAAATTTGTTTTCATAATGTTTTAGATTTATGTTATGTATTTGTTATGTATTTGTATTATTTTTACGTTATGTTTTTGGTCTTATTTGGTCAGTTTGTAAATTTCAACGGCACAAATATACGAATAAGTTTTGAGATTACCAAATTTTTTATTAACAATTTTTTAATAATAGGTGTTTTTTCGGGGTTTTCGGGAAAATGTGGGTGTTAGGGTATAAAAACACGTAGGGGCAGGTTTCAAACCTGCCCCTACAATTGTGTCAATAATGAATGACCGCCTATCGAACAACACGCCCGCTACCGTCACCCTTCATCAACCCTTCAACCTCAGCAACCGTCGCCAAATTGAAATCGCCATAAATGGTGTGTTTGAGGCATGATGCCGCAACTGCGAAATCCAACGCTTTTTGGTCGTCGCTTGGATAAGCAATCAATCCGTAAAGCAAGCCGCCCATAAACGAATCGCCACCGCCTACACGGTCAACGATATGCGTGATGTCGTAACGGCGTGATTCAAACAACGTTTTGCCATCGTACAAACAACCGCCCCACGTGTTGTGGTTGGCGTTGATAGACCCGCGAAGGGTAACAATCACTTTTTTCGCACGTGGAAATTTTTTCATCATTTGTTCGCAAACAGACTTAAAATCTTCCGCCTTCACTTCGCCACCCGTATGGTGAGAATCAAAACCTTCGGGCTTGATGCCAAACACCAATTCCGCATCTTCCTCGTTGCCGAGAATGATGTCGCAACCTTCAACAAGCAACGGCATAACCTCACTTGCTTTTTTGCCATAATTCCAAAGATTTTTGCGGAAATTCAAATCGGTCGAAACCAAAACGCCCATTTCGTTGGCGGTTTTAATCGCCTCCAAACAAGCATCGGCCGCACCTTGCGAAATCGCAGGTGTGATGCCCGTCCAATGAAAATATTGTGCATCTTTTAGCACTTCTTTCCAGTTCACCATGCCCGGTTTGATTTCCGACATGGCTGAATTTGCACGGTCATAAACCACTTTGCTCGCACGCGCAACAGCACCGGTTTCCAAGAAATAAATCCCGACACGGTCGCCACCACGAACCACGTTATCCACGCCAACGCTGTGTTTGCGGAGTTCCATCAAACAGCTTTCTGCGATGTCGTTTTTTGGCAAACGCGTTACGAAATCCGTTGGAATGCCATAATTTGCTAATGATATCGCCACATTGGCCTCGCCGCCACCGTAGGTTGCGGTCAGTTGTCGAGCTTGCGAAAAGCGCTCGTAGCCTGGCGTTGCAAGGCGAAGCATTACTTCGCCGAATGTTACTACTTTTTTCATAAGTGTTTTTTTATCGTCATTGCGAACAGCGAGAGACAAAGCGGTAAGAGCAGTTTGCACGTCATTGCGAGCCGTAGGCGAAGCAATCCAGCGATGGCTGAGCCTGTCGAAGCCTGGATTGCTTCGGGCGTTCCGCCCTCGCAATGACGCGTTGTCCGCAACGATGGTTACTACGAAGGAATTTTACCGATATATGCTAAAATCCCACCATCAACATAAAGAATATGCCCATTAACAAAATTAGACGCCTCAGACGAAAGGAAAACCGCTGGACCAACAAGGTCGTTTGTATTTCCCCAGCGTGCGGCCGGCGTGCGTGCTTTGATGAACTGATCGAATGGATGTCCAGGCTCGCGAAGTGGCGCCGTTTGTGGCGTTTCGATGTAGCCTGGTCCGATACCATTCACTTGAATGTTGTGCTCCGCCCACTCGCAAGCGAGGTTTTTCGTAAGCATCTTCAAG
>Ga0209755_10004277_pt1 | contig 17037 bp, 13 predicted proteins | sample TergutCo191P1_FD_187301 | JGI IMG/M metagenome (GOLD analysis project Ga0209755, IMG submission 187301) | Cornitermes sp. P1 segment gut microbial communities from Petit-Saut dam, French Guiana - Co191P1 (SPAdes) (version 2) | ecosystem: Host-associated > Arthropoda: Insects > Digestive system... | reverse complement strand
TTTTTTTTTTTTTTTTTTTAGTTTTAGTTTTGAGGTTTTCACTGCAGTGCTGCTGCAGGTTCAAATCATATGGGATGTCATTCGATGTTGATGGGCAAATGTTTATCAACATTTGAAAGTATTGTGGTGTCTTCAACTGCAGGATCAGGCACTCCAACGAATGCTTGACCCTGAAAATAACATTCAGAAGATATGAGTCTTCATATCTAGTGTTTTATTTTATAACATACATATTTTAAAGTCATAAAATATATGTATTCATACTCAGGTATCAACTCTTATGGTTAAGGCTCATGTCTATTAGTTTTCAGTTTTTTCTGCATACAGTTTTGCTCACTGTAACCTCATGATGTGTTGTCGTGTAGGTAAGTCTCTGTAATAGGAACATTACTGTAATCACAAACAGTGCAATTTGAAATTGATACTGTTTAATTGAGACATATCGCCTACAGTAGATAAGATCTGCAATTTATTTTTCCATATCCAAGGTTGCTGACAACATAGTAATAAAACAGAAAAGTTCTCTTTTACAACATGTAAATTCCCTACACTTCCAACTTGAGGTTATTTATCCTCTTTCAAGATCTGTAACAAAGCTGGCACCTGAATGAAAATTTGGGATGGTAGAGCATATTTTGTTGCATTCTGCATGATGAAAAATAGTAGCTGTGTTGTATCATCTGATGTAAGGTAGCATGCACCAGTTAAAGAAATGGCTCAAGTTATTGTTATACATGTGCAAGTGACTTTTGACATAAGGTGAATTAAAAGTGTAGTTGTTCTCTGACTCTCCATGATATACAGATATGTTCTAAACCAAAATAAGCTTAAAATGAATGAAATTTAATTTATTTTAAAATAGAATTTTTTATTTTTCTTTAATAATGGCTGTGTACAATTCTCTTCTCCTCTGAAGACAAGTAATTCTTCACTCTCATATTGTTAATTCCATGCATTGTGAATTGATTAACAAACTCTTTCAGTACCATATAAGGGAAATACATAATAGTAGAACTGTGCATTTGTTGGTATTGAAAGAGTTTTTTAATCAGGCAATTCTTCATTTGAATTTTACCAAATGCATTATATTTCTAGTGCACACATGACACCATACAATTTAAGTTATAAAGGTTTTAATACTTTGGATTAATTTTTTGGCTTCATGTCTTGTTTGTTTATAATGATGAGATGATTGTGAATAACAGTTTGGTTAGCAATGTTGTATACAATATATGCCATTAATGGTAGATATGCAAGAGGATTACAGAGTCCCCATGTTTAAGAACCAAATCCTGACCTTCAAAATACAGAGCTGCCATGTTAATTAAAAACTGGAATGCTTTCAAAATGCTGCTACTCAGTTTCAGTGATACTAATACCTACTGAACTGTAACTTATCCTTGGGAATATGCAAGCAAAGAAATGAACAGAGAACTTTGTGTTAACGTAATGAACGTTAATTAAACTAAATTAAATTTATACAAATGGATAATTAGGTAGAGAATGATCTACCATCTTCTATGTAATAAGGGGAATATCATATGTGGGTAGGATGAGCTGTTTTTACTTATGAAAGAAATGAACAGAGAACTTTGTGTTAACATAATGAACGTTAATTAACTTAATTAAATTCATACAAATGGATAATTAGGTAGAGAATGATCTACCATCTTCTATGTAATAAGGGGAATAATTATATGTAGGTAGGATGAGCTGTTGTTACTTATAATGTGACATGTGTCACTCTTCTCCCAATTTTACCATAGGAAAGAAGGGTTCATTATTTCATCTTATTGAACATATGTTGTTGCCTAACAAGAGAAGTGACTGTAGCACCGAAAACTAGTTTTATTGTAGAAGAAAGCTTGACAGCTTATATGAAAGTGGGCCACTGCCATGTGTTGAGAGGGGGGAGGGTATGATCACATGATAGCTGCTATATAGTTGTAGTGCAGTGTGACTGTAACAGTAGAACAGAGTGTGACGGCAGGCAGGAAACATGTTCACTGTTGCACAACACAAAACACAGCTACCATTGCCACATGAAGGTCAGGTCACTTCTTTTCTGGATTCAGATATCAGGTAGGTCTTCCTGATATAGGATTATTCTTGTCCATTTTTTACACTGAACATAGTTTTATTGCTTAATTTAATCATTAAACATTAGACATCAATGTTATTAGAAAGGAATGTAATGATGAAGTGTAAGAATGTAAGTGAAATAGTTATAGTTTAATACCTAAGAAAATGTTTATCCATTTCAAAACTTAACCTAGTAATGTACAAGGTACAGATATTCTCACTGTAGAAATAATGCCTATTTGAAGTTTTTTGGTAGTAATTAACCTAAAAACCATGTACACACAAATTTGTTTTAAGCCCAGTTGGAAGACCATGGCACAGAGGAAAGGAAATAACATCAGAAGTGTTGGTTTTTCTGCTTGTGAATAGGTTTAGGACAAGGTCCAAGGATTGTTTGTGCAAATGAGCCTTTCAGTGTTTGAACACTTGAAAATTGTTGACTGTTCAGGGAAGACCACATGATAGAAAATGTAATGGGTGACTTATTTTAGGTGATGAAATCATAAGTCTAATGGCTTGAATCACTGAATGTCACAAGGCTTCAGTGCCAAAACTTTTCATGGGGAGTTGCACATGAATTGATTACAATGGGTGGCGCTGCGTAATGATATAATTAAAATTAATATAATATGTTTCATATCCATGCATTAAGGAATATTTAAACTTATGTAGTAAAACCAACAAATACAAGTGCATTGGTTCTAGGCATAGATACTGAGGTGAAATGTATGATAGATGGAAAGCTGAAGACTGTTGTGAAATTTGTTTCACTCTTTGAGGTTTTAAAGGAAAAAGACTTATCTTACTGTGTGTATGAATTTTTTTACCACAATTTACAGTGGGGTTCTTTACTAAAAATTAACACTAAGAATAGAAAGTCATAAGCTGCTGTAAGTAATAACTAACAGTATACAGTAAGTGTTGTGAATATGTTATGGCTTGTTGCCATACAGGAGTGACATGAATCAATGATCCATGTTGTTCAGGTGTGATTCATTCACAGGGTGGCTGCATCATGTTTAGAAACAGAGCGTTAATTAATTCACTGAAAGATGTATCGACCAAAAGACTGATTTTTCCCACTTCTTTAATGAGTGAACAAGTTAACCCAAAAGAAATGCTTTTCCTGCCTCATTTTCCTGCCATATATGTGGCTTATCTTAGTTTGCAATGTTGAAGAATATACTTGGGCACTGCAATATAAATATGACAATATGTATGCAACAATATTATTTCTTGATCATGTCATGGTTTAATATTTTGAAGCCACTCTTTCAAAACAGTGTTTTATCTCATTTAACCTTTAGGCACCATGCATCCTATATATAGGACAGGCGTATCGCTACTCTCCAGTGTGGGCTTTTTATATATATAGTCAACAAATACATTTAATTATTTTTTTATACTTTCTCTTGCCATCTTCATTTATTCCTCCACAAAATGTCATGTATTTCCTAATGTTACCCTTCTTGGTTCATAAAATATTCACATTTTACATAAATGGTGTGCTAAACTGTAAATGTCCAGCTCCAGGGTCAAAGGGTTAAATCTCTATATTTTTATTGAAACTTTTGTCATTGTAAAAAATAGTAACTGTTTTTAAAAATTATTTATACCTTGCAGTTTGAAAGAGTTTGCTTGGTTTAATGTTATTTTGAAGAATAATTTTATACTTTACTGTAAGGAAAACTGAATTCCAGAACAACCTATAATAAACTGAAGGGTATTGTGGTTGATATTAACAAGGTGACAGAAAGAAAGTGGCTAACAATCATAATTAACTTATTGTGAAAGGTGAAAATAGGTTCTTTGTATTTGTTACAAACACTACAGGCATGTGAAAGTTTGTAACTGTCACTTTCATGTCAAGGTAATCTATCTCAGTGGAAATTCTGCATAAGTAATTAAGGTCTTTAATTGCTTACTTTATAGTTTGTGTTGGCCTCAGAATACAGATGGATGCATGTAAACAAAATTTGGTTTTTGTGTCACATAGTGATATGTACATGTGTTTGCACCATATTGAATGTTACTTGACATAACTTTCCCTGTTTCCTTGTGTAATGGTAGCCAATATAATGGTCTCTGAAATTTGGAAACACAGGTCACTTTAAAGTTACAGGTCCACAAAGTTATGCATTTCTTTCAAATTCCCACTGGATTGAAACATTCCTTGGATAGAAATTCACATACTGTGAGATGTGATACAAAATGGCCCATTATTTAATACAGTGAGGTGTAATTAGAAGTATGGCAGTGTAAACAACATTCAGTCTAGCAGGTGTGTATAGATGTGGGATGTGTGTGTGTGTGACACATTTGTGTGCTTGTTTGAATACACAATGTTATCTAAAGTGATGAAGGTTTCAAAAACATGGTTTCATATGTTATGGAGTTCACTCGTTATTTTGTTTATGACCTGGTAGGTTTGTTTTAAGCTTTTTAACTTGACCCATGACTTGATATTGATCTGAACATGAATAGTTTCTTTGTGTTACAAGGAACAAAACCAACTGTTGTAACCACTGAACACAACTTGTAGTTTGGCAATATAAATCCTGGCTACATGTACACATTTTGGCTTTCAACAAGACATCACGAGACTATGTACAAGGAAAAAAAAACTTTGATTAGTGATCATTCAAGACTGACTTGAATGATCATTAATCACAGCTCTAAACCTTTGTCTTTTTGTGCTCTATACACAGCCTGATGATCGCTTATTGAAAGTTAAGATGTATACATGTGGCTAAGTTTTATACCACCCAAGTTGGTTGGATCTCATAATATTAGATTGATGAAACCAAGGAGAATCAGATAGGTGGGACATTTAGTGTGCCTGTGACAATTGAGAAAAGTATGTGAAGTTTTGGTCAGTGTACCACTGGGACACTAAAGTGTAGATGGAAGAATGATATTAAAATGGATCTCAAAGAAATAGGCTGTGAGTGAAAGGAGTGTAGTTGATTGGTTCAGGAGAAGGTAGCTAAGTGGGCCTTTAACATTATGAACTTTAGGTTTCATAGAGAACTAGGAATATTTGGCCCTCTGAGTAACTATGAGGCACCCAAGGAGTACCTGCCATCATAGAGTGACTGAGTAAGTTAGTATTTATCATATTACGAGTACTGGCTGTGTAGCAGGGACATGGAAACTAAAACAGTCTTATTCTGGTGTCCGTATGGATGTTTTAGATATATTTTGCTTGAGCAAAAAATGAAGAAACACACCACAACTTACAATATTTGGCGTTCTGAATAGATTTTCACATTTTGTTTACATTCTGTGTGGAAGAACTCTGCCATAACTGTGATAGTATATTGACTTTGGTTGTGCTGACCAATTATAATTCCCATTTTTTTTTGGTAGATGTAAAGTAAAGTAAAGTATGGTACAGTAGAGTGAAAGTAAAATTGCCCTTATTAATACCATGAAGGCATCTGGCAGATTGGAGGTATGCTTCCACTCATTCTTAACCATGGCGCTAGATGGAGATAACTGGTCAGCTTCATTCCCCTGTAACTTGCCCGCAAAGAGAGAGCCCCTGGTGACTGCCAATTTTTGTGTGTGGATTTTTACCACTTTCTATAGACTCATGTATGGTATGTGTTAACATAGCTGACTTGGTTGATCACCCATGTACTGGCAGAATGTGACAAATGCTATTTGTGGATAGTTTAAGAACCCTGTGTAATCAGGTCTCTTTCTACTACTGCTTGAATGTAGCTGCAGTCCAGCTTATTTTTATAAGATGAGTATGTTCTGGATCTCTGCTCCTACCTATAATCCCTTATGTTGTATTCAGGTCTTGTTTCTCTAGTATTGTTCATTATAAGGTACTGTTAGGTTATAATTGGACCTTATTTCTAGTATGTCATGTGCAATGGTGTAACTTGCTTAATTGTTGATTTGTTGTCTTTGTGTTTGAAAAAAATTGTTTGTATCCTTTTTGCTGTTAAGAATATAAACTGAAAGTTATCAGGCATTTTCATATTTAGTGTAACATTTTGTACCAGTTTTTTTTCAGTGATTTGTAGATTATAATATAGGATATGCAGAAATAGTGACTGTTATGCCCCTTCAGTGGTAACAATGTTTCTTGATTTGGTGAGCTGTTGAGTTTGGATCACAGCTAGTGCTAGACCTGGTTTCCTGCAGTCTGTATAAGTGAATGTTAGTTTAGTATTGCACATTAAGCACTAAGCCATTGGGATTGGTAGAGACACATTTTGCATTTATTTAGAAAGGTGTGAAATTTAAATATTGGCAAGTGCTGGAACACTACTCTGCAGTAGGTTCCAACTACTACCTTCTACATCCTTTCTTTTTTGCCATTCATACCACATTTTCACATCTCATTCACCATTCATTAATTATTATGGCACTGCTTAATCATTCCTTTCCAGTCTTCTGAAGGTAATCATAATCCTGTAGTGTAAATATATGAAAAGCTGTAAAGGGAAAATTTTTGGCATAAATACAAATTATTGGATTTATGTGGCAGATATGAACGACTGCTTCGCCGTGCCAAAACAGAAGATTTGTCAGAAGTATCTGGCATTGGGTGCCTCTACCAGAGTGGATTTGATAGACAAGGAAGGCCTGTGATAGTGTTTGTTGGGAAGTGGTTTCGCTTCAATGAAATCAGTCTTGACAAGGTAACATTATTTTCAACCATGACCTAGTTTTCAAAAACTCTTTAAACATTTGACGTATCACTGTATTAATTTGGTGATCAGGCAACTTTTCAATGGTAGTATGCCTGGTGATTACACTTTTTTTTGTGAAAATAGTCTTATGTTACCTGATCAGGTGATTGGTTTCTTTTTTTTGGGGGGGGGAGGGATGGTGTTTTTCTGTGCCACATGGAAAAATGTTGACTTGCTTATCTGTTTCCCTGTGTTTGTTCTTTGGTGTTCTCCGCGGAACAGTGCATGTCTGTGAGGTTAATGTCGTCTGCCCATATGCATATAATACGAGTGGCAGTGCCTTCAGTGAAGAGATATAAATTAATTTTGGAGATATGAGACTTTCAAATTGAGTCAATGAATTTACTTTTTTTTTTTTGTTGAATTGGGCAGTTGAATTACTGCTTTATTGAAGACCTCAACACATTGTTAAATGTATTTTACTAAATTTTCACTTGATTGAAAATGATTTCACAAAAATTTCAGTGGGATTGGAGGTTCTCACGGCAGTGGTGATGCAGATCCCAGTCTTCTGGGATATGGTGCCATGTGTACTGGTTTATAGGCACCATTGTAGGGAAAGTGGAGACACTTTGAGACCCTATGAATATGTACCAGTCCATATGATGTGATATGGCAGGAGAATGGGTTATAAATTATACCATTTAAGTTGTTGACTGTAAAATGCACTACATTTTTTTCTTCAGTTAGCACAACATCAACACGTGTTAGAGTATAATTGTTTACATTTTGGGTTGCTTATGCCATGTGTTTCACACTTTCTTAGTCATCATTGGGCAACACCTTCCTGTCAAAAACTAAGGTGAATGATACTTGTAATGATAATTATTAATTTTGGCTTTTTGTTGTTTATGTGTGTTTGGTATATTTGGAGTTATGGTCTGGTATGTCTTGGATAGTGTAATTGGTTCTAGAAAGTCTGATTTTTGGTGCTGAGATATTATCTGTGTTGTTATATTCTTGTAATTTCTGGATTCTGGTGACTTGTCTTCAGTCTTGTCTTGTGTTGATTCCGTAACATCCATATGGATTCAGCACAAGAAAAGGGCCTTCAAAGGGTTGAACTTTATGTACAGCCTTGTCAAAGACAAGGTGTAATGAACACTGGATGTGGTGACTTAGTTTTAAAAGTAATGAATATTTTTTTGTTGTTTATAGGCATTGCTATATTTAATCTATCTGCTGGATCCTTTGGTGAAGAGTGATTATGTAATAGCTTACTTCCACACTTTAACATCTAACGCAAATCATCCATCCTTTACATGGCTGCGAGAAGTATATAATATTCTGCCATACAAGTAAGTACATTATAATTTAATAAGTGGAAGCATATTTCCAGAATCCCAGGGAGGATTTTATGTTCATGGGACTGTGCGTCACAATTCTTTGTCAGTAAATGTCCAACAAGATGCCACTATACACAGTTTATTTTATCTGTAAACTGCTCTACATGTTTCGGGTGGTTTCTCCACCCATCATCAGGAGCGCAAATAACTGTATCTACAGCATCTGGTACTAGTCAACTGTAAAAGATATACCACATATAAATGTTAGGTGAATAATTCTTTTTATAAATTACAGTTGACTAATACTAGATGCTGTAGATACAGTTATTTGTGCTCGTGATGATGGGTGGGGAAACCACCCGAAACATGTAGAGCAGTTCACAGATAAAATAAACTGTGTATAGTTGTATCTTGTTGGACACTTATTGATCCAGGGAGGATGTTTCTGGTGCTGAGAGTGAAACAATTCCTTGTACTTGTGTTTAATTAATGTAATCTGTAAAGTATGTCACATCAGAGGGTAGATATGATGGAGGAACAATTGAATACTGCATGTGGGAAACCAGTTGTGTGGTACTGAACCTACAATTTATTAGCAACATATGGACAAATAAATTATTTCTTTCTCACAAAAAAAAAAGGTTTTTTATGTCCAGGTTGCATAGAAGCTGCTAAATTTGAAAACTTTGCAAAATTTTAATATGCATTCTGTGTTTATGCATAAATCAAGCAGTCTTTCACTTTATGTGCCACGTATGAGTACCTGGTCTGATGAAGTCACCTTACCTATTTTGTTACATGAAAGACTTACAGGGTCTAATGAACTGTACGTGATTTTATTTCTTAGGAAGTTATTGAGCTATAGTAATAAAACTTTAAATATTTCCTTATCTTATCCATTTTTGAGAAACCATTTACACTTTCAGATGTACTCCCTTAGTGCTTGATGCTTAGTTATTGTGTGGTCTGATTTTTTAAGAAATCGAATAATGGAGGTTGTTTAATTCAGAAGGAAGTGTAATCTTTATTTTAAATAATTTGAGGCACAAAGGTGCAGTTTTATATCAGAAATAAGGAGTGGTTGCATGGCTTTTGCACTTCCCACTCTTGTTTTTGCAAAAAGTTTAATGGCAGTCCGTTTGTTTCACAGATATAAGAAGAATCTGAAAGCCTTTTATATAGTTCATCCAACATTCTGGACAAAGGTATGCCTTTACATTACTTAGCAATATATTTATCTGTGTGTCTTTTACGTAGAGACTGTAACCATCATCACCAAATTGGTAGGATTCTGATGATGATAATAATAATAACTGTGATTAGTATTTTTTAACATTGTCCATATTCATTGGCTAAAGAACCCAATCTCAGTCACTGGTCCAGTGATACAGACTAACTCTTTCTAAAGGGCCCACCACAATATGGTTTCCCTCTCCTTTCCGCTTGAATATGGAGACAGGTCCATTCTCATCATCGTCATCTTGATAATGATGACGATAACGATAATAATAATAATAAGTATTATTAACTTTAAATCCCAGAGGTTACTTTATATACCACCAGAATTAAGCTTGTAAAATTCTGTGTTCTGCTGACAGAATGTATTTCTGGGTTTTGTATGGATCTCAGAACAAACATTGATTACTTAACTATTCAGCATTAACTAATTATTTTTTTTAATAATTGAGACAGTGTGTTTACTGTGCAGTACAAACTGAATCGTTACATACAATTCAGGATGGTTTTCATGTTTTAGGGTCAGTGACCTTCATAAGTATTTTTAGTCTGTTCAATTTACACTTACTTCTCTCACAGTGTATCTGATTTTAATAAATTTTACTTTTGAAGATTAAAGAGTTGTGAGATAATTGAAAGTGTTTGTGTTTTAATACTGTGATGATGGGTGTAATATTGTTGTTTGATATTTTATGCCATACTATTAGCAGACAATTAGGAATGAAATCTCATATTAAGCATATTATATGATGACTATTATGCATTAAAATTGTGACCATATTTATTATTTTCACTGAGCACAATTTAAATGTTTGTTACAAACAACATTTATCCCAATTGTGCAATTAGTGTTCATTGTTTTTTACCATACCAGTACAGTGTTAATACCACAAATATCAACTTCTTTTCTCAGCTAGTGTGTTGATGCAAATTTTATAATTCAAATTTATTTAATTCACTTCTATCTTTTGGTTCAGGATAATTTAGAATAAACAAGAACAAGGTTTCAGTTTATCCACACCCATGTCCTTTGGTTTCACTTGTTATAAACTTTTTTAAGGTCAGTGTGAGATTAGGGATCTCACAGTGGTGAATACTAAGATTACAGTCCGGTGGGATGTGACACTGTGTAGTTTGGCAGACATGTACTGATGTTTTGGGGGAACTCTTGCCTCCATCAGCAGGGTAGAAATGTCTTCTACCCTGATGATGGAGGTAGAAGGAGTAATTTTACTCTGAATATCTGTACCTTGTCTTTGTTTCAGACTTATCTTTTGTATGATTAACATACAAGGAATTATTGAATTCTCCATGGAATTTGCTATACCATTCACCCAAATTTATTGACTCATGTACCTTTATGGAATTTTTGTGCATGATATGCAGAGAGCTTACAAATCACATATTGCCATTTATTCTCTAATGTTTTTTGTGGAAAATCACTGTGTTAAGAAAATTATTATTATTATTATTATTATTCTCATTCTTAATATGGATGTGTCTCTACTCTGGGAATTAGTGTGGGGCAGTTTCAGCATGTTTATTAAGAGATCAGTTATGCTACTGTGACATTGTTGGATGTTAAGACCAGGATATTTCATAGTTTTTTTTGTTTTCCTTTTTTTTTGTGAGTGATCAAATTAGATATTATAGATGCTGTTTTAAAAAATGTGAAATCTACCAACATTGATATTTTGAGTGACAAACCATGCTTTGTTGTACACTCTGAATATGAAGGACATGTCATGAGAAGATTAAAGGATGTGTGGCTGAAGTAGACATGTATTTTGAAAAGATGCATGATCACTATGACATTTGTCAGTTATAATATATATCTCTGAATTGTCATTTGAATTTTTAAGATGACAACCTGGTGGTTCACAACATTTATGGCTCCAGCCATCAAACAGAAAGTGCACAGCTTGCCTGGAGTTGAGTACCTGTACAGTGTAATGTCTCCTGATCAGCTGGAGATTCCGGCTTACATTACTGAGTATGATATGTCGGTAAGTATTTTGTAACATTGAAAGCACCTAATGGACCCAGATTTAGAAGAATTGATTTGCAGACAACAATAAATCTTATGAGATTTGTTATACTTCATGCATACTTAAGTGCATCTAAAAATATGTTATGTAGGTACATTTATGTAGTTACAATAATATGTATCATTTTGGCTTTTTAAAATGCACGAATTGTATGTATGAATGTTGTCTACAATGTGATGTTATTAGTGTTTGTTGAAAAGAGGGCACTCAATATATATTTTCGCGGTTTTCGTAGTCATAATTAATGATTTGCTCAATCTGTTGTGTGTGTGTGTGTGTGATGTCAAGTTCCTTGTGATATTTATCAGGATACCCTGTTTTGCTTGTTGCTTTCAGATGAATGGCTTGCGCTATTTTCAGCCTGAATCGCCCACATAAAATTAGTTTTTGTATCATAAGGTTCTAAATGCATTTGTGTGTGGTAGGTAATGGTGAAACTGAGTGAAGAGACATATTATATATACATAAGTTTAGGTAGGTAGGTAAAGCTCTCCAGTAAAAGGAAAAGTTTGTATGCAAAAATAATGATGTTGAGAGCTTTATTCACATAGTGACATAGGGAGTACTGGAGTACAGCATGTGGAATTAACTTGGTGATAATCATAATTCCTGCTTCATGTCGAATAACATTTCTCTGAATTTTACTGGTAGTGTATCATCAGTAGCAGCTCAATATGAGCTTAATAAGATTATAACAAGTAATGTAACATACCTTCTGTGGTATATTTGTAATTTATCTTAGTTATAGATTATAAAAAATTGTTACTCAAAAATGTAAAGTTTTTTCTTAGCAAAATACTGCCATGACTGATTTGCAGAAACATTCGGAAGTTATAAATTTGCAATAAGTTCTTGTTGATTAATCAGTGAATTTGTATTATGTAGTTTATAATAAAATTCTGGCTCTGATTAAGAGGGGTTGAAATCTTGATGCCAGAGGCCACACAATGTGATATGGTAAAACAAAGTACTAATATTACATCCTGATATCTTCTTGGAAGTATCCTGAATGTGTATGTCCTGCTGTAGTTTTTTTTTTGCATAATTTTGTACCTCTTGATGTTACTCAGGCTTTGTAAGTATAATTTCAGCACTAGTTGACTATATAGCAGACTTTGTCTAAAACATTTTTGAGGGTTTTTTGTACCTCAAGTTGGCAACATTACCGAAGGAAAGGCCTGTGTGTTCCATAAAATCTCCCATGTGGTGACACTGGTACTCACTGTTTCAATTTTGTACAGTTAATACCAACCTTCATGATATCAACAAGTGGCATCATTGCACTGTCACACACAACTCTCTATTTATAAGCAGTTCTTTTCAGTGTCTACATAACATGTATCAGACTTTTTAAAAAGACATAATCAGGTTAACTTTGTTAAAATATAAAAATGTAAGATTTCAAATTTCCTATAAAATAAAAAATATCATGTCAGTTTTCAAGTCCATAATTGACAATGTGTGTTGTGTTACATATTCTTTGAAATTTTGTGTTTTTATTCTTTAACAAAATTAGCCCAATGATGACTTATTAAAATGCTGAGACATGTTGGTGAAGACATTGCACAAATTTCTTATAAATAAAGAGCTGTTCTTGATGGTATAATAGTACTATTTGTCAGTACAAATAACAGAATGGAATGAGTTGGTGCATGATATCAGTAACATATTTGTGTATGGATATTGTGTCAGGTACCACCTTACAAGAAAGAAACATAAAAGACAATCTGCTATAAGTAATCATGGATGAAATAGCAAGGTTATTTGTTGTGAGTATGGCTGCTGCTTGTGAATTTTCTTTCTCCTGTAATTGTGGCTGGCTCTAGCCATTTTACTGCTGCCTCATGGTAATTCATAAAGCAGTTTAAATCTGCAACAGAAATTAGTGTCTACTGAAATATTAACTGTTTGAATGTCCCTATGGCATATGGATGCCAGAAGTATGTTAATAGAATATACTGGCTTTCTAATGATAATGTTACACTCTGCATCGCCATGAGGTGTTTTAGACAGAGTCCTATGTTCTTCAAGTAAATGTGTGAAGAAGTGCATTTCAGGTAACTAAATGCCATTTCTTTGAGAGTATAAATGTGTTATTCTCAAGCATCTGATCACTGGTAGAATAAAAGCGTTGTATAAACCTGAGAAACTTACATGTTCTGGGACTATTAACATGACACAAATTTTGTGCTCATAGTCACTGTATATTTGTTGTCTAGTAGACTCATTTTCATTCAAAAAATTTTATTTTGCAATACCTTCACATATTGTCTTATACTGTACTACCTCTAAGATATCTAGCTGTATTAAAAAAAGTATTGCAGTATGCTTCGACACAATTTCTAACTTGTCTCATCAACATAAAGCATAAATCATTTTACCAGTAGTGAAGAATTTGCCTTCTGTCATGTTGATCATTCCTGAATATATTTCCTGTATAATTCAGATTTAGTGCTGGTATAACATGGAACAGATACTAGGAACGTATGCCAAACTCCATGTTTAGTGGTTGCAGTCTTTGGTTTTATTTCTCCTGGTATTATATATTTGAGCGAAGGAAACTTAAAGAGTCCTTGCACTTATTCTTTTCTCAAAAATAGCAATGGAAATGTTAACACAGACTTGTCACATGTTATGTGTGGCTTGTTTAAATTTGGGTATTAAATAATTTGTCTGATAGTGCATGGTAAAACTGTGGAATTTGTGTCAAACAGAAAATTGTAGAATTATTGGGTGTTAAAATTTACGGGTAGTATTGCCTAATTAGAACACCCATGTATGGGTAATTATAATAAGATGAATTCTTGTGCAGCATTATGAAGATTATGGTAATTTTAATAGATCTTGTTAATGCTCTAACAATGCTAATCTCTACTTCTCAATGTGCAGGATGGGAATATGTAGTGTTCTGTTTCTTATTGAAACAGTTTGACAAAATAACACCAGGTTGCAGCAGTGTGTTCGTAATGCTTTCAGGAGTATTCCTGCTTGGGTAGTGTAGTTATTTATAGCACTGAAAGGACTTCTGCTGTGACTTATGCCTATTAATGGGTAATGTTGCAGATGAACCTGCGTTTTATTAGCTCATGCTACAACTTTTAAGTGATGTGCCTGAGTTGACTCGGACACATCACTTAAAAGTTTCCAATGAAACTTCTCTCAATTGATGGTAAGATTTAGACATTTCTTGTAAAATAAATGAAGTAAAAAATTAGCAATTATCATTGTGAATATTATATTTTTTTTATTCACAGCAGTCTGGTTTAGGTTTGTTTAAAAAGTGATATATATTTGATCTGGATATCTCCGTGTTGAATGCCATGCTGTTTTTAGGTGAATTTGCAAAACAGTTACTGAAATGACCAATACCTTTGTTGTTTCTGTGTGTCTGTCCATCCATGTGTCAGAGCTATTCTCACCAGGCAGATTTTCATGAAATCGTATATTTGAGATTGTTACGAGAATTCGTTGACACGATCCATTGTCTGTTAAAATTCAACAAAAATAACGGCCACTTGCCATGAAGATGTACATGCATTACCTATTGCTATGTTTAAACTTTGTAATTGAGACAAATTATGTTCTGTATGTGGTACATGCCGAGGCCCAAGAAACAGTTTTATAACTGTAACAGGCTGTGTTTTATTTGTGGTACACGCTGAGGCTAAAGAAACTGTTTAGAGCTGAGCACTGAATGTGATTCATTTTGAATGTTGAGTATCAACATTTAAGATACTGATTGTAAATATCGCTGCATACAATATCATATTGATGACTGATTTTAAGTCTGTTGCTAAACTATGGAAAAATCGTACAGTGTGTGTTAGAATACTCAGTATGTTTCTGGGAAATATCTAAATTTAACAGCTTGCATGTCAAGTGTTAAGTTCTGTGGATATTTCTTAACTTGTTAGTGTTCGGTGTAATGGACCTTCTGCACACTGAATTTTCACCACATTTCACTGAAGATTCTGAAGCAAAGGAGTGTGTAACACAGAGTGGCATATTGTATGTATTTACATTATAGAAGAGCCAGGTGTAGTTTATAATAATAAGGATTTTTAAAAAATAAATGTTATATATGGTAATTATTTTACAAATTTACAGTAAAATAATAGCTTTATGAAGATTTTTTAATATCATGTATAATGTTTGAAAATTATTATTTACCAGGGTTGGTATCAGCAAAAGCAATTTCCAAATTGTTGTTTCTTAACATTAATGTTGAGGAATTCTATGCATGTACAGTATCTAAATCCACATTTGAAAGGTATATGATGGTATATGTAGATAATTGTTATGTTTTAAGATAATTTATGAGACAAAATTCACACACCATGAAGTATAGATTTATTATTATAATACACATGGCTTGTTGTTGACTACTGTTCTGCAGGGTGATCTGAATGAAACTTTTCTGTTGTTAACGTTACAGTCTTTTGAGCAGAATATTATATCCTATAAATGTGACTGAATACACAACTTCTGCTTCTTAGATTTTAGTTTGTTAAGTGCGAAAAGAAAATAAAGAAAAAGGAAAGTTTTATTTTGCACCATCTGAGTGTAAAAAATTGCCCCTTTCAGATTTGCTTTACACTACTATTTTTTATAGTTATTTACTCTTCCTTCATTAGAGAACAACCCAAGATCACAGAATTCAAATTTCTCATGTTGGTCTCTCTGTATGCTGCATAATATGCAGTTCTATTGTGTGAATTTATGAAAGAAAGTGACATTTGTGTTTCTTTATTATAAACTATGCTGTCTGAGCATATACAGCAGATTTATAAGGGTGGGCACTGTAAGGGCACTCTTTAGAACAGTGTGAAAGATTTTATATAATGAGACACGGTTTGGAATTCTTATTTGTTAGAGGAGTGCAGATGGAAGTAATGTAGCTGATAATGGAAGAAGTGAATGTGACCATTTATTAAATTAAAATTCCAGAGCTGTCAGCTTTGTGTGCTTGTGTATGTTTGTGCACGCATGTATGTTTTAGCTAGTAGTCCAACTCTTCTGTCTTCCGGTGTGAAATATTGTGACCAAATATTTTGTTATCTGTTTCCAATTACGCAGTAGTGTGCAAGAAGAACTGCCTCTTTCTCTTGTCTATTCATTGGCACATCTGGGTAGCAAGCATAGGTGTAGAGGCATTGCTGTTGCCTTTCCAGTTTGGCATTAGAGTTCTGGCAGTGTTGTTGACATCTCTTAACAGAGAAGTTCTTTGTCAGTTTGTGCTGTATGCCACTTCTGTTGTTCACACTTGGCTAGCTTATAGCATTTAGGAATGTATATGAACACCAAATTTGTTATGTTTGATACTTTTGTTATTAAATTTCTGTATTGGAATGTTGTAATCTTTTACCACAAGTATAATTACTCCATATATTGAGGTTTATAACAGTATTGTTGGTACAGACATTCAAATATATATTAGAATAATTGTTACATTTAATACAGACTTTCAGCAGGTTTTCTAAAAATAGCAGAGAAAGAAATTAATAATTATGGATTCTGTCCTTGTAGTACTTGACAATCTCAAGGCCACTGAGGAAGAAGTTACAAATAAATTGGAGCATTGTGACTTATATGCCTTATTTTCCTAATTTATGGAAGTGGTTGGATGATATGTTTGTACACATTTGTCACACTTTACGTTATAGGCTTGAAACGTCA
>Ga0209755_10004276_pt1 | contig 17038 bp, 16 predicted proteins | sample TergutCo191P1_FD_187301 | JGI IMG/M metagenome (GOLD analysis project Ga0209755, IMG submission 187301) | Cornitermes sp. P1 segment gut microbial communities from Petit-Saut dam, French Guiana - Co191P1 (SPAdes) (version 2) | ecosystem: Host-associated > Arthropoda: Insects > Digestive system... | reverse complement strand
TTCAGGGCGGACCGCCCCGACCAGCTTTTTGCTGTACTCTATCTCCTCGTTCAGGTCCGCCGTCTCAAGCGGCTTCTCCGGGAATTTCCCGCTAAGCTCGAACTGCGTGCGGTAGATTTCCCTCCGCTGTTTCCCGATATGCCTGTAGCCTTCCCTGGTGTGGATAAGGCCGAAAAGTTCGTTCGTCAGGTTCATGGCTTGAACCTCCCGTTGATCTCGGCGATCCTTCCGTCGTATTTGTCGCACTGCGTTTTCATCCTCGATTCGTCCAGCACCCTTATCCAGTAGTCGCGGTTCGGTATGACCAGTTCGTTCACGGCGTACTCGGCGACGGTCCCGTTGCCACCCAGCTTCAGGTAGTTGTTGAAGGCCCTCAGACGATCCATCTTGTGGATCTTCTCGTTGTGGATGATCCCCATAAGCGCGGACTTGTCGGCGTAGTTGAGCCTTCTCTCCATCTCGGTCATGCGCTCCTGCATGGAGTCGAGCTTGCCGTCCATGCGTTCAAGCACGTCGCCGAGGTCGGGGACGAAGCCCTTCTCCATCTCGTCCACGCGCCCGGCAAGTTCGGCTACAGTCCTGCCCTTTCCCCTGGCCTTTAGCATCCTCGAAAGGTAGCCGTTGCTGATGAGTGCGCTGCCAATCGTGCCAATCAGCATAATGATACCTATCGCTATCACCGACGGCACGTTACCGTCGAACATGTCCAGAAATTCCAAAAATCAATCCTCCCGTGGTTCCCATGTGGGGTTTTGCCCATATTTTAAGGGCAGGAGGAAGAATAAACGATATTTTCCGGATGGGAATCGACGGGGTGGGGATTATGGGCCTATCAAAGGGCGCGTCTGAGTATATTGAAAACGACCTGCCTGTGGTTTCCCAATCCATGCAAGCCGGTTAACGAGATATAATAGCCATGGCCTCCTTCCCTTCCTATTTCCATGGGGGCCAATATGCCGTGAACCTCCGTGTCCGAGTCGTATATTTCTATGTCAAAACCAGTAGTTTCGCCATTTTCTTTTTTGGTGCATTCCGCACTCACGTTGCGGCACTTTTTGCTCAAAAATTCAAAATCAAATGTGAGGTTTTCAAAACAGACAGTGAGTTTTCTGCTAAACAAATTGATGGCCCTTGACAGAACAAGTTCGTAGCCGCCAGAAAAAATCTTTAATTCCAAATCTGTCGCTGTTTCCATAGCCACACAATACGCCATGTGGCAGAGGCAAACAATATAGACTCTAGAATTGACATGCCCCCACCGCGTAAGGCAGTTACTTCTTTAGTATAGTTTCCCAGCCAGAGGGGAAACCGATATGCTCCAGCTTAATAACATTGGAATGTGTCGCTATCAAATTTTTTAATCGCGAGTGTATCTCGGTATTCCATTTGCTGGCATCTGGATACAGCGCCTTCAAAGCCAGAATCGTGCCAAACAACCGTCGCTTGGGGCCATCGCCAAGTCCCGGCATATCCGCAGGGGCTGCGGGAAACACGCGGAAATAAAGCCTGCCATAGTGGGCGCAGATATTCCGCAGATCGGTGCAGCACCTAAGCCAACTCACGAGCTTCCTTGGAATCGTGCCGAACATATCACGGGCAAGTTGCTTCTGATCTTGCATGGTCAGATCGCTGTAGAAACACGACAGCATTCCAAAAGTGAAGATTTCCGTGGCGACCCATACAGGGAACCGCCCCCCGTAGTGTTTACGGTGGTGTTTGACAAACAGGGCCTTGGCGTTGTTTTTTATCTCGTTTTTAAACCGCTCCATAAACTTGGCGCTGTTATACTTTGCGTTATAATTCGCCGCATCAAGATAGCCCGTTTCCCCGTACTTGTGGGCGTGGTAGTAGGCGATTTTAGCCCTCATGTAAATCTCCACTTCCTCCACTGCGGCGACAAGCAGGTTTCGCAGGTGCCGGTCGAACTCGTACAGGTGGTACACGGTATTAAAGTCGGTGCCGGGCAGGTAATTCCCGTCCGGCTTTCGAAACGGCAAGAAATAGGCCGTCAGGCGGTAGTAATTGACGCCGGCAAGAACCCTCGCGCAAAAAGAGTCATCGGTAACAGTACAGCCCCTGGATCGCAGCTTCTCAATCTGCTGTCCGTATGTGGTGGGCGGTTTCAAGTGAAGCATAAATGTAAAACGTCCCCCCTGGGCCACGTCACGCGCGCTTGCGCGAGCGGATAGGTGCGGGGGGTCCTGTTAGGACAAGTATACCGCCCGTTTGCAGAATGGGCAAGCCGTGTTTTGGGAAACATAAAAGACCATCCGTAAACCATACCCGCAATCCGTGATTTTCACCTTTATATAACCGCCGTAAACCTTTGGTTTCAGGCACGTATTCCATTATGTCGCCAGGCTGGCAGTTTACACCCCCCAAAAAAGGGGGGCACGCCCCAGATCATCAAGCCATTTACGGTCTGTTTCGAGCGAAAGAGGTGTCGTAACCGCAAGACTGGCACAAAGCCGGGGGCGCGGTTGGGTAATTGTGGGCTAGGTGGGCGGAAATGTCCGGCGATCGCGATCTGCTGGAGAGGCTGCCGGGGTACAAGGCAAGGCTTGACGATCTGGAACAGGTGATAGGGGAGCCGCACGGGGGCGAGACGCATCCGATACTGTGATTTTACCCGCAGTCCGTTATCTGGGACTGCGGGGTTTCTCAAAACTATTGCATTAGGTAGTTTTCAATTCTTCGATGAAAACCAGGAACTGCTTCATTTTCGTTTATTTTTTTTGCATCATCTAGATCTATCCATTTGCATTCAGAATAGTCTTCTAAGTCATAGCTAGGTTCTGTGTTGCTTGCAGTATGCACATGATAAATTAATTCAGATATGACAACAGAGCTATCTCCCCTTGGTCTTTCGCCATAATCTACAGGCATCGCCTCTTCATCAATGGAAATGATCACATTATATTTTCTTTTGTAGCCTTTTTTTATAGCGTCAAGAATAGTTTGTTCTGGCTTCAAATATGTGCATCCAAATTCCCATAGGTTTGAAAAATGCCGTTTTTTGCTGCCTCTTTTAAAAATCAATATTTTATTATTTTGGTTTTTACAGATAGCAACTAAACGCAAGGTAACCATTTTGGCAGAGAATCGTTTTTCCAATTTTACGGGTTTATTTTCATAGTCCTCAATACTTTTTGCAAAAATATGTGCCCGATCTAGCAGGTTGACTTGCTCAAGAATCTTTTCAAGATACACCTCTATTTCTTTAGGTGGCTTGTTTTTTTCTTTTATGTGCCTGACCACCTCAGAAGTATATTCCTCATCATACAAAAACATATCATCGTAGCTGTCTTCCCATTTTTTGAGATACCAAATAATAGGATATCTTCTCCCGTACCATATACCTTTTAAATTTTCCAGTGAAACAATGCGCATATTTTTTATTGTATTCTGGACTGTGCCCTCTATTTCGGTATCAATTGGCTCAGTTTTAACACTGTGCATTATATACCATGCTAAATAGGCATCAATGACAAGTTTTCCAGAAACGGCATAGTCAGCAATTCTAAAACCCGTATCGATATCTGGCCCCAAGAAATCAAACCCTCTGTTATCAGAGAGGGGGCTTGGTAATGTTGCCACATTAAACAGATTATCTTTGCTTTTTGGCCTTATATCATTTACTGCTTGGAAATTCTTAGATATGACAGCAGACCAAATTGTTGCTTTTGCGGATAATTGCACCATAGAATTCTGGTTGTATTTACTTAAACTATCAATAACCTCCTCTAATGCTTTGTAAACATAGGAAGGAAGCATAAGAAGAGTCTTTTTGTCTGGATATTTTACATAAAAGAGTATTTCGTCTCCTTGGCGTTTCCACTCGAATAGAGATATCTCTGCCCTTGGCATATTATTCCTGAGAGACATTGTACACCCCCCCATAAAGTTCTCAAAAAGTTCATGCCAATCTATATTTTGAGATTTATACGAAGTTGAATTTATCAAATCAAAGGAGATAAAAACATATGGTCCACTAAAGTCATCATCTTCAACATTTTTAATCTTAGAAACTAAGGACTTACCATTTTGCTCTATACGTTCCTTACCACCACTCAACATATCCCAGCCATCTAGCCCTTGTTAGTATCATTTTTGGAGAAACCGCAAAATAATTTGCTATATCATTTACATTTATAATGCCATCTTTGGACTTATTTTGGTAAATTTGCCTATCAAATTCTTTTCTTGGCATAAGAAAAGCTGCTGCAAACTCATCCGCCTCCAATTCTTCTCTGGTTCTGTTCTTTGGCAATGTTTCACTGCTATATGACATGTATGTTTCTTCGCTTATACTTTTCCATAACTTTTTCTTTATCAAGAAGCCCATGTGAAGAAATAAATGCCCAAGTTCATGTGCTATTGCAAGCCGTCCTTGTGCATTATCATGAGGATATTTGTTTGGATTCAAACTTATAATAAAACTTTCTGCTCCTTCCTTTTTCACACTTGCATCGACAACCGTGTTATCATCTCGAACGATCTTCCCACCAAGTTTTTCAACCGCCAACCTAGGCTCATAAGGGCATGGAAGATCAAAAGCGGTTCTGACCAAATCCGCAATATTGCCAATAACCTCTACAGGGTACATTACCCTCCCTTTTTGGAGATGCGTAATTCCACGCTCACTCATTACGCCACCTTCCTGTCGTTTTTTACTAGGGATCCCAACCCTGTGGCCAAAATGATATGCTTACGAGGCTGGATCATAGTTGATTCTAGGGCGGACATGACAAAATAGCTCATAACCTTATCGCTATGTTTTTTCCCACAGCGTATGGCGATAGCGACTTTACCGAGATTGACATGCTCAATAGTTCCAACGTTCATGCGGGCCTCTGGGATCGAGACACCTATTCTGTTGGAGTTTCGTACAATCATACGGAAGCGTGTCAGCGTGTATAATTCGCCCGCTTCTTTGGGCAATAATAAAGGCGCGTCATGCCGAGGGCTTGTTCCTCGGTCGCCCTGTTCCTGCAAGTGACAAAAAATACATTTTTTGCCGTATTTACAATGTATATATTGCTCATAATCACCACCTATCACACTCCTTGCAACAAGCTTGCAAGGGATCCTTCTTTATTTTCGGCTTAAAGCGTGATAAACTTTAGCGTACAGCTAAAATAACCACCCTCCCCACCTATTTTCGATCATACCGCCGACCTGCGACCTTGTCAAGCAAAATTTTGAGAATTTAGAAAAATTTCTCATCAAACCAAATCGCCAGAGACGTATCTTTTATGTGGCCCTTTCGTTTTAGGAAAACGCACTTAACGCAAGCTCGCATATCCATATATCTCCCGCTCCTCTTTTCGGCGATTTTTATGGCAGGCTCTGTTTGCTACGTTTACGCACTTTAAAGATCGTTACGCCTGGGCAAAAAGTCAAGGGTTGGAGGTAAAATCATTTGCCTCTCCTAGCTTTGGCCCGTAATCCTTGCCCTAAACCCGTGATTTATACCTTTACCTGTCCTATGGACTGGGGGCAGGCGCAAAACCAGCCCCCAAAAAGGAAATTCACGTTGCCCCCCTAAGCCGCCGTGCCGAATTTGCCGTAAATAGCCTTGCTCACCGAAAGGCCAAGGCCGTATTTCTCGCTCATCGCCATAAGCTTGGCCGTTTCGGTCAGGATTTCGTCACGAAGCGGCAGCATTTCGGGATATCTGGCCTTCAACTCGTCCTTGCCTATCGTCTTCGGCTCCCCCAGAATATTTGCCATGCACTTGTTCGTGATGGACTGGGCCTTGATGTAGGGCACCCTGTCCTGCGGATTGAACGCTTCCTTTATCACGTTCATGTCTAGGTGATGGTTTTTTGCGCTTTCGATAAACGCCATGGCGCGGTATTGCTCGAAGCCAAATGCCTCACGAAGCGATCTGAGCAGTTTTGCTACCCAGTGCCTGAACTGAACGGCTTCTTTTTTCCGACTTGCGAAAATTAGCTCGTACAGGCCAAGCTCATTCACGCAGGCCATCTCTTGGGTTTTGCGAGACTTGGGACTATCGGATTTAGCTGGTAATGTGATGCGTTTTGAAATCGGGTCACATACCTCAGCTTCTTTCAGCCTGGCTTCCGCCTGCTGTACCGCTCGGCCAGCGTCTTCAATTTCCAATGCGTCGCATACGTCCCTGGCAACCGCCCACCATTCCCCGTCACGCTCGACAAAGCGTACAGGGTGACCGTTCCATAGTTCCGTTCTCATGCCGTGGCCCTCCCGCTGTTTTTTTGGGAATCGAGCCATTCTTCGATGTCGGCCTTTTTGTAGACCACCCTGCGGCGTATCTGGATTTTGGGAATGTCCAGCTTGTCCAGGGTTCCTTTGCAGACTGAAATGTACGCCGCCGCCTCTTTGCGAGACAGTACGTCCGATGTTTTGGTAGAGATGTTCATAGACACCCTCCTAAAAATTATTCAGAAGGCATGGAAAAACAAAAGCCCATGGCCGAAAACACAATACAGGCACGTAGAACTTTTACGTCCGACACCGTATTGCAAACTTTCGACCATGGGCTTTGCGTTGCTTTCCCACTTGTGCCACATGTCCGATTTCAGAGTGCGGGATTAGGAATGGGCCGCCCATTCCAGAATACTATGCAGGCAGTTCCGATTACGCCTTCCACCTCCGCAAGTGTAAAGGCCATACGGCTTATACTGCTATCCTTTCACCCGGCGGGAAGACCTATACAATGTTCTTGTCTTTCCCATCTCACAAGGGCAGTCTATAAACTAACAAAGATCGTCTTTTCAACAATGGGCCATGCTTTCGCAAGCTTCTTTGATTCCTTATGTTGCCAAATAGCTTTCGGTTTGTCAACATGTCGCTTGACTCCCCCAAAAACCCGTTATATAATCAAGCAAATTTAGGAGGTGATATATGCAAAGGGTCGGCTTTGTGTGCGGTCTCGCTATCGTTTTCTTATTCGCTTCATGCGATATTAGTCCCATGGACACGGAAATAGAACAAGGCGTGGTAGCCGACCCCGAAAACGAGGGCTTGCAGTACCTCACGGTAACCTATCACAGTGATTTACATACAAGCGGCGAGGTGCTGGTTGATCCTACGAGATACCCGGTGCCGAGGTTCTCCAATACGCTCCCCCCGTCCATAATAGTGAGGGGGGAATTTGCTATTCTCATGGGGCCAGGTACACTTGAAAAAGAGGGGTTTCAATTCGAAGGCTGGTCACCTAGGCAGGAAACCCATACCAGGTGGTATGATGGTTCTGCGGATATGGTTTCAACGGCAGGCACAGGTTCAACAATGCTCTGGAAACATATAGAAGAGCGTGGCACTTCGGCGTATGTCGATCGAAACCTGGGCTTTGACGCTGTATGGACTCCTGTTACCACAGGGAACCAGCAGCCAGACTGGTAACCCCCTAACCCAGCATAAAGCTCTTCCCATAAACCACCGATATTTAGATATGGGGGTGGTTTCGCTGTATGGTTTTCAACGGCTTCCTTTGGGGCAATTACAAAGAATCCAAGCGTGGACAAGAACTGATAGGCTATTTCAAAAATTACGAAGCCAATATTTTCAACAAAAGGATTGGCATATATACCGAAATCAACAGCGACATTGAGTTTAGCCCAAGAAGTTATTGGCATGATCTAGACAAGTATATCAAAGCCGTCAAAGAACTGAGCCTGGATATCGGAGCGTGGGAAAAAGAAGGCTATGTTTGCGGCAGCAATGCAAGCAGCAAGATAGCATCCATTGATGATGCCGAAAATCTATATATAACCGTCCTGGATGAACAGGGTCGTGTCTTCGAGCCTTTCGAGGGCGAGGATATCCAATTCCTTTCCGACTGTTTCTACATATCGTATCCGGACTATTTTTTCCCGTATTATTTCAACAGATATTATTACCGTCTTGTCGCAATCTTCAATGAGTTCGGTATATACCTGCCTCCCGTTCCCCCCAGGGACGATCTTGACAGAAGGATGTTCCACTACTTCGAGCTTTGCAGATCGCTACATGAATTCAGGATGGCAAACAACCTAAGCGGCGCCGAGCTTTCCGCCTTCTTATACGGCTTCGCCCTTAACATGGTAAAAAAGCCCGATATTGGCGGCACCCTGCCAGAACCTAGAAAAGCGCATTTTGTTGGGGGAGGGATAAACAACAACGGCGACTTTGGCTATCTCGACAATGCGGACAGCGCCTCCGTAAGTTTCTGGAACGGCAATCCCGAGACGAACACCGGGGACATAATAGTGATGTACTGCCTGACCCCAAGGAGCCATATACATTCAATCTGGAGGGCGATGGCCCCCGGGTGCTTCGAGCCCTTCTTTTATTTTTACAAGGGTATCTATATCGGGCACCCGATGACGGTAAAGCCGATTAGCCTAAGCGAACTAAAAAACGATGAAGTGTTGTCGGAAATGCCATTGGTAAGGGGAAACATGCAGGGCATCAACGGGCGTTTAATCCTCAAAAAATATTACGACAGAATCCTTCATCTTCTTGAAGAGAGGGGCGAGGATATTTCCCCGTTGCCAAGACTGCCCGATGATCCCATGCAAGAAATCGAGCTGAAAAGCGAAAAAGACGTGGAGAGACATCTGCTCGAACCGCTGTTGAAAAAACTGGGGTTTGCGGAGCATCAATGGGAAAGGCAGCTAAGGATAAGGGTGGCACGCGGGGAGAGGGTCATCCCCGATTATGTCATCCTCCCAAAGGGGGAACGCGACAACAGATCGGGCCATTGGGTGTGGGAGGCGAAATATTCAATTGCCAACGGCAGGCAACTCAAGGATGATTTTGGTCAGGTAAAGACCTATGCGTTGCTGCTGGGCTGCAAGGGGCTGGGGCTGATTTCAAGGGAAGGCGTGTGGATAAGCGTCCCTGATTTTTCCTTTGGGAAAATCAAGTTTTGGTCGTGGAAGCAGGTCAATGAAAACGATCATCTGAACGAAATTTTTGATATCGCGGGGAACAAAAATGGAACAAGATAAATACTACGAAAACGCCGTAAGCAAAAATCAAACCTGCGCCAAGTCCACCGTGATACTGGCAAAATTCCCCGCGCCCGTCCCCCCGTCAATACCCGTATTATTGCCCCTGTTCATCAGGGTCATGTTGGTACCCGTGTTCGGTATCCATATGAAGAACCTGGTTCCCCCAGGCCCCATGCCGAATAATCGGTACTCGGCTGTGCTTAGCCTTCCCAGGTGGGTTATATTTATAAGCCCTGTACCTGCCACATGAACGGTGCCGATTAGGGGGAAATCAAAAGTGTTAGATCCATTTGGAGAAGGCATATCCGAAAAGTTTGCATTCAGCCAATTCCACAGGGCAAGCCTTGTGATATTGGTTCCGCTTAGGCGAGAGGTTCTTAGAACAGAATTCTGCATAACCCTTCTTCGGTTACGAAATGTAATTCCATTGCGATGATGGTCTATATTCTGCCCAGGCAGTAACCCCCCAAGATCAACGGCACCTGTCGCAACCAAGCCGTTTAGTTGGACGCTAATGTTCTCACTGCTAGAGGATCTAATCCCTCCAAGTGCGTTAGGGTTTCTTATAGCCCCGTTTCGAAACCACGTCTGTCCGCTGGTTAGCCCACCTTCAATCTCTGCATCGGTAATCTGGCCTCTGCCGCCCGCATACCCCTTGTTCTAATCCCAATCGCTTCCAGCAATCCGTTAGCCAACAACCTGAACCCATCAACGCCGCCGTCAAGACCTGCGAAATCCTGCGAGACTATCGCGCCGTTCGTCCCCAGCCTCAACGTGCACAACACGTCAAGCACGTTCACCATTGCCATGTCCGCGAAAAGCTGGCCTATGAACGACACGGAGAATATCCCGCTGGCCGCGCCGGCGGTTATGTCGTTGACCGCCTGCTGGTACAGGTGCCTGTTGCTCGCCACGGGAAGCTGGAGCCACGTCCTGTTCGTCTGCCACTGCATGAGCCTGGCGGTCTGCCAGATGCCCGTGGTCGTGCCGGTGAACATGACGAAGTTGCCGGGGTTCATCCGCAGGCCGTTGACGATCCCGGTGTTCGCCGTGTCGGCGGTTGCCGTGACGCCCCTGTACCACACCTCCCACGCCGGCTGCCCGTCCACGCCGTTCGTGCCGTTCGTGCCATCCCTTCCGTCCCTCCCATGCTCCCCGCTTATCCGCGAGGGCTGGCTCCACTGACCGACCAGCGTCCCGGCGGAGGTCATCGTCCCCCTGGACATCCACAGGTAATCGCTTCCGTCTGGAGGGTTCACGCCCCATCCCGACGGGGAATTGCCCGTGGGCGTGGCTGGCCTCGTTGCGGCGCGTCTGAAAATCAGCGCGTAGTAGTTCCCCGTCGCCCCCTGCGGGCCGGTTATCCTCGCCGGCGCGCTCCAGTTCGTGAGCCTGGAGCCCTCCCTCCAGTCCGCCTTGGTGAGCCACAGGAACTGCCCCGCCCCGACCGCCGGAGGCTCGTCGCGCCAGTTGTCGCCGGGGTTGTTGGCGTTCGGCGTATGCGGCGACGGAGGGGTGCCGACGGCGGCGCTCACGGCGAACCGATAGTCCGTGAACCTACCCGCCATGCCGTCGCCGCCCCTTCCGGCCTTCAGCGTCACCGTCACCATGTCCGGTCTGCCGTCGTTGAAGACCAGCGTCTCCCTGCTCCACAGCCATCGGAAGGTGTTGTCGAGCGAGGGCGCGACGGGAGTCCATCTGACGTGATCCTTCGCCGGGGCCCTGTCCACGTCGGTCCGCATGAAGTGGAACGCCATCGAGGCGACGCCGGGTCCCATCTGCGCCTTCAGCGTCACGAAGTCGAGGTGGGTGCCGTCCGTGAAGGCGAACCGCTCCCTGCTCCAGAGGAAGCGGTGATCGTTGTCGAGGGTTGGGGCCGTCTCCGACCAGTCCGCGTGATCCGCCGGCGGGGGGATTGAGGAGCCGGTCCTCATGAACCGGAACGTCACGGAGAGCATCCCCCTGCCGTCCTCCCCGTCGATACCGTCCTCCCCGTCGCGCCCGTCCCTCGGCAGCATGGGTGGGGTGCGGTACACCCTCGGCGCGGTGGGGAGTATCCTCGACCTGTACTCCGGTATCGCGTCTATCGCGCCCGTCCTGTAGATCTCGTCGTCGTACCTGGCCAGGGTCAGGCGATAGCCCTTGCCCGAGGGGGATGAGTCCATCACCACGCACCGCTTGGACTCCCACACCCTGGCGAAACCCTCGCGAAGCCCGTCTATCACGCTGACTATGTTCCCCATCGCCGGCGCGTCGTGCCCTAGGGGGATCGGCGCGGAGAACGTCAGGATATCCGTGTACTCGTTGACGCTCCGTATCTGCCTGGTCACGACGTGGTTCCTGTTCCCGTCCACGACGTGGAAATCCACCCAGTAGTCGCGATCCTCGTGTATGTCGAAACGCTCCATGGTGCGGATGCCGACGATCCCGTCGCCCTCGACGATGTTCTCGACGATCTCGCCCGAGCCTATGCCTATCCTGAACCCCTCGTGCGACACCTTGATCAGCGATCCCGGGACGTAGTGCCGCCCGTGCCTGCCGACCTCGACGGTTATCTCGCCCGGCTGGAGTATCTCCCTCGCCATCGACCTCCTGGCGAGCCACATGGCGTGGTGGTAGTCGGTCACGTACTCGGGGTCGAACGGGTCGAAGGTGTTCCTTCCCGGCACCTCCGCCACCCTTGGGCGAAGCACCCTCTCCGTCCTCTCGCTCCAGTCGCCGTCGCGGTCCACGAACCTCACCGCGTACCCGTCGAGCCGCCTGGACAGATCCCTGGTCTCCGTCATGGACACGAGCCTCTGTGGGTTCAGCAGGCCGATCGGGGTGTCCTTGAAGTCGTCGTACCAGAACCTGAGCTTGCCGAGCTCGCCCATGTACATCCCCGCGTCGCAGGTCGCGAGTATCCTCCGCAGCGCGTCGATCTTCCTGGTCGCCCCGACGAGCGCGCCGCACGATTCCAGCCTGACGGGGCGGAGGCCCGATCCGGCCACGGTGACCTCCCTGGAGTCGCACCAGGCGTACAGCCGCCCCAGGGTATCGAGGTCGATCTCGGAATCCCCGTGCCTGCTGGGTTCGTGTATCAGCCCGGTCAGCACCTCCAGCGCGACGGCGGCCGGGTTGGACGTGGCCTTTTTCCCCAGGCTCCACCGGCTCCCGTCCCACGTCCTGCCGGTCATCGAGGCTATGACGTTGAACCTGTCCATGTGTTCCTGGGTGTTGGCGTTGACCTTCATCTTTATCCCGATGCGACAGAATTTGTCCGCGAGGGAGGGGGCCATGTTCCTTGCCGGGACAAGCCCCGTCGAGGATGAATTGCGGGGGGAGTACTGCCTCGTCCGTATCGCCGTCAGGACGGTGCGGCTGCGGATACTGCCAACGTGCTGATGGGTGAGCCTTGTGACCCTTATATAAACGGGTTTCCCGTCGTCGGAGTGAACCGAGGGGGGGAGGTCTATCGGGGCGATGAAGCGCATCTGCCGCGTCGTGTTTCTGATAAGCCTGTTGTGGGGGCCGGGGTTGGGATCGGTGATTCCGGGGTGGTGCATCCCGAGCGTCCACGTCCATCCGGAAATATGGACGGACGTCCAGTCCCCGACCCCGTCCGGCGACCATTCGACCTTCACGGCGATCTGCACGTTCGTGGGCTCGCCGTTCTCGCTGTCCCATCCGTGAAGCCCGTCCACCCGTATCTCGACCTCGACCCTCATGGGGAACCTCGCCGACTCCCTGATCACGGGCTCGGGACCGTCGTCGTCGATGAAGATAAGCGGCGCGTCGGGGCTGTTTATGTTCGGCAGCGTCGCGGCGTTGTCCTTTCGCTTCCTGCCTATCTCGGCGTCCGAGTCTAGGGAATCCTTCCAGCGATCGTTGAAGATCTCCCCTGCGAAGTATCCGCCCTGCCTCACCTCGACCTTGTTCTCGGGGTCGTAGAAGGGGGGAGGGCCGTCCGGATCGAGGTCGGACGGGCGGTCGAAGGGGTAGGTTCCCGACTCCGTCTCCCCGTCGCCGCCGAAGGAGACGAGCCCTATGGTGCCGTTCCGCAGCCTTTCCAGGCTAAGCCCCGTCTGCCCGACGAGGAGGGAGCCGTACCAGTACAGATCCTCGCCGTCCGTGCCGCCGGGCCTCATGTAAGGCTCGGACAGGAGGTAGGGGGCGAACAGGTGCCGCCCCAGGATTATCGGGGCCTGCTTGCCCTCGGCGAACTCGTTCCTCGCGCCGGAGAGGTGGGGGATCGATTCCACGTCGCGCCTGCGGTTGTCGTTGCCTATCCTGTTCAGCGCGTCGTCCAGCTTCCTCCGCGCGTCCCTGGCCGCGTCGCGGGCCTTCACTCCCGACACTATGCCGACGACGCCGGTGGCCACCGCCGCCAATCCCAGGCCCACGAGAAGAAGCGTCCCCAGAATCCCAGGGTACTCCCTTATGTATACGACATCATCCTCCCTGACGGCGTGGTTTTTGGTTATCTCCCTGTCGCCCAGAAGCATCCTGCAGTGCCTCCAGTCGAGGTCGAGGTTGTTCCCTATCCTGCCGTTGAAGCGGTGTATCTCGCGCTCGGAGCCGAGCCCCCTGAAGACGTTGACGATTCCCATCAGATCCCCCCGGTGAATTTCCAGTACCCCTTTACCGGGTACCTGCCTATGTCGTCCACGATCACGCCCTCGTTGATCGCGGCGTGGATCATCCTTCTTTCGTCCAGCGCGTAGCCGAGGTGCAGGCGGCCGTCCTTTCCCATCTCAACCACGCACCCCGGCTCGAAGTCGCACGGCTCAAGGCCGATCTGGTCCGCAAGCCGCCCGAAGAACGGATCGGGCCCCCGATGCCACGGATCCTCTATCGGCGTTCCGTTCCTTCGCGCTATCAGCCAGATAAGCCCGAAGCAGTCCAGCCCGCATTCGTCCCTGCCGTGACGGACGTATGGGATTCCGACAAGGTCGGCTATCTCACGCAAGCAAAGCCTCCGAATCGAGCGTCCACGGGTTCAGGTGCATCCCGAACCTGTCGTCGGGGGACGGGTTCCAGGTTATCCGCCTGCCGTTCCAGCTCGCCGTGCCGTGCCGCTGGGTCACGCTTTCGAGCTCGGTCACAAGCCCGTCGTTGATGACCGCCCTCACGACGATCTCGGCGCGGTCGTCGGCCATGTCGAACCACCGCAGCAGCTCCGTGCCGTAGCCGTCTTCCGATATCGCCGACTCGTTCACGGTGATTTCCAGCGTCCCGCCCTGCGGCACGCCGCCGCTCGTCTCGGGAAAGGCCCACCTCATGGCGGTCGCCCTGTACGTGTTTCCCCGCCACGTCACGTCCCTGTTGTCGCTGGTGAAGTACCACGGGATCCTGTCCGGGTGCCTAAGCTCCATCAGGACGTGCAGCGGCGGCGCGGATCTGGAGAAGAGTTTCGCGAAATCCTCAAGCCTCATCGTTCCCTCCCCCGCGGTCCCTTTCAATCATCCCCATCGCCTCCGGGGGGAGAAACGTCTGCACGGCGAAGGCGTTCACGCACTTGCCGCAGCTTCCCGTCAGCCCCATGGTTCTTGGAGGGGACATGTTTCTTATGCAGATATCGTCCCTGCAGGGATCCTTCCAGCACCTTGAGATCTGCCCGAACGCGTTCACGTACATGACCTCGGCGATTTTAAGCTCGCGATGGTCGGTAAGCGAGCCCTCCTGCCTGCCCCTATACTCCGTGTTGAACATGCACGTCCTGTGGGGTATCTCATGCTCCTCGCAATATTCGACCTTGTCCTCCCAGTCGTCGTCCGGGTTCTTTATGATCAGTATCGTGTCGTAGTATACGGGAATCGGTTTCCCCCTGTGCCATGCCGCTATCCTTTGCAGCCTTTCGGGTTTCGGGATTGGCAGGGATCCGTTCGTCTTTATCACGCCGTGATAGCCGCGCCTGTCCAGCTCGGGTATCAGCGCGTCCATCTCGGGGTACAGGCCGGGTTCCCCCCCGGTCAGTTCCACGATCCATTCGTCCGGGTCAAGGTACCTGTCCATGTAGGGAAGGAGCAGGTCGTTCCTGTTGCGGCTCACGACATCCTCGTTGGGGTAGTCGAACCCTATAGGCTGGTGCCATTTCTTCGCTGGGCAATAGTAACAATTGTAGTTGCACTGGTTTATCAGCCATATCGATACGAGTTTCATGCCTTACCCCTTCCTCGGTTCAAATTTTCTCGAAACGTGGTCCAGGTAGGCCGGCTGGTCGAGCCTGGAGAAATCCACCCCCCAGGCGAAATCGGCGTCGTCCGCCCTCAGCCTGTCCTCTATCAGCAGAAGGCCGTCGATGCGCTTCCTTCTGGCCTCCGTGAATTCCAGGCTTCTCTCGGCCCTGGCGACCTGGGATCCCGAATGGAGCCTGTCAAGCTCCCTCGTGACCTGCTCCTGCGATTCCCGGAGCCTTTCCACGTCGCACATCAGCTTTCCGTCCACCAGCCTCTTTCCATGGGGCGGGGGGTGGCCCCTTAGAATCCTGAATATCTCGGGTTCCGCGGCGACGCTTGTGTCCCTCGCGAACATTTCCCATAGGATCACGTTCGTCTCCGCAGGATCGCTGTCGTTGGCGGTGTACGGGAATTCCTCGACCAAATTTCCCCCGTCGTCGTATCTGCCCACGGTTAGGCTGACGATGTTTCTCTCTATGGGGTCCGTCCAGTAAGCGTTGATAATTTTGAGCTTCATCACGCTATCCTCACTGCGATGTTTAAGCTTCCGTTGCACACATTCGACCTGTTGTATGCAATCCTGCCCATGACACGCCATTGTCCGGCCAAGGCGCCTCCGCCAATTCCAAAACCAGGCGGAGGCTGCGGGTCCCTGGTGATTATGAAATCTGTGCTCGGGCTGCCCCAGGTCTTCCACAAATGTCCAAGGACGAAGTTCCCCGGGGGCGAACCCGCTCCCACGGCAAGCACGAAGGTCCCTACCGTCATACTGTGTCGGTTATAGGCGCCTATTCGTGCCACGCCACCACCAGCACCAGCGGCATCAATCGCGTTCCTTACCGCGGACACCGAAGCGGCCACGTTGTCGCCCCCCGATGCGGCTATCGTGTTCGCGACGCCCTCGGGCATGCGTATCCAGGGAGACCAGGCGGTCGTGCTTGAGCTGTGTCTTCTGAATATGCGAAGACGGAACGTGTTGCCGTCAAAGTAGCTGACAATCTCCTGCATGTGAGTGTCAGCGGTGTCGTCACGGGCCCATATTCCGTACCCCCACGCGCCGGTAAGCCCCGCTGTGTGCTGGCCTCTAAATCTGAACGCCATGAACGTGCTGTTTTCGCCGAGGGTACCGATGTTGTCCATCTGCGCCGCCGTCAGCAGCGGCAGGGCGAGCCTTCCCTCGGCGGTGCGTCCGGTGCCACCCATCGCCGCCGGGAGGGTGCCGGTGGTAACGTCGCTCGCCGCGTGTACGTGGCCAGGTCGCGACGCGCCGGATGCCTCCGCCCCCAGGTTGTCCCTCGCGCCCGCCGCATCCGTGGCCCCTGTTCCTCCGGCCCCGACACCCAGCCTTAACGGGTTACCCGTGAACAACGCCCTCAGAAAGGCCGAGAAACGGTTGAAAATGCCGGTCAGGTCGCCCGTAAACGCGGACTGGTTCACGTTGGGATCGTTTATCGTCCTGTCGCCGATCATCGCGTCGGTTACGCCGCCCGCCCGTATGCTGACGGTGCGGTCGTTGACCTCCGTGCCGGCCCCGGCTACCGGTCGCTGGTTGGCGACGCTTACGGTCCTTCCGTCCTCCCCTATAGTTACGTCCGTGCCGGCAAGCGGCCCCTGGGGAGGGGTTGCCGGATGGCGGTGATCCTCCCTCGCGAACCTCGGCGATCCCCCGACCTCCGCCGACCCGTCCATCAGCGGGGCCGCCGCCCCCTCCCTGTCCACGACGTAGCCCTTGGCCGCCCCCAGCGTCTCGGCGGCCCTCCCGTCGGCGTGGTGGCCTGATATTCCATTCGGACAGGGGCTCGCAGTACTGCTCGCACGCCTTCCGCGAGGCCTTGCGAGCGGGCTGCCCCGGCGTCCGCCAGAGCATGAGCCGCAAGGGCGAGTGCTGGGACAATGCGT
>Ga0209755_10004275_pt1 | contig 17042 bp, 19 predicted proteins | sample TergutCo191P1_FD_187301 | JGI IMG/M metagenome (GOLD analysis project Ga0209755, IMG submission 187301) | Cornitermes sp. P1 segment gut microbial communities from Petit-Saut dam, French Guiana - Co191P1 (SPAdes) (version 2) | ecosystem: Host-associated > Arthropoda: Insects > Digestive system... | reverse complement strand
TTCCCGGTGGCTATTGCGCAGGTGTCACACCCGTTCCCATTCCGAACACGGAAGTTAAGCCCTGCTGCGCCGATGGTACTGCGTGGGCGACTGCGTGGGAGAGTAGGACACCGCCGGGGTTTTTATCAAGAGCCGTTCATCACAAACGATGAACGGCTCTTACTTTTTTATGGGATAATTGTTGATGACAGGCATCCACCCATCCGCATCCGAGACACTTTTTTATTTAAGGGCGGGATGCCGAGGACATTGGGCTGTGTTGATGCGGCGGCGGTTATAACAAACTTTTTATTTGATGGCATTGTTGCATTTCAAACGAAAATGTACTATATTAGTATATGTATCCGGATAATAGCGGGCATTATCCCTGACGAAACTTTTATAATAGGGAAATAGCATGAAAAAGCTAACAATATTTATAATTTTATCTGTATTGACTGTAAATACTTTCGGGCAAAATCTCAAGCTGGTGGAAGCGGCTAAGGGGATTGTTGACCCAAGTATACGGTATGATCCGGCATACGTCAGGATCAAATATCCCATGGGGGACGTTGACCCGGCTACCGGCGTGTGCACCGATGTGGTTATACGCGCTTACAGGGGGATAGGCATAGACCTGCAAAAGGAGCTGCATCAGGATATAAAGGCCAATTTTGACAAATATCCCAATCAGAAGAGGTGGGGGCTGAGCGCGCCCGACCCCAATATCGACCACAGAAGGGTTCCCAACCTGATGGTGTTCTTTGCTCGAAAGGGGAAGTCTCTAAAGATAACAAACGACCCGGCGGATTATAAGCCGGGAAACATCGTTTGCTGGGATTTGAGCGGCGGCATTCTTCATATAGGCATAGTGCTTGATACCCCACAGGCCATTATCCATAACATAGGCGGCGGCCAGGTGGTTGAGGATATTTTATTCAAGTGGAAGATAATAGGGCACTACTCCTATTAAGTATCGGCGCGGCGGTTGGCCGGGATGCCCTTATTGTATAAATTAATATTATCCTATAGAAATATCAATTACTTTATGTTATTTTATCTTATACTATGGCTCACATACTCTACTACATAACATCCCACGGATATGGGCACGCGGTAAGGAGCGCCACCGTATGTAATTGCCTGCCGGATGGCGTAAGGCTCACCGTTTGCAGCGATATCCCCGCGCAATTTTTTGATGAGGAGCTGACACGTCAGCACGATGTCCGCCCCGGCGGGTTTGACGTGGGGTGCCTGCAGAGCGACGGAGTCACGGTGCTGATAGAGGAGACGCTGCGGGCCTATCGTGATATCGCCGTCAGAAATAAATCATTGCTGGATGCCGAGGCGCGATGGTGCGTTGATAACGGTGTTGACTGCATAGTCAGCGATATCACCCCTTTTGCCTTTGATGTCGCGGATAAGGCCGGGATCCCATCGGCCGCTATAAGCAATTTCACATGGCATGACATCTATTTACCCTATGTCAATCAATACCCCCAATACGCACAGATGCTTTTGGAGATGGCGGATCAATACCGCAAAGCGTCAGTCGCGCTGGCGCTTTATCCGTCTTTACCGATGACAATCTTCAAGCACAAAATACCAACCCCCATCCTCGGCAGAAAAGGCCGCAACCGCCGCGATGAGATCAATACAACATTCGGGATTGACAAACAAAAGCGCCTCGCCCTGATATACGCCGGGAACTTCGGCCTTGACGATGTCAACTGGCGCAAATTAGAGGATATCGGCGGATGGGAGTTCGTGGGCGTCTACCCGCTCCCCGGCAATCCACGCAACTATCACACAGTAGCCAAATCCCAATTTCGCTACGAGGACCTCTCCGCCTCCGCCGACGCGATAGTCGCCAAGATGGGCTACGGCGTTTTCTCCGAATCCCTCCTGAACGGCATCCCGCTGATTTATCTGCCACGGGACGACTTCGCCGAATTCCCGGCGCTCGACGCGGAGGCGAGGCGGATTGGGATCGGGGTATGTGTGGACGCGGATGTGTTCGCCCGCGTGGGGTGGGGGAGCGTGCTTGAGGGCGCCGTCGTCAATGCCAAAACGTTACCGGCTGACGGCGGAGGTGCGGCGGCGTGCGCGGCGGAAATCGTAAAGGCCGCGAAAAATCATCCAAGATAAGTTTCAGGTTTACTTTTCCGCAGCCGATATGCTATAATAGGATTATTATCGGCATCCGGCGGTAACGGCTGCTTTTTATCAATACGGACATGGACTTGTAATGAGGGCGTACACTGCAGCAATCGCGCAAATCATCCTGCTGACAGCCGTATTTGCCTACGCCCAGCCCCCGGCGCAGGCCCAAACCCAGACTCCGAGCAGCTCGCCCGACGGCTTCAACGGCGCGGCGTGGGGCAGTACCGCGGCGCAGGTGCAGCAGGCGGTGGGCGCCCAGGGGTGGCAGCCCGACCCCGTGGCCCAGAGCTTCCCGCCGGAGATGGGCGTTACGGCGTTTCGCACGAACTCCACTATCGCCGGGTATCCGGCCATTGCCACTTACTACTTCTGGCAGGACCGCTTCTTTCAGGCGACGGTGCGCTTCCCCTTCAACGATCTGGTGAACTTTGACTTCAACTATAATGTATACAGGAGCGTGAGCGAGTACTACGCGGCTATAAGGGCGCAGACGCTCAATTTTGTGCAGGAGATCTACTCGCTTTTGGGCCAGAAGTACGGCAAGAAGCAGCCCATTTTCAGGGGGCTCGACCCGCGCTACGCCTTTTCGCGGCTCGACGCGTATCTGAAGCAGGAGCGGTGGAACCTGCGGTACCATCCTTACGAATTCTACCAGCGCATAGTTACCGCCTCCTACGCGCGGTGGGATTTCCCCAAGACGCGCGTGATTTTTTCCATAAACATAGCCGCGCCGGAAAAGCGGTTCGACTATATGCTTTCGGCGGTGTCGTTGGATATGGAGCGTGATCTTCGGAAGGAGCTGGACCGCCTCAAGATGCGCGGGCTATAGCTATTCCACTTCAAAACAGCATCTGTACCGCCCGACGGCTGCACTACAGCAGTAATGTTGCCGGACGGTAGAGCGAATAATTACGGCTTAATCCCAGTCCTCCTCACCTTTTTTCGGAGCGGTTATTATTTTGCACTCGTTCAGCGGAATATTTCCGCCGCCCTCTATGGCTTTGTCAAGCATGGCGCGGTAGCCATTTATCGGGTAGCCGCCCGGCTTCAGAAAGAGGTAGATGCCGTCGGGGTCGAGGCGCATCGCTTTCAGGTGGTTCTCTAAGGCTTTTTTGCAATCGCTTTTGCGCAGGTATATGTCGCCGAGCGCTTTATGGTATACCGCGACGTTTGGTTTCAGGCGCAGCGCTTCGTTGAAATCGGCTATGGCTTTGTCACGTTCGTCACGTTCCCCATGCCAGGCGAGGGTCCGCCCCCTTTGGTAGTAGTACTCCGCGTTGCCTGGAGATTTGCCGAGCAGCTCGCTGTAGAGGGCGGTGATGAAATCTACGTTGGGCCCTATACTGCCGCGTCCGCCGTAGAGCCACGCGTTCTCTAACCATTCCCAGTACAAAAAGGATGGGTCCATCTCTACCGCTTTGGCATAATCGGCGACGGCTTTGGCCGAATCATCTTTCTTGTTTTTCTGCGACACCTTGGCGCGCTCGTAGTGCGCCATCGCCCGCCTTGCGTAATAGGGGGCGTTTTTGGTGAAGCGTTTTATCAAATTCGTGTAGTGGACGATAGCGCTGTCGGCGGCCTCTGCCCCCCAAATTGGAGAGTGCTGATTTTTTGCTTTGTTGTAGTGATATTTCTCCGTGTCGGGCGCGGGGCCGGATTGGGCCGGCTCCTCTTCCTCATATTTGATTTCCTTTAACGTGAAGCTTCTGCCGCAAAGATCAGCGCCGTTTTTATAGAGGCGCTTCAGCTCCGCGCAGAGCATTTTGTTAAATTTATCGTCGCTGTAGCCTGTTGATGCGCTCGCCCTGTTTTTGTCCCGCGCCGCCAGCGCTCCGGCGCGGTAGATTATGCCGGTGTCTGATTTCACCGCGTCAAGGTAGTCGGCGAGGGCTTTGTCGTAATTTTTCTGCCGCAGGTACTCGGCGGCTCTTCCGATGCGGTACTCCGGCACATCCGGCGCGAGGCGTATTGCCTGTGTGTAGTTGTCTATCCAGCCTTTTCTCGCCTGATTGTTCGCTTTGTCGCGCGAGAGGCGCAAGCTTAGCCTGTAGTCGTCAAGCGAGTCGGCCTTCGCTCTCGCGGCGTAGTGTTTCGCATCGTTAGGCGCGAGGCGCACCGCTTCCGCGAAATGGCGCATGGCGCTTGGGCGGTCGCTGCCGTCGTAAGGCTCGGAATACTGTATAGCGAGATAGTTGTCCGGCCTGTAGAGCGCCAGCCCCAGCATGCGGTGGTACTCCGCGCTGGCGGTGTCGAGCTTGAGCGCCGCCGCGAAGTATTTGACGCCGTGGCGCTCGGTCTCGGCATCGTAATTGTTGTAGTATACAAGCCCCCTGAAATACTCCCTCTCCGCGGCGGGGGGCAGCTTGCTTCCGGCGACGATCCTCTTTTTGGCAAACTCTATCGCGGTCTCGGCCAAAAAATCTTCGTCAGCAACACGTGTGCGCTGCGCCGCCTTAAAGTCGTATATCGCCTTGTCGTAAGCGCCGGTTAAGTAATGCGCCGCGCCTCGGGCAAAATAGAGGCCGTCGCTGAGGATTTTGGGCTTCCACATAAGGCTGATAGTATCGCCGGGGTTCAGCCGTATGGCTTCCGAATAGTCGGCGGCCGCGGCGGTAAAGTTCCCCGCGCTCAAATTAATATCGCCTCTCATCTGAAAAATCCGCTTTCTGAGATTCGGATCACGGTTGTTGGCGCTCAGCCGCACCGCCTCGCTCAGGTCGGCGATCGCGCGGCCGTATGCTTCTTTACGCGAAGAGAGCCCAACGTCAGAATACTCACCGGCGGCGATATTGTAGAACTCATTGCCGCGTGTGATATAAACCCCAACCGACGCGCCGCCAAGGCGTATCGTTTCGGTGTGTAGGCCGATCCGCTGAAAGCTGGTCGGGCCGCGGGCGCATATGGAACAGGCGCAGGCCGCGGCCCAAAAGCCAGCCGCAATTATGAACGCGGCGGCGAGGGGGGCGGTAATTGTTGGGCGGTGCATAATCGCTGTAACCTTTCTAAAAAAATCGTACAATAATCCGAAAAATACTTCATGCGGCGGAAAAATGCCACTTGAAAATGAACTTTTTATAATTATTCCGAAAATCGTGATTTTATTGGGATTATTCTATTGACATTATCCCGCAGAGATGTTATCTTTATGATAGAGCCTATGGAAACCAAAAACTTTATTAATCGAATCGCACGGCGGAGGGTGTCCAATATCACAAAACACATAAAAACAGGGGTGGATGCGTTTGCGGACAAGGGTCTCGTGCGTGTTACTATCCCGCGCCATGCACATCCGGATAGCCGGCGGAGGGAATAGCGGATATGATAAAATACTTATCTCTCTCATTTCTGGTTATCCTGGCCATTATCTCGACGGCATTTATATTCTCGCAGGTCGCAATAAGGCAGGCCGAGGCCAAAGAAGCGTTATTATCGGAAAAAAAAGATGTGCAGGCCGAAGAAGAAGAGGAAGCGCCGGTACTGTCGGAAGAGACCAGGGCGCGAATTGAGGAAAAGGCGAAAGAGGCGCTGGCATTTTGCGAATCAAACGATTGCAGCACCGAATTCTGCATATTGATAGACAAGAAGATACACTCCGGGAAATACCGAATGTTCGTTTATGATTTTAACAGGCAGGAAATTGAACACATGGCCTTAAGCGCCCACGGAATCGGCAAAGGCGAGACGCAGAGCACAAACGAGCAGCCGCTCTTCAGCAACGAGCCGGGGAGCTTGCTGACATCGCTTGGAAAATATAAGACAGGCGAGCGCGCATACAGCAACTGGGGCATCAACATCCATTACAAGCTGCACGGGCTTGAGGCGAGCAACAGCAACGCCTTCAGGCGCATTGTCGTGCTGCACTCTTATACGCCTCTTTCCGCCTCCGAAATTTATCCCTACTATCTCCCGCTGGGCTGGAGTTACGGCTGCCCCGTTACGGATGACGAGACGATGAGGTATTTGGATGTTAAGCTGCAAAACAGTAAAAAACCGGCGTTATTGTGGATTTATTACTGAGCGCTCAACGATACGGCTTGATGGCGGGAGCGGGCGGACGAATCCTCACAACCGCAGGCGGACGGCGATATAGACGGCCGCGGCGAATAATTAAGGCAGGATCATAATTCGCGCGCCGGTCTTTACCGTGGCATAAAGCTCGTCTATCTCCTCATCGGTCACGGCGATGCAGCCCAATGTCCAGTCGGTTTTGTGAGCGATTGGATTTATGTGCGGGCCGATGCCGTGTATCTTAATGTCGCCGCCCGCCGGCTTGCCGTGGCGTTTCGCGTGCGCTATGTCGTCCTTGTTTGGGTAAGATACGCCCAGATTTTTGTAATAGCGGCTGTTTGGGTTCCTGTCGTTGATGAAATAAAGCCCCTCCGGCGTTTTCAGGTCCCCCTCAAATTCTTTCGCCCCAACAGGCTGCCCGCCCAGCGCGACCCTGTAAGTCTTAAGCAGATCTCCGCCTGAGTAAACCAGCATCTCCCTCTTAGATTTATAAACGACTATGCTGTCGATAACGACATCGCCCAAAGGCGAGGCATTGGGGGATGGCGGCAGGGGCGCGGTCAATATTTTCAAAAAGGGTTTGACTCTGGGGTGGAGATAGCAGAATGCCGCCGCTATCACCGCAAAAACGATAATCGCCGCCGGGACTATAATCTTTTTCTTCATTTTCGCCTCCATACGTATAATATACATTCCGACCCCGGACATGATGTATATTTATAAAATGACCGCACCCCCAAAAATCAACCGGACAACAACGCTCCTCGCCCTCGCGGCCCTCGCGGTAATCGCGGCGGGGTGCGGTAAGACGGCGGTGCGTAAGGATGCTGATACCGTACAGACAGCGGCGAATGTCATTAGGGGGACGTTTACCGATTCGCGGGACGGCAAGACGTACCGGACGGTCAAAATCGGCAGGCAGACGTGGATGGCGGAGAACCTTAACTTTGAAACGGAGAAATCCTCGTGTTACGATAACGCAGATTCCAGCTGTACCAAATACGGGAGGATGTATAGTTGGGAAGACGCGCTGGAAGCCTGTCCGGCGGGGTGGAGGGTGCCGACTGATGAAGATTGGGACAGTTTGGCGCTGGCGGTAGGTGGTCAGCGTGTGAAAAATGGATCTGGTGGTTATGATTGGAAGTTTGTGGGTAAAAAGCTTAAATCAACAACTGGTTGGGACGACTGGAAGGATGGCGAGGGCAAATTGGTATCAGGTAACGGTACCGACGAATTTGGTTTTTCGGCACTGCCCGGCGGCGGCCGTTCGGATGACAGTTTCTACGGTGCCGGCGACTTCGGCTACTGGTGGAGCGCCACGGAGAACCATGCGCTCAGCGCCTGGGGCCGGGTTATGGCCACCGACATCGACTACTGGAGGGACATCGGCTACAAGAGCCTCTCGTACTCGCTGCGTTGTTTGCAGGACTCCGCTGACTTGCGGTAGCGCAGCAGCCGCGGCAGTACATTAAAATGGTGTTGAAAAATATCTTATTTGCAGTGAAAGGAATGTAAAATGAAGTCAAAAAGACGATTTATTATTATTGGTATTCCAGTTATCATGCTGGCTCTCGTGCTGACTCTCGCTTTCGCGCTGAGGTTAGTTATGGTAGAATGGTACGGATCTAGCGAAATCAGAATTTGGTATTTGATAGGCAAAGATGAAAACAGGTATAGTTATAGACAACTCGCGCAAAAACATTCATTAGCTAAATTTTCAAAAATTAAAATGGAGATGAGATATGACGAAATGATTGAATTAGCGGGAAAACCGACAAATTGGATGCTTGAGAGTTATGGAGGGATTTATTATAAATTAGATGATATTTGGCATATTAAGATGCAATCTAACGAGATATGGATAAGCGATGGTTTGGGTAACCGGAGATTTGAACTTGAACACAATGGATGCAATGGATGCGGTACCATTCTAAGTGCCGTCGCCCAAAGCGGCGACAGCGGCGGGACTGGCGCGTTCACCGATATACACGCCGGCAGGCCAAAACATTCACTTGCCAAATTTTCAAAAATTAAAATTGGGATGAGCCCTGCCGAAGCCTTTAAGTTAGCGGGAAAACCGACAGACTCGGTTGGCACAGAATATATTTGGCACCGGTATAAATTAGATACAGGCTGGTATATGAATTTATATTTTCACAGTGAGAAATTAGGCGATATGGCAATAGAAGATTCTCCCAATAACCGGAAATTTGAATTGAAACAGGATGACTACAGTACCGCGCCGTCATATTTAAGGGCTGTTGCCCAAAGCGTCGGCGCCGGCACGTTCACCGACAGCCGCGACGGCAGGGCCTACCGCACGGTGAAGATCGGGAAACTTACGTGGATGGCAGAGAATTTAAATTTCGTAACAGACAGCAGCTTGTGTTACGCTAACGCAGATTCCAATTGTACTAAATACGGGAGGATGTATACTTGGAACGACGCGGTAGAAGCCTGTCCGGCGCCGTGGCGTTTGCCTGATGCGGGCGCATGGTGGGATTTAGTTACCGCCGCCGGAGGCAGGAGGATCGCGGGTACGACGCTGATGTCCGCAACGGGGTGGATGGATGGTAAGCCGGGTACGGATGACTTCGGCTTTTCTGCGTTGCCCGGCGGCGAAACCATGTCATGGGGCAGCTCCTTCTGGGGCATTGGCGTCTTCGCTGAATGGTGGAGCGCCACGGAGATCGATGAGAGAGAGCGCGCGATATACACGTCCATATACGGTTCCCGTGACAACAACTATGTGTCATTGAACCGCAATCGCAAGACGGGCCGGTTTAACGTGCGCTGCGTAGAGGAGGCTGCGGACCGGCCATGATGTATATTTATAAAATGACAGCAGCCCCAAAAAACCACCGCACAACAACAACGCTCCTCGCCCTCGCGGCCCTCGCGGTAATCGCTACGGGGTGCGGTAAGACGGCGGTGCGTAAGGATGCTGCGCCTGTGGCTGATACCGTACAGACAGCGGCGGTGGCAACCTCCGATACCGTTAGCGGGACGTTTACCGATTCACGGGATGGGAAGATGTACCGGACGGTGAGGATTGGGAAATTGACGTGGATGGCGGAGAATCTTAATTTCGTAACGGATAGTTCTGCTTGTTATGATAATGCTGATTCCAACTGTACCAAATACGGGCGGCTTTATAATTGGAATGACGCGATGACAGCCTGTCCGGCCTCGTGGCGGTTGCCTGATACAGCTGACTGGAACAGTTTGACCGATGTTATTAGGAGTCAGCGTGTGAAAGGTGAGGCAGGATCAGATTTTTGGCTCGGTGCTGGAGATAGGCTTAAATCAAAAACCGGTTGGGCGATACGTGTGTGCGTTAGGGGTATAGGTGGTACCATAGAACCTTGCACCGGGGGCACAGACGAATTTGGTTTCTCGGCTCTGCCGGGAGGCCTCGGCGACATCGGTACTGCTGGCGAATTTCGGAATATATTATATGAGGGCTACTGGTGGAGCGCATCTGAGAACGACTCAGGCTACGTGTTGAACCGATGGATGCACCAGCGCGGTAACCACGTGTGGGAACGCTACGGCGATAAGAGCTACAAGCTTTCTGTGCGCTGTTTGCAGGACTTTGCGGCCCCGCAATAGCGCAGCAATTGCGCCTTGCCTCGTTTTACCTGAACCAAGTAAAGTCTATATTTTCAGCATTGTCAACAACGTCAAGTTCGTGATGGTCGGAGGTTACATCGGTGAGATAGGCAATCAGGGCGCAGGCGTCTAATATGTACGCTTTCTTCACGCTTCAAACGCCTCTCTGTCTTCCCGCATCATCTCCAAGTGCCTGTCTACGCTAAGCCTGCCGTCGGCGAACATCCCGCGCAGCTTTTTGCCGCCCTTTTTTCCGGTAACCGGTTCTATGCAGATAGTCCCGTTGCTCTCGCTCATGGAGACAGTCGTCGTATGCAACTTTGAGTACAGCACATCGGGAAGAGAATAGATGCTCAAAACCGCCATATTTGCTCCTTTTTGCAGGTTTCTGAATATAATATAATACTTGCCGGGGTCAAAAAGGGCAAAAAATGAAATTTTGAACGTACGGGGCGGGAGGCGGTGAACGGATATTTTTATTCCGCCCCGGACATAATGTATATTACAATTATGACCACAACCCCGAAAATCCACCGCCCGACAGCAACAACACTCCTCGCCCTCGCGGCCCTTGCGGTAATCGCGGTGGGGTGCGGTAAGACGGCGGTGCGTAAGGATGCTGCGCCTGTGGCTGATACCGTACAAACAGCGGCGGCAGCGGCAACACTCGATACCGTTAGCGGGACGTTTACCGATACGCGGGATGGGAAGACGTACCGTATGGTAGGGATTGGGAATCAGACGTGGATGGCTGAGAACCTGAACTTCGCAACAGATAGTTCCGTGTGTTATAAGAATGTTGATTCCAACTGTACCAAATACGGGCGGCTTTATAATTGGAATGACGCGATGACAGCCTGTCCGGCGGGGTGGAGGGTACCGAGTGATGAAGATTGGGACAGTTTGACTGTAGCGGCCGGTGGTCAGCGTGTGGAAGATGGATATGATGGTTATGATTGGAAATTTGCGGGTAAAAAGCTTAAATCAACAACTGGTTGGGACGATTGGGAGGATGACGATGGCAACTCGGTATCAGGTAACGGTACAGATGATTTCGGTTTTTCGGCCCTGCCCGGCGGCTACCGTTGGAGTGGCAGTTTCTACAATGCCGGCTACGGCGGCAACTGGTGGAGCGCCTCGGAGGGCGATGCGAGCTACGCCTGGTACCGGGGCATGTACTACAACTACGACTACGTGAACAGGTACTACGGCTACAAGACAGGCCTGTTTTCGTTGCGTTGTGTTCGGGACTTTGCGGCCCCGCAATAGCGCAGCAATTGCGAGCCGCCGCCCCAAGCCGCGCCTTTTGCGGCACTGGGCGCGCCCCTTTTATCCCGCCCCCCCAGAAATCCCAGCCCATCTCACAATCAATCTCCCCACACCCGCCCCGCCCATTATGTATATTACATTCAGGAGGCAGTCACGTATGAACAGACAGGATGAAAATAGCGTTATCCTCTATCAAGACGAAAACGGCATAACGAGGGTCTCGGTGCGCTTCGTCAACGACGATTTGTGGCTCACCCAGAACCAGATCGCGGAGATTTACGACACGACGCAGCAAAACGTCAGCCAGCACATCGACGGCATATTCAAAGACGGGGAATTGGACGCGGCGGCAACTCACAAGAAATTCTTGTTAGTTCAAACCGAGGGGAAAAGACAGGTAAAACGGGAGGTCGGCCACTATAACCTCGACGTGATCATTGCCATCGGCTACCGTGTGCAGTCGCAGGTCGCCACCCGCTTCCGCCGCTGGGCGACCGAGCGGCTGCACGAGTACATCCAAAAGGGCTTCACAATGGACGACGAGCGCTTGAAGCAGGGCGGCAACCGCTACTTCCGCGAGCTCTTGCAGCGCATCCGCGACATCCGCAGCAGCGAGCGGAACTTCTATCAGCAGGTTACCGATATCTACGCGACCGCCACCGACTACGACCCGCGGGCCGACATAACAAAGACTTTCTTCGCTGCGGTGCAGAACAAGATGCACTTCGCGGTCCACGAGCACACTGCCGCCGAGATGATCTACGAGCGCGTCAGCAATGAGAAGCCGCTCGTGGGGATGACAAACTTCAAGGGCGGTTACATCACTAAGGACGATGTGAAGATCGCGAAGAATTACCTCACGGAGATAGAGTTGCAGCGCCTGAACCTGCTGGTATCGCAATTTCTGGATTTCGCGGAGTTTCAGGCGCTGGAGCAAAAACCGATGGCCATGCAGGACTGGATAGAGGCGTTGGACAAGCAGATAGCAATGCTGAACAGGAGCATGCTCACAGGCCCAGGCAGTATATCCCACGCCCAGGCGGTTGCGAGAGCCGAAGAGGAGTTTGAAATCTACCGCGCCCGCGAAATGAAGCAGATGGAGAGCGACTTCGACCGCGCGGTCAAGGCGCTGCCGAAAAGCGGGAATTAAGATGAACACTATAACCGCAACCCCGAAAATCCACCGCCCAACAGCAACAACGATCCTCGCCCTCGCGGCCCTTGCGCTAATCGCGGGGGGGTGCGCCAAGACGGCGGAGCGTAAGGATGTTGATACCGTACAGACAGCGGCGGCAGCGCCCAATGTCATTAGCGGGACGTTTACCGATTCGCGGGATGGGAAGACGTACCGGACGGTGGGGATTGGGAAATTGACGTGGATGGCGGAGAATCTTAATTTCGTAACGGATAGTTCTGCTTGTTACGATAACGCTGATTCCAACTGTACCAAATACGGGCGGCTCTATAATTGGAAAGACGCGATGAAAGTCTGTCCGGCCCCGTGGCGGGTACCGAGTGATGAAGATTGGGACAGTTTGACTGTGGCGGTCGGTGGTCAGCGTGTGGAAGATGGATCTGGTGGTTATGATTGGAAATTTGCGGGTAAAAAACTTAAATCAACAACTGGTTGGAAAGACAGGGTGGATGACTATGGCAACTTGGTATTATCAGGCAACGGCACTGACGAAATTGTCTTTTCGGCCCTGCCCGGCGGCGGCCGTTGGAGCGATGGCTATTTCGACACTGCCGATAGTGGCGGCTTCTGGTGGAGTGCCACGGAGTACGGTGCGAGCGACGCCTGGGCCCGGGGCATGGGCTACGACGACGACGAAGTGTACAGGAGCTACAACTACAAGACGAACCTGTTTTCTTTGCGCTGTGTTCGGGACTCTGCGGCCCCGCAATAGCGCAGCAATTGCGCCCCGCCGTTCAGTTGCCCAAAGCAAATAATCTATGCTCAAAAAACGCGGTTTTGGCTATAAAACAGCCCCAAACGCCGGTTAAACGCAGTTGCCGGGAGGCCGGGAGCGGGGCAGCGGATAGAATTTTTGCTGCCCTATTGATTTTTGGCCTCCAATGCATTATATTTTAAGTAAATAGCCCGAACAAAAAACGCACCTATACAGAGGAGGATAAATATGACAGTTTCGCAGATACTGCTGTCGGAAATCGAATTGCTGCCGCAAGAGTGCGAGCAGCAAGTGTTTGACTTTGTCTCTTTTCTGAGAAACAAATTTGGTTCGAATGCCGGCGTTCTTACAAAGAGCAATAACATCTCAATAGAAAACGCCTACGGAATACTGAAAGGGACGGGGATCGACTCAAATATCGAGCGCGACGCTGAGGACAGAGTATGAACATTATAGACTCATCGCTTTGGATGGAATATTTCCTTGGAACCGATATCGACATCTCAATACGCAATGCTGTTACCGATACAGATAATCTGATTGTTCCGGTAATCTGCATTTATGAGGTATACAGGAAAATGCAGACTGAGTCTGTATCTGCGGATGTTCTTGCGGAGGTTATGCAAAAAGGAAAAGTCATTGATGTAAATTACTCTGTAGCTGTGCTTGCCGCAAAGCTCTCTAAGCAGTACAGCTTGCCTATGGCTGACAGTATAATCTACGCGACAGCCAAAATGAATGACGCGGTTGTTTGGACACAAGACCGGCATTTCGAAAATCTGGATTCCGTTAAGTACTTCCCGAAATGGTCGAAATGACCGCCAAACCTCACACACATACAACAACGCTCCTCGCCCTCGCGGCCCTTGCGGTAATAGCGGCGGGGTGCGCCAAGACTGCGGTGCGTAAGGATGTTGCGCTTGTGGCTGATACCGTACAGACAGCGGCGGCAGCGGCATCCACCGATACCGTTAGCGGGACGTTTACCGATTCGCGGGACGGTAAGACGTACCGGACGGTGAAGATTGGGGATCAGACGTGGATGGCGGAGAATCTCAATTATAAGACCGGTAAATCCGTCTGTTACGATAAGGAAAAAAGTAACTGTCAGAAATACGGACGGCTGTATGATTGGAAGACGGCAATGAAGGCTTGTCCTGCGGGGTGGCATTTGCCGAGTGATAAGGAGTGGACAGCGTTGACGGATTTTGTGGGCGGAGAGGATACGGCAGGAACGAAATTGAAGTCGAAGACAGGGTGGTCTACGAATAATGGCTATAAAGCAGCTACTGACGATTACGGATTTTCGGCCCTGCCCGGCGGCTACCGTTGGAGTGGCAGTTTCTTCAGTGCCGGCTACCGCGGCTACTGGTGGAGCGCCACGGAGTACGGTGCGAGCAACGCCTGGGGCCGGGGCATGCGCAACTACTACGACTACGTGACCAGGTACGACGACTACAAGACGTTCCTGTTTTCTTTGCGCTGTGTTCGGGACTTTGCGGCCCCGCAATAGCGCAGCAATTGCGCCCCGCCGCCCCGATCCGCGCCTTTTGCGGCACAGGGCGCGCCCCCTTTTATCCCGCCCCCCGAAATCCCGCCCATCTCACAATCAATCTCCCCACCCGCCCCGGACATAATGTATATTACAATTATGACAGCAACCCCCAAAATCCACCGTCCAACAGCAACAACGCTACTCGCCCTCGCGGCCCTTGCGGTAATTGCGGGGGGGTGCGGGAAGACTGCGGAGCGTAAGGATGCTGCGCCTGTGGCTGATACCGTACAAACAGCGGCGGCAGCGGCATCCACCGATATCGTTAGCGGGACGTTTACCGATTCGCGAGACGGTAAGACGTACCGGACGGTGGGGATTGGGAAATTGACGTGGATGGCGGAGAACCTTAACTTTGAAACGGAGAAATCCTCGTGTTACGATAATGCTGATTCCAACTGTACCAAATACGGGCGGCTTTATAATTGGAATGACGCGATGACAGCCTGTCCGGCGGGGTGGAGGGTACCGAGTGATGAAGATTGGGACTGTTTGGCTCTGGCGGTCGGTGGTCAGCGTGTGGAACATGGATATGTTGGTTATTATTGGAAGTTCGCGGGTAAAAAGCTTAAATCAACAACTGGTTGGAACGACTGTGGTTGTGAGGATGACAATGGCATCCCAATATCAGGTAACGGTACAGATGATTTCGTTTTTTCGGCCCTGCCCGGCGGCGGCGGCTACGGCGGCAGCTTCTACGGTGCCGGCAGCCTCGGCGACTGGTGGAGCGCCACGGAGGGCGGTGCGAGCGACGCCTGGAGCTGGAGCATGAACTCCGACGACGACTACGTGGGCAGGAGCAACAGCGGCAAGACAGGCCTGTTGTCGCTGCGTTGTGTTCGGGACTTTGCGGCCCCGCAATAGCGCAGCAATTGCGCCCCGCCGCCCCGATCCGCGCCTTTTGCGGCACAGGGCGCGCCCCCTTTTATCCCGCCCCCCGAAATCCAACCCATCTCATAATCTCCCCACACGCCCCGCCCATAATGTATATTACAATTATGACAGCAACCCCCAAAATCCACCGTCCAACAGCAACAACGATCCTCGCCCTCGCGGCCCTTGCGGTAATAGCGGCGGGGTGCGCCAAGACTGCGGTGCGTAAGGAAGTTGATACCGTACAGACAGCGGCGGCAGCGGCAACACTCGATACCGTTAGCGGGACGTTTACCGATTCGCGGGACGGCAAGACGTACCGGACGGTGAAGATTGGGGATCAGACGTGGATGGCGGAGAATCTCAATTATAAGACCGGTAGTTCCGTCTGTTACGGTAACAAAGAACGTAATTGTCGAAAATACGGACGGCTGTACGATTGGAATACGGCAATGAAGGCTTGTCCTGCGGGGTGGCGTTTGCCGAGTGATAAGGAGTGGACAGCGTTGACGGATTTTGTGGGCGGAGAGGATACGGCAGGAACGAAATTGAAGTCGAAGACAGGGTGGTCTACGAATAATGGCTATGAAACCGCAACGGACGATTACGGATTTTCGGCCCTGCCCGGCGGCTTCCGTTGGAGAGGCCGTTTCTACGATGCCGGCAACTACGGCAACTGGTGGAGCGCCACGGAGGGCGGTGCAAGCGGCGCCTGGTACCGGGGCATGGGCTACAACGACGACGGCGTGGGCAGGGGCTACGACATCAAGACACTCCTGTTTTCGCTGCGCTGTGTTCGGGACTTTGCGGCCCCGCAATAGCGCAGCAATTGCGAGCCGCCGCCCCGATCCGCGCCTTTTGCGGCACAGGGCGTACCCCCTTTATTCCGTCCCCCCAAAATCCCCGCCCGCCTCAAATCCCCCCATCCGCCCCGCCCATGGTGTATATTCATAAAATGACAGCAACCCCGAAAATCCCCGGCCAAAAGCAATTTTTCCGGCAGAAATAGCCCAGCCTGACCGGACGGACTGGTGGCTGTGGAAGAAGCACCCTGTAATCAGGCTGGACCTGAACGCCGGGGAGATGGTGCGCAAGGATGACACGCCGAACCTTGTTGAGGTAATGTTAAGAAAGCAAATTCATTACGATATTCCATTTTTGGTTGCCGGAGAAATCCGTAATCAATTTGGCGTTGTTAATTGTTTGCTCGTTTTTCATGAAATCCGCATACCAAGCTTGGGTTGCTTCGGCCTGTTGAAAGCCCACATTTCCCCAATAGGAAAGATAACCTACCACTTTATCCCAAGCACCTTCTTCAGAAAAGTCTTCCGGCAACTTATTATAGTACTCGTACTGGTCCGGAGGACTTTGTTTCACGTCTAATGCTTTCAAGCGATCTTCTATAAGTTTGGGGTCGGTATTCCAAAATTTTTTGCTATTTTCCTCGACTTGTTTATTTATCCGTGCCATAGCCTCAGCCCAACCTTTTATCCCAGTTTCGGTCCATCTGTACTCCCCACTACTGTGCATCGGAAGAGGTTTTTTAAGCTCCAAGAAAGAAGTTAAAGAACCTCTGTCTTCTTTATCTGACTTATACCATTCTGAGATCGGATTGCCACTAAACAATGAATCCGTTGCATAGCCTTTATCTAAAGCTTCTGACGCATCAGCGAGTT
>Ga0209755_10004274_pt1 | contig 17045 bp, 13 predicted proteins | sample TergutCo191P1_FD_187301 | JGI IMG/M metagenome (GOLD analysis project Ga0209755, IMG submission 187301) | Cornitermes sp. P1 segment gut microbial communities from Petit-Saut dam, French Guiana - Co191P1 (SPAdes) (version 2) | ecosystem: Host-associated > Arthropoda: Insects > Digestive system... | reverse complement strand
ACTTTCAAATAGGTACTGCCTACACTTCTCTTCCGTTCCGAACTTCTCCATATACTCCAACATATCCATTTTTCAACTCTCCTTTGGGGTATTATCTCATATTATGAACTAAATAGATAGTCGTTTTTATTTTTCTAAACATTTCGCCGCGCTTACCCCCGCTAAATGCCCCGTCGAAAATGCGATTTGCAGGTTAAAGCCGCCTGTTAGCGCATCAACGTCTATACATTCGCCCGCGAAAAATAAGTTGGGTACGAGCTTGGACATAAGCGTGGAAGGGTTAATTTCGCGGATGGAAATGCCACCGCGGGTAATTACGGCTTCATTGTAAGAGGCGGCAACGGTGGGCATGATGGTGATATTTTTCAGCGTGTGTACCAGCGTTGCGCGCTGAGTCTTGGTAATGGCGTTAATTTTTGTTTCGGGGGGGATTCCGCAAATTTCTACGATTGCGTTAATTAAACGAGCGGGCAACAGCTTGCCCAGCGCGTTGGCAAAATCCTTGTTGGGTTGTTCGGCAAAATCACGCAGAATACGGGCGTCCAGTGTTTGGGTATCCAGCGCGGGCTTAAGGTCTAGGGTTAGAGCGGGGCTTTCGTGCATTTTGTCGGCAAGGTAAGCGCTTGCGCGAAGCAACAATGGACCGGATATGCCCTCGTGGGTAAAAAGTATTTCGCCCTGTTCTTCGTATAATACCTTATTTTTTATGCGCGCGGATAGACGTACATTGCGCAAGCTAAGCCCCGCAAGGCTGGGTATCCATGGTTCGGCGGTAAGTAACGGCACAAGGGACGGGAAGGTAGGTACAATGCTATGCCCTAATGCTTGTGCATAAGAAAACCCTTCCCCCGTTGCGCCCGTGGAAGGGTAGGATAGCCCACCCGTGGCAAGGATAAGGGCGTTTGCGTCCATCGTACCTTGGTTGGTGCGTATGCAAAACAGACCGCTTCCCGTGATGCCGTTTACCATGCATCGCAGTTTTACCGCAACGCCTAGCTTTTGCAAATATGCGGCTAAGGCTTGATTTATGTCGTTTGCTTTATCACTTTCGGGGAAAACGCGTTTACCGCGTTCTATTTTTAACGGGACGCCAAGGGACGTAAAAAAATCCATAAGCCCTGCGCTGTCCAGCGCATCAAGTGCGCTGTATAAAAACCGCGGGTTACGCAGGATATGTCGCATATGCTCTGCGTTGTCGCTTGCATTGGTTAAATTGCAGCGGCCTTTGCCCGTAAGGTGCAGTTTTTTACCTAGCTTCTCATTTTTTTCCAGCAAAATAACGTGTGCATTGCCATGGGAAGCGGCGGCAATGGCTGCCATCATACCCGCAGGTCCGCCGCCGATAATGACGATGCACGGTTTTTTCACGCGAGGTTATCCCCCGTGGAAAGGGAGAAATTTCCGATGATTTTCGCTAACTCGGCGCGGGTGGTTTTCTTGTAAATATATTTGTGCAGAATTTGTATCATATTTGCTGCGTCTTCCGTTGCGGTATCAAATAATTCGGGAAAAGATGCAGTGCTTTCGTTCCAATGCAGGCGGGAAAGATTTAGATGGTCCTTGCCGTCGGCCACTTCTTGCATGTGTACCATAGAGGAAATGATATGCGCCTGTACAGTTTTTTCTTCCAAGAACTCAGCAAACCGTTTGCGCCGCCCGCCGTTGGAATGCAATAACCGCGTTAGCGCTGTCATATGTCCCATAGCGTGGTACACATCTTGAGGGCGCATATTGCAACCGTATACCTTGCTTGCCGCCGTTGCAAAAGCGGCAGAAGCAATGCGCTTGTGTAATGCGGGCGCGTTGATTAAATCCGCTTGGTTGTAGTCGGCGGGCTTTTCGCCCCGAAGGCGCGCAAGCATTAATACGTCGATAACCGTTTCCAAATGGCGGTGCGCGGCACTGCGCTGTATTGCGGTTTTATTTTCTTCCTGCGAGTGGGCGTTGACAAAGGGGTGGGCGTTGACATCTAAACAATAATGCACCAAAAAACCCGCGAGGTACGCAAAAAGCACTTCCTTTTGCTCCGCATTGGTAATGTGCTTGTTAATGCGCGCCATGTACATAAAGAAATGTGCAAAGCCACTGTCGTGTATGTTCGTACCTATACCGCGTATGCGCGCACGCGCAAAGCCGGGCGCGTAGTAGAAGAAAATATCAGGTCCTTGCGCACCCAGCGTAAATATTTGTTGCCGTTCGCCTTTTACAATGGCGTTTATCTCATCGGGCAGTTGAATAAGTGCGGCTTGCCCCGCCAAATAATGCGTGAGAAACCCGGGCATAGTTGCGTTCCTTTCGTTTATAGGTCAATTGTTTTATGCATACCACCAGATATCGTTTGCATCTGTCCAGAAGCGGATTTGCGCCGCGCCCGTTTCGGGCTGCGGGGCTACAATGTAGCGAATGCCGTCGCGTACAGACAAAACCGTTTCCGATATCGCAGAAGAAGACGAAACCACAAAAATCCGATGCCCTTCGCCTTCCAACATACGCAGCATGTTATGGAACAAGTCCTGCGTTGCCGTTGGGAAGGCAAGCGGATTTGCGTTCATTAATATAACCACATTTTCTGCACGGGCGTTGCGTATGTCGCGCTGCAGGTATTCCCATTGCCTGCGCTCGGTTAAGCCTGTGCTGCTTGCGGACAGGTGAATTATCGCCATATTGTCCGCCCGTTCAAACCGATAGGTACCCGCCGTTGCGGGAATGTCAAACTCAAAGCTACCCCCGCCCGGAATGCCCGTAAACGCGCCATGGGTTTGCGTCATATCGCGGAAGCGCGCGCCTTGGGGCACATCAGGCATTGCGGGCGGCGCGTACAGTGCTTGCAGATTATAGAAAAATACCGCATGGGAGGACGCTTCGCTTGCACCGAGCGTCACCATCCAAATTCTATCTAATTCGAAGGGTGCGGGTGCATTGGCAGGGAGTTGTGCGGTTACGGTTTCCCAGCCATAAAAATCCGCATTGCGGGTAAAGTCAATGTTATGCAACGCCCCGTTGCCGTCACGCACACGGGCGCGCAACCAATGCCCCGAGCCATCGCCATATACCTGCATACGCAAGGCAACGGGGGTTGCATCTGCCGTTACGGGAATTTGCAGGGGTGGGTAAAACGCCATATGCGCGGCCTGTGTTTCGTCTGCAATAAAAATATTATATGCAAGGCGGGGAATGCGATGCGTGCCGATATTGTCCACCCGCACCGAGCCGCTTACAAAAGCGGGATAACCCGAGAATTGCATCGCCCTGTCGCTCATATTTATGGGCAAAGACGCCCCGCCAATACTCACAGGAACATAGGCAACCACGTTGCCCACCCATGCGCGGATATATCCCGTACCCCCGCCGTGGGCGGCGGCGTAGAAAATACCGTCATCCACACGACCAAGCGATTCGGGTACAACGGTAAAGTGCAATACATTTACATCGCGCAAGGTTGTGCCGTCCATTGCCGTCCCTGTGAAGCGCAAGCGCGTATCCTGCCCTTCCAATAACGAAACGGGCGCGGCGTGCAGTTCGGCAATTTCTACCACATACAGGACTTGCGATGCCCACAAATGATTGTACCATACCTGCACGGTATGCATCCCTGCCTGCAAGGGATGATAATATCCGTCCTGCCAGAAGCCCATGCTCCTATCCAGCACCATATAAGCTACGTTTGCGTCCTGCGGCATAGGCAGGCGAAAACCCAGCGCATCTCGTGCCAGCACGGTTGCGGCAACGGGCGTACCTACAGCGGCGCGGGTTTGTGCCATTTCAAGAATGATGCCCGTCATTTCGCCCGGTGTTGCATTATCAAATACGCCGAGGGCATTCGCCACCCGTCGCTGCGACCCGTCGGAAGGCGCATTTAACACGTGATAGCGACCGTCCAATTCCTGCGTTACAAGCGTTGATGAACCGCCGCCGTCAAAATGCATGGCATTAAACGCCCCTGCGTCACGCATGAGTATTGCCATTTCTGTATGTGTAGCACCTACGGAAATACCCCGCCCGTCAACCACCATAAGGATTACATTTTGCCCCGTTCGGCACACGCCCACAGCACTGCGCGGGTGGCGACCCGCAATAACCAAGCCATCGTCCTCGGCAATTTCGCCGTTAATAAGCAGCATACCGCCGCCGCCAATACCGCTGCTAATGCGCGACAGGTCAAGGTTTAAATTATTTTCGACAGCCAATTGCGCGCTTTGTCCAAGGCTAAATTGGAACGATAAAATGCGGTATTCATTGGTGCTTGGCATAACCAGCACAAACCCGTCTTCGGGGATAAATACCGTTTGCCCGTCCTGTGTGATTTGCGTAATTACCCGCCCGTCGGAAACGATTTTAATCGTATCGGGGAAGCGTGCGTCCAGTACGCCGGTATCACGCATTGCAGCGTAGGTAAACACCATCAGCTCGTCTAGTGTGTTGCCGATATTATTAATAAAATTTATGCGGCGGTTGCGCCCGCCGTTTAAATACAAATGCACATCAATGTTCATGTATTGGAAAAAGGGGTTATTGTCCGCATCAATAAAAAAGCCCGCAAGCCCATTGCCGTAACGGTTTGCTTCCAGATTAGCCGCAAGCAGCTGCCCGTTATAAATCATAGGTCCAAGATGTACGGCGTGGTTGCCGGGCACCACGTTAAAAAAGTCGGCATTAATGCCCGCCACCGCATATGCACCCGAAAGTAATGCGCTCGTGGTTTCGCGCAGCCCTACATTGTCGCTTGCCACGGGGGCAATGTGTATGTAGGGGTCATTAAGCGGAATGCGCAAAATATGTACATCGCGCATTCCAACTTCTGTCATTTGCAAAAGCCGTTCGTACGTAACACCACGCGTGGGTGCGCGCGAGGTAGAATATTCGAAGAAAACTTCGGCTGCATTTACGGTGCTTGCTAAAAGAATGGAGAGGAACAAGACCGTACATATGGAAATGAATTTTTTCATAATAAAACCCCCTATTTTTCGCGGATATAATAGCGAAAATACGGGGGTTTGTCCAATTCTAAATTATTACAGTTTATTCTGCCTCCGGTGCGTCCTTGGTAAACTTACATGCACTGCACGCAACCACGCGGTTTTTGCGCCCTTTTATCATTAGGTAGCCCTCGCACTCGGGGCATTTTTCGCCTGTGGGAAGGTTCCATGAAATGAAGTCGCACTCGGGGTAGGTGTCACAGCCGTAGTAGGTGCGACCTTTTTTGGATTTTTTAATGACTACCTTGCCATTGCATTGGGGGCAGGCGACGCCCGCTTCTTCTAGGATTGGCTTTGCATTACGACAGTCGGGAAAGCCGGGACAAGCAATGAATTTGCCAAATCGCCCGAACTTTATCACCATTAAACGCCCGCAGTTTTCGCACGGGATATCGGTTACCTCGTCCTTTACCTCAATGTCGCCGATAAGCTCTTCGGCGGCGGCAATACGTGCGGCAAGCTTGGGGTAAAAGCTGCGGATTACGTTTTTCCACTCGGTTTCGCCGTCCTCCACGCTGTCAAGTTCGCTCTCCATATGGGCGGTAAACTCCGTGTCTACAATGTCTGCGAAGTGTTCGGACATAATTTCGTTTACAATTTCACCAAGCTCCGTGGGGTACAGGACTTTATTCTCCTTGGTCACATAACCGCGATGCAAGAGCGTGGTCATGGTTTGGGCGAATGTTCCCGGGCGCCCAATGCCAAGGTCCTCCATGGTGCGCACCATACTGCCCTCCGAGAAGCGCGGCGGCGGCTGGGTAAAATGCTGTGCGGGCAAAAACTCCTGCGGCTTTATCTTATCGCCCACGTTTAGCGCGGGGATTTTTACATCCTTTTCCGCGTCCTCATTTTTATGATATACGGCGAGATAGCCGTCAAATTCCAAGAGCGAACCGCTTGTGCGCCACGTAACTTTGCCTGCGTCCAGCTTTACGGAAAGCGTGTCGTACACTGCCGCCGCCATTTGACTGCCGATAAAGCGCTCCCAAATGAGCTTATACAGCTTAAATTGCTCGCCCGAGAGGGACGCCTTTACCGCGTCGGGGGAACGGTTGGCAGACGTTGGGCGAATCGCTTCGTGGGCGTCTTGTGCGCGTCCGCGCGTTTTATAGGTTGGGCGCGCGGGGGGCAGGTACTTCTCGCCATGCCGTTCTGTAATATAGGCGGTTGCGTCCTCGTATGCCGTGTCGGAAATGCGGGGCGAGTCGGTACGAATGTAGGTAACCAAGCCTACCGCGCCTTCGCCCGCTACGTCCACCCCTTCATATAATTGCTGGGCGATGCGCATGGTGCGTGAGGGCGCGTAACCAAACAGGCGCGATGCTTCCTGCTGGAGCGTGCTGGTGGTAAAAGGCGCCGGCGGTTTGCGCGTGCGCGTGCCGTGCTTTACTTCGCGCACGGTAAACTCGCCTTTGCCCGTTTTTTTGAGAATTTCATTTACATCGGCTTCGGTGTGCAGTTCAAATTTATCATTATCCGCCGCGTTGTAACGGGCGTTAAATTTGCCAAGCTTGGCTTCTAACGTCCAGTATTCCTCGGGGGTGAATAGTTCGATTTCTTCTTCACGTTCGCAGATGAGCTTGAGCACCACGGATTGTACGCGCCCTGCGGATAAGCCTTTGCGTACTTTTTTCCATAGTAACGGGGAAATGCGATAGCCCACTACGCGGTCCAGTACGCGGCGCGCCTGTTGCGCGTCAACAAAATCCATGTCGATGGCGCGGGCTTCTTTAAGGGAATTTTTTACTGCATTTGGCGTGATTTCATTGAAGGTGATGCGCTCGGTATTTTTCTCGTCCAACTTTAACGCGTGCATGAGATGCCAAGAAATTGCCTCGCCCTCGCGGTCGGGGTCGGTGGCAAGGTAGATTTTTTTAGCCGTTTTCGCCAGCTTTCTAAGGTTTGCAAGGATATCGCCCTTACCGCGAATGGTGATGTACTTCGGTTCAAAATCATTTTCAACATCTACACCCAGTTGGCTTTTGGGCAGGTCGCGCACATGACCTACACAGGCTTCTACCTTATAGTTCGCGCCCAGGATTTTTTTGATGGTCTTAGCTTTTGAAGGGGATTCTAAAATCACTAAGTTTTTAATCATGTTTACCTCACATAGACTTAATATATCTCGCGCCCGGTAACTTTTTAATGTACTTTTTGAGTTCCAGCGCGATGCAAATAAGATGCAGTTGACCTGCCGTTAGCCCTGTTGCTTCTTGCAAAGAATCAAAGCTAACCGCCGCCAATGACATAGTATCATACACACGTTTTTCATCGGGCGCAAGAATTTTTTCTGCGGGCTTGTCATTTTGGGGCTCGGCTTCTTCGGAAATGCCCAGCGCAAAAAGCGCGTCCGTGTAGTCAATTACAGGAAAAGCGCCGTCGCGGATTAGGCGGTTTGTACCTTCGCTTAGCTTACTGGAAATATTACCGGGTACCGCCAAAACCTCGCGCCCTTGGTCATTTGCCATATCCACGGTAATAAGCGTACCGCTTTTGCGCCCCGCCTCCGCTACAATTACGGCGTGGGAAAGCCCGCTGATGATACGATTCCTTGCGGGGAAAAAATGCTTCTGCGGTTTTGTATTTGGCGGATATTCCGATAGGACGCACCCGTTTTCAATAATTTGCTTGCGCAGCTTAAACGCTTCCGAAGGGTAGCAGATATCTACGCCGCAACCCAGTACAGCGATGGTTTTCCCGCCGCCTTCCAACGCGCCCTTGTGCGCGGCAGAATCTACCCCCCGCGCCATGCCGCTAACAATAACAATGCCCTGCCGCGCCAAGGGCGTTGCCAGCGTACGCGCCGCCATAAGCCCGTACTCCGAGCATTTGCGCGAGCCGATGATACTTACTTTATGCAAATTATTGCTTGGCAATTCACCTATGTAAAAAATGCCCGCGGGCGGGTCGGGGATTGCAGCAAGCAGCATGGGAAAATCCTCGTGCTTGCGGGAAAGATATTTGATATTTTGCGCCTCCATTTCTTGCAGCAGCTTTTCCACAGCGGATAAATCGCGGTTGCGCATTATGCGGTCCGTCAAAAGCGGCGTAAACCCCGCTTCGCGAAGCGCCGCAGCGGGCGCGTTAAAAACACATTTCGCCGCGCCAAAATAGGAAAGCAAGTCGTTTAGCTTACGCGAGCCAAGGTAGCCGACAAAGGTAGAAAGCCATAGCATGTAAAGTTCATCGTTCATTATTCTGCGTCCTCGTCACGTTTAAGTTCATCTAATTTGGGTAGCTTACGCACGACGGGTACAAGGAAAAGCAAAATGCCAATAATGGCATACCCCGTGCCCTGTAGAATGAATACATGGTCTACCACTTCCACCGCGCGACCAATAAAGCCGCCCGCCAGCGCACCCAGCGCAACAAAAATGGCAGCAAATGTGGTAAACAGCGTATCTACACGACCTACCTTATCCTTGGGCGGGAGTTTTTGCATCATGGAGCGGAAGGTAATACCTCCGATATTTAACAATAACGCATACGTAGCCAACGCAAGCAAACCCGCAATATATACATTGGGCAGTACAAGCACAAATATGATGCGCGATACGCCGCCCAGCACCGTAAGGGCAAATAAAATCCAGCCCACGTTTAATTTTTTCCCCACAAGCCCCGCAAAAAAGGATGCGAAAATGCCGCTTACCAGCGCCACCATGGTAAAAACTATATACCCTTGCGCCCCTACGTGGGTTTCCGCGAAACGGGGCATATTTACCGCCCCCATTTCCGCCACAAACATACGCGCAATAAACGCCAGCGCAATAAACCTAAGCACATTGCCGCGCAAAAAGGAAATGCCTTCCAGCAAGTCCTGCTTAAACCGTACAGTTATAACTGAATCTTTTTCCTTTTTCGCAGAAGGGTCACGCAGAAATAACGCGCTTGCAAACGCCATCGCCAATAATACTGTGCTTAGCCCGTAAATATAACGCAAGTTCATATCCTCGCCCAAGGCAGTAAACAAAATTACTGCAATGCCAATCCCGCCCGTTAGCGCAGCGATTTGTATGAGCGAATTAGCGGGAAGAATCTCATCCTCTTTTACAATTTGCGGGAGTAATGCGTTGCTTGCGGGGTTTTCGAACAGTGCCGCCGTGCAGTAAACAACAATTACGCCAAACATAAAAATAACGCCGATTTGCTCCATCAGCGGCGTAAAGGTGACGAGGGCTAACACAAAAAATTCCAGCAGCGTGGTAAGCCGCATTATCGTGACTTTATTTTTCCTATCTACCAGCGGACCAACGGCAAAGGAAAATACGGCGGGCGCCGCCATTAAAAAACCCGCAATGCCTGTATACATCGGGTTTTGATACAGCAAATGGATAGAAAGCAGCATAAACATGCCAAACACGCCGCCACCAAGACCCGAAAATATTTGATACGCCAGCAATATACGAAATTGGCGGTTGGATTTGAAAAGGGAAAGCATATGTATCAACTCCTATTTTTTAGGGTAGCGCGAAATTTGGTAGGTGTCAAATATTGCCTTCACGCATTTTTCACGTGTTGCTTCATATATATAACAACGGAGGTGCGCGTACCCATGAGTGATATTTTTGCGTTGTTTTGGTGGTTAACGGTAATTGCAATAATAATGATGGCGGCAGACTATATTATTACGGCGTACTTTGAAAAGGAAATGGCGGAGCGTATAACAAAATTCTTCTTAATTGCGGGGGCGCTTGCGGGCTTTGTTGTGCTGTTCCAATTTGTGAATGAGCATCTGCTGGCAGAGATTATGGTCTTTTATGAAACATTTTTTTAAGAATTTCCCCTGCGTATGATATAATCGCCCAAAAATCCTATATTGGAGCGATGTACCATGGACTATAAACTTTCCCTCGCACAGTTGCTTGCACCCCTTACCATGCTTCCCGAAAATGAAATTATCTCTTTCATAGAATCCCCCCCCGACCCCAAGCTGGGGCATTTTGCCTTCCCCTGCTTTCGGCTGGCGAAAACGCTGAAAAAGGCACCGCCCGTCATCGCGCAAGATTTGGTTGCAACAATAACGGACAAGCCCCCGTGGTTGGGAAGCGCCGTAGCAACGGGTCCGTACGTAAATTTCTTCTTGGACGGCAAGATTTTTGCCCGGCAAACGATTGAAGCGGTGAGTGAAGCAGGTGCGGCATATGGTGCTTGTGCCGAAAACGCGGGTACGAAAGTATTAGTAGAGTATTCCTCGCCCAATATTGCCAAGCATTTTCACCCGGGTCATTTTGCCAATACGATGATTGGTAACGCCCTTGACAGGCTGTTCCGCCACCTTGGGTATAACGTAACCAGCTTAAATTACCTTGGCGATTTTGGTACACAGTTTGGCAAGCTCATTACCGCGTACAAGCTGTGGGGCAGTAAGGAAGAAATTGAAGCGACGGAAATTGATGGTTTAGTAAAAATATATGTAAAATTCCATGACGAAGCGGACACAAGCCCCGCCCTAAATGACGAAGCCCGTGCATGGGTGGTAAAAATGCAGGACGGCGACGAGGAAGCCCTTTCCTTATGGAAATGGTTTGTTGACCTAAGTATGCGTTCCTTTGAACGCTTGTACAAACGCTTAGATATCCATTTTGACCTATACCGCGGGGAAAGCTATTACACCGACCATATGCCCGCCACGGTGGAAAAAATCCGCGAAAAAGGCTTGCTTCAAGAATCGGACGGCGCACAAATCGTTGACCTTGAACCTTACAAAATGCCGCCCTGCTTAATCCTGCGCAGTGACGGCGGCACGCTGTACCCCAGCCGCGACATTGCCGCCGCCATCGACCGTTACGAAACCTTCAAATTTGACAAGAGCATTTACGTGACGGGCAACGAGCAGGATTTGCACTTCGCCCAGTGGGTAAAAGTGGTGGAGCTGATGGGCTTCCCATGGGCAAAAGACATTGTGCATATTTCCTACGGGCGGTACACCTTTGAAGGGGGCGTGCTTTCCACCCGCCGCGGAAAGGTGGTAAAAATCGAAGACCTTTTAGACGAAGCCGTGGAAAAAACCCGCGCCATTATCGAAGAAAAAAATCCCAACCTGCCCAACAAGGAAGAGGTCGCCGAGCAAGTGGGCATTGGCGCGCTCATCTTTAGCCGCTTGTATTACGGGCGCGGGAAGGACCTCGCCTTCAACTGGCAGCAAATCCTCAACTTCGAGGGCGAAACAGGACCCTACGTGCAGTACACCCACGCCCGCGCCTGTAGCGTATTGGAAAAGGCAGGGGGTTACACCGCAGGGGATTTTAACCCCGAATTTCTGCAAGAAGGCGAAACCTTCGATGTAATACGCTTGCTCTACGATTACCCCGCCGCATTAAAAGAAGCGGCGGAAAAATACGAGCCCTTCCTCATCTCCCGCCACTTGGTTGCGCTGGCACAGGCGTTTAATGTGTTTTACCACAAAAATATCGTGCTGGTAGACGATCCCGAAGTGCGCAACGCACGACTTGCCCTTACCCACGCGGTAAAGACCGTGATACAAGGTGGGTTAAGGCTGCTGGGCATTGCCGCACCCCGGGCGATGTAGATGGGGTTGCGAAAAGAAATTTCATAAACATGTAAAAACACCTTGTATACACATAAAAAAACTGCTACTATACCCATGTAACAAAAAACCACAACGACCTAAAAGCGTTTGGACGCGCTTTTGGGCGAGTGTAGGGATGAGGCAACATCACCTACAAACACAGGGAAAACCCTGCCGTTGCAGTGAGGTAAGTATACACATTTCCATATCTACCCGCAATAATGGGGTGGGTGTTGCTTGTGTTTTGCGCGGTAATGGATTCAACTTGTTATTCGTCAATTTTGGCGTGTAGGTGATGACAATCATCTGACCATGGTAATGGTCTCGATTGTCGTCCCGTACACGCCTTTTTCATTGTTCATCCGAGGCTTGCCTATTGCATCTTGCGGGCAAGCCTTGGGGGAAAGGGCAAGATGCAAAAAATTTAAGGAGAGAAAACATGAAAAAGAAACTCGTATGCGCGTTATTAATTATGGCGGTACTCGCCGCATTCATCCCGTTCACGGCACAAGCCAACGCGCAAATCCCCGCCTTTACCCATTTCGAAGCCACGGAAACCACCGTAGAAGCGGGCGAAGAAATTACATTTTCCATTAGCACTTTAACCGCAGTAACCCATGTATTCACCGAAGTAGACGGTACTCGCGTACACGCCACCGAGCGCACCCGCCCAGCTCCCGCAACGGGTACAAGAAACTGGACGCTCACCATCACGCCCGAAGAGTCGCAAACTATCACGGTATACGCAAATACATCCAATCGCACAGAGGGAGCGGCGGCAATTTCCATACCCGTAATAACCGAAGGCGAAATTACGGGGGAAGTAACAATTAACAGCGTACGCACCAGCGGAAATAATATTGTCCAAGGGGATGCAATTACTTTCACTGTACTAACCAGTAATGCGGTGGAGTACGTTTTCACAGAAGTAGACGGCAGATGGCCGCGGGCAACCCTTGCCGATACCAACACCCGCACGGGTGAAAAAACATGGCAGTTGGTTGTAACCCCGCAGACATCACAAACGCTAACGATTTATGCCAACTCCAGTTTTGTTAGAGATGAAAATGCAATATCCAACAGGCAAGTGATTGAAGTGCGGCAACCTACACCGTTGTTTGAGGCTTCACCTATTTTTGAAAGTGGCGGCGTTTGGCGAAGACATAATTGGCAGAATGTTTATTTTAGACCACAATTACAGAATGAAAATATGCTTGGCGTTTTATATTCTAATACACTCCAATTTAACATATTAGGTGATGTTGGTTGGACGCATCAAAATCTTGATAGACAAATAAACACCATAACTGGTTTAATTGGTCGTATTGATGGTTCTGGGTCTGGCGGCTCAAGAATTACATTCATAGGCGATGGAAGAACATTGGCAACATTTCGAGTAGATGGAAGCACCACACCTACACCTATTTCTGTGGACGTAAGAGGGGTTCAAGTGCTTAGAATTGAATTTGACCAACCCAGCGGCGGCGCACAAATTGCCTTTGCTAACGCAATGGCAAGATAACCCCATTTTCCCAAAAGCAAAAACACCCACAGCACTGCTTTGTGCTGTGGGTGTTTTATTTTGCATTTGGCATCGTGCATTAATAAACTACCCTAATTGCGCGCACAATGCATTATATATTGCATTTACATCGGGAAAAATAATCCGCACGCCGCGTTTGGCAATAGCGAGCACCTCCCGCGCATTAGAAACAACATCGCGAACAATTCTGCCGTCAATTTGAACCGCTACCCCTTTTTTGTCGGTATACACTTCGCGAATATAAGATTTTGTAACGGGACACATATTTTGAATAAGAAATGCGGCTTGGTTGCCCAACACTTTTCCAAATCGAATGGTATTGCATTTACCGTATCGTGCCACTTTTTTATCGTATATTGTTTTATATTTTTCATATTTAGATGAAATGGGTACAAGCCAGTAAATTTGTGGGTTTATGCTATCTTGGAACACAAAAAAACAAGGACGGTCGTGGGCAATGCCATCTACGGTTTCCTTGTTTTGCATTAAATGTTCGTCATTAAAATCACGGTAATACTGGTCGCTTAGAAAGCAAAATGTTCCATTTTCCATATCGTTCTCCTAAAAAACAAGGCTTCAGCCGCGTAGGCGAAGCCTTGAATCATACATTTTTGCCCCGACCATTTATAAGCCGCGTATCGGGAAGCGAACAACATTTTTGCCCCGACCATTTATAAGCCGCATATCGGAGAGCGGGCAACATTTTTGTGCCGCATGGCACGTTCATAGTATATGCAACTTCTCTATAAATAGCAACATTTTTTTCACGCATCCACCATCCGATGCATCTCCTTCTTCAACCGCCCCATGATTTTCTTTTCAAGTCGCGAGATATAGGACTGGGAAATGCCCAGCATATCCGCGACTTCCTTTTGGGTTTTTTCTTCGCCGCCGCCGAATAAGCCAAAGCGCAGCTCTACAATTTTTTTCTCCCGTTTGGTGAGTTTATCCAGGGCGATTCCCAGTAATTCTTTATCGGTTTCGTCCTCTATATCGCGGGAGATAAGGTCTACTTCTGTGCCCAAAATGTCTGAGAGCAGCAGCTCGTTGCCTTCCCAGTCGATGTTTAGCGGCTCGTCTATGGAGACCTCGGTTTTTGTGCGGGTGTTGCGGCGCAGGTACATAAGAATTTCGTTTTCGATACAACGGCTGGCGTAGGTGGCGAGCTTTATTTTACGGTCGGTGCGGAAGGTATTGATGGCTTTGATAAGCCCAATCGTGCCGATGGAAATTAAGTCTTCTACGTTTATTCCCGTATTTTCAAATTTGCGGGCAATGTAAACGACTAAGCGCAAATTACGCTCAATGAGTACCGCCTTAGCGGCGTTATCATCTTGCGTGCCGAGTTTTGCCAAGTATACAGCTTCTTCGTCTACAGGCAACGGCGCGGGTAGCACCTCACTGCCGCCTATGTAGTAGACCGTGTTTTCGTCCCCTTTAAAGAAACGCAGTACGTCAAATGCTTCCCGCGCTAGCGCGCGCGCCCTCGTATAAATTGTTGCTAACATATATATCTCCCCTTCATTTAAATGCGGTTTAATTTACAAGTTCTGCGCTAAGAAGCCCTTGGTAGCGCCCGTCGCGGGTAAATTTGTCGTTATAAATGCCGATAATTACATCTTCCCGCGAATGCGGTTCATTTTCATCTTGTACAATCACCTTGTCGGGGCGGAAGCCCACAAGCATTCCGTTAGCGCGTCCAATGCTGGTAAACGGTATCATGCGCAGGCGCGTGTAGAAAATATTTTCCTGCCCCAATAACAGCGCGGTAAGGTTGCTTTCTTTTTTTTCGTAGAAGATTTGTTGAAGTCCCTCGGGCAGGAAAGGCTTTACCCGTTCAAATTCCGCTACGATAACGGGCGCATTGCTTAACGGCTCACGCAGGGAATGCCCCGTGTCTACCAATGCTTCGAACGCAACGTTAGTTTCGTCCATAAAAATTTGCACGGGGCAAAGCAATTGCTTTTTTAAATTGCGCCGTTCGATAAAATACTGCCCCAGCTTGATTAAGATATAACTTAACCCCGTACCCGCAAACACCAGCCATAGGGAAACAGACTGCGAAAATACCCCAAGGTCGCCGGCAATATAATGCACCGCATAGGGCAAATCCGTAAGGAAAAACAGCGCCATGCCCAGCCCGCCTACAACAAAGGTCACCATATACGCCGCAAGCATATGCTTGGCTATTGCCTGCGCTCCCCGCGGAAAAAACGCAATCATTACCCCCGCCGTAAGTATTACAGCCTGTGCAATAAACAAATTAACCCCGCGCAGCGGCGTTACCGCAAGCACCAGCGTGTACAAAAACGCCATTAATCCCGCGCCCGATACCCACCAACGGCGCTTGCGCGTATTACGCAATAACCGCGCCGTTACATACAGCACAAAGGCATTCATGGCGAAGTTAATGATAAAAAGCACGTCTGCGTATAGTGTCATGCGCAACCCCCTAAGGAAGTATAACGGTAACGCCATGTCGCATTTTGTACTATTGCCGTATTTAGATAAATATGGTAAACTGCGTTAAATTTGACAAAATCTTATGGATTGGAAGGAGTAATTACAGTTGGAACAGTTTAGCTATGTAAAGCGCGGGTACTCCCCCGAAGAGGTTAATAAATATATCGCCACGCTGGAGCAGGTGATTAAGAGCTATAAAGAGAAGGACAATGCTATAAAAAACGCAATCATCAGCGCACAGGTAGCTGCGGACAATGTGGTACGCAACGCACACATGCAAGCCCATGAGTATAAGAAGAAAATTTCCCAGCAGCTTATACAAGTTTCTGCGGCTATTGACGCGGAGCGTATGCGCCTTCAGGCATTCCACGATGTATATACAGGCTTAATGCGTAAATATTTATTTGAAGTAGAAACCGCCGATATGTTTGAAATGAGCCGCCGTTTGGACGATATGGAAAAGCTCATTGCCGACTTATTAGAAATGGATGTACCCCCAACGGGCGATGGTACGCCGCTTCTTCCCGCCCACGAGGGCGAAGTAACCCCTGCACCCACTATGGATGCGTCCCCATTCCCTGCGCCCGACCATACCGTGGAAAATGATGCCCCACTTCATTTCGTTTCCCCGGAACCGTTGCCCGACCCCGACATGTCCCTGCAATTTGCTTCCGACAGCGAAAACACACAGGAACAAAACCAAGACGAAATGCCCCCGGTCGCACCCCCACCAAGGTTTATTTAGGGGTAGGGGGTTAAGGTTGAAAAGAGGGGGGCGCGAATGCGCATCCCTCTTTGATTTGGCGCATTAATTTGGACCCATGATAAATGCAAATATTTACACAAAAATGAGGGTAATATATGTGCAGCGCAAAAGGCACAAATCCCAACTTACCCGCTTTTCCCGAACATAGCCTAAACAGCCATAAAAATAATAAAAGGAGGATGTCTTACTAAGAAAAAACAAGACATCTCTGTTTTTTGCCGTATTCATGTCGTTATAGCGAAATAATTCGAAATCGGTCTTGTCTTTCAAGACCGTTTCTCATTTATTTTGCTATATATGTGCCGGTTTTTGGGTTGTAGGGTACGTTTTCTCGTAGGTGTGCGTTGGTTTTGGATTTGTGGGTTTTGGATTTTTCGTAGTTTTGGGGCTTGATGTAGGCGGATTGATTGCGCGCCCTTAAGGTTTTGTAGTTTTCTTCGCTTTCGTAGTTATACCAATGCCTACGATGTACTCCCCCGTAAACGCCAGTTGCAAGTTGTAACCAGGGTTTAAGCTAGTTTTTCATCATACGGTCATCTTTCATGCGCATGAAGATTGCGTTGGCATCGACCTTGGAGAAGCGGTTTTGGTCGCGGAAGGTTTTATTGTAGACAGTATATTTTGTTTTGCGCGTGATGGGTATGCCGATAAGACTGAAATCCGTAAGTATGTCCCGGTGTTTGCGTCTGAAACAACGAAATTTGATGCGTCCAAAGTGGATGCCGTGATCGAGTTAATGCTCCAAATCGGTTTCTTGTGGAAGGTTGA
>Ga0209755_10004273_pt1 | contig 17057 bp, 6 predicted proteins | sample TergutCo191P1_FD_187301 | JGI IMG/M metagenome (GOLD analysis project Ga0209755, IMG submission 187301) | Cornitermes sp. P1 segment gut microbial communities from Petit-Saut dam, French Guiana - Co191P1 (SPAdes) (version 2) | ecosystem: Host-associated > Arthropoda: Insects > Digestive system >... | reverse complement strand
TGCGAATTTTTGGACCTACCCAAAAGGCCGCACAAATCGAATCAAGCAAACGTTTTGCAAAAGATTTGATGCTCAAATACAACATTCCAACGGCGGCTTACGAGGTGTTTTCGGACTTTGAAAACGCTCTAAACTATGTCAAAAAAAACCCACTTCCTGCGGTGTTGAAATACGACGGACTTGCAGCCGGAAAAGGCGTTGTCATCGCTGAAACCCTTGAAGACGCTGAACTTGCGCTGAAAGATATGTTGGTCGACGATAAGTTTGGCGAAGGAAAAGTTGTGATTGAAGATTTTTTGGACGGCGAAGAATTTTCGTTCATGTGTTTTGTGAATGGCGCAGATGTTTATCCGATGGTTTTGGCACAAGATCACAAGCGTGCGTTTGATGGCGATAAAGGCCCAAACACTGGCGGTATGGGCGCTTACGGTCCGCTACCGTTTATCACCGAAGACGACAAAAGATTTGCTTTGGAACATATCATGAAACCCACAGCCCAAGCGATGTTGAGCGAGGGTGTGCCATTTTCTGGCACACTGTATGGTGGGTTGATAAAAACCAAAAATGGCATCAAAGTCATTGAGTTTAACGCACGTTTTGGTGATCCAGAAACGGAAATAATTTTACCCCGCATGCAAACGGATTTGCTCGATGTTTTTTGCAACATTTCCGATGGAAAATCGGTTGAAATTGAGTGGGACGACTTTCCCATTTTGGGCATTGTTATGGCATCCAAAGGTTATCCAGGCGATTACGAAACAGGCTGTGAAATCAAGGGTCTTGACACATCCGATGCAACAATTTATCACATGGGAACAGCAGAAAAAGACGGCAAAATACTGACATCCGGCGGACGCGTTTTGATGGTTGTGGGTAAAGGGAAAACCTTGAACGACGCCCGAACGAATGCACTGAATGCCGTCAAAAAAATCGATTGCAAAAACCTGTTTTACCGCACAGATATTGGCGTTAAGGCATTCTAAAAAAAATAAAATTATGAAACTAATCGATGGAAAAAACATTGCGGAAACCGTAAAACGTGAAATCGCAGCCGAAGTAAAAACAATGCTTGCGACCAATCAAAAAACACCACATCTTGCTGCTGTTTTGGTTGGGGAAGACCCTGCCAGCGAGACGTATGTTGCCGCAAAAGAACATGCTTGCAAAGCCGTTGGATTTACGTCTTCGGTGCACAAACTGCCTGAAAACACTACGGAAAGCGAGCTTTTGGAAACCATTAAGTTTCTGAACAACGACGAAAATGTTGACGGTTATATCGTGCAACTTCCCTTGCCAAAACATATCGACACAAATGCCATCATTTCGGCGATTGACCCGCAAAAAGATGTGGATGGTTTTCATCCCGAAAATGTCGGGCGCATGGTGATGGATTTGCCGTGTTTTGTGCCAGCAACTCCAGCGGGAATTGTAACCCTTTTGGAGCGTTCAAACATCGAAACGGAAGGCAAAAACTGTGTGGTTGTTGGGCGCAGCAATATCGTTGGAACACCAGTATCTATCCTACTTTCGCGAAATTCCAAAAAAGCAAATTGCACCGTAACATTGTGCCACAGCCGCACGAAAAATTTGAACGAGATTTGTGCATCCGCGGATATTTTAATTGTCGCCATCGGCAAACCCGAATTTATCACGGCAGATATGGTCAAAGACGGTGCCGTCGTGATTGATGTGGGCATTCATCGCATCGCCGACAACAGCGAAAAAGGTTACAGAATTTTGGGCGATGTAAAGTTTGATGAAGTGGCTCCAAAAAGTTCGTTTATCACGCCCGTTCCGGGTGGTGTTGGTCCGATGACGATTGCGGCGTTGTTGCAAAATACGTTTCGGGCGGCGAAAATGCGGTATTAACGCGTTGGTTGTGCAGGCTGTAAAACACCGATATAGCGCGCGTTTGCACGGCGACTGCTGCGAATAACCATTGAGGCCTCGCCTGTAAAGCCGATTTCTACGGTGATGTTCAAACTTTCGCCAGGGTGATGAACAAGCATCGACACCAAATAATTTCTATTTCTTCGGATAACTTCCCCCGTTTGGATGGGGTCATTAAAAACAAAACCACCACCGCCTGAGCTTTGGTAAACACTTACGGTTGATCGGCCCATGAACGGCAACTCACCAAATATCGAATCATTGCGAATCATTACTGTGCGTTGGTCTTGAAGTATGCCTGCACCTCCCGATATATTTACATCTCGCGCTGGCACAAAAACCAAGGCTAAAGAGAAATTTCCAGACGCTAAAATCTGAGAAACCTCAGCTCTTAAAACTGAATCGCGTTGCTCTTGAATGGCTCTACGTTCGGCTCTGGTTTGAGACATTGCATCGAACGACAGCAAACAAAGGATTAGTGTGAGGAATAGGGTTTTTGGTGTTTTCATCGGTTGAGGTGTTTTGTATGAAACGTTGTAGGGGCGGGTTTGAAACCCGCCCCTACCAATCGTTTGTTATTGTTTGATAATTCGAACCGTGCTGTCCCCTATCCTCACGATGTACATACCGTTTGGCAGGTGGGAAATGTCGATGGACAATTGACCATCAACCATTGACAATTGGCAAATTGGATGTGTAAATACACGTCTGCCGTTTGTATCAAATATTTCGACGAGACCCCTCGTTTCACTCGGGATGACAATATGCAGTTGGTCTGTTACAGGATTTGGAAATACCTGTAGAGATGGGACATCCCCCGTCTCTACGGTGACAATATTTGTGGTTTCGCTACCTACTGTAAAGCTCACAACAAAACTTGCAAACGTGTTGCCATCACCAGTAACGGTAACGGTTGTGGTGTAGGTCCCAAGACCAAGGCCTGGATTCGGCACAACGGTAAAATTGGCTGTACCAGCGCCTGCGATGCTCGGAATGGTTGTTGTTGAAAGCGTAAAGCTTGTTGAATCTGCGCCGCGTAAAGCGATGGTCAGCTCACCTGTTGGCACATTCTGAATGTTTTCGATGGTTACGCTGCGCGGTGTTTGAGGCTCATAGCCCACAAATGCTCTTGGAAATGCATGTATGCCCGTTTCGCTCAACACGATATTGCGGATTGGTGTAATCGAAACATCGTCTATAGTAATCAAAAATCCACCCGTAGAAGTTCTGCACTGGAAACCTATGAAATGCGGTCCAGTTGAAGTTGGTGTAAACTGTATGGATGCTTGTGACCAGTTCGCAACTCTTCTGTTTTGGTTGGTAAGAATTGTTGTTGCACCTTGCATTTGAGCGTTTAAACCTGTTCCTGTCAGCGTTCTTGTCTGTCCTATTTGCACTCTGAAGTTGTCCCATGCACCGATCAGAGAGAATCCTGGGGCTTTATACCAAAAGCTTACCACGTAGGTTGTTCCCGCAGAAAGCATAACAGGCTCGCTAAATGCCCAAGCGTAGTCACCTATATTATGAAACGTTCTCGTCATTTGACGATCGCCTGAGCGTGGCTCTGTATCAGCCAGAAAGCCTTCTGTACCTGTTACACCAGGGATTATGTTGCCCGTAGTTCTCCAAGCAGTTGTCTGGCCAGAATGTTGCCAATAGTTTGGAAGTGCGTTGCCCGCTGTTTCTTCAAAATCTTGAAAAATAGGAGCAAAAGGAATACCTGCGCCTAACGCCTCTAATGCTCCAGCTGCACTTAGTCGAAGGGACTGGTGCTGTCCTGGAGTGGCTGTTGGTTGGTCGATTGTTATAGGTAAAGCACCTTCTAAAATTAGATCTTTTAGTTGAGCACCTGTTAGGTCTGGATTGATGCTAAGCAAAAGCGCTGCAACACCTGCTACGTGTGGCGCTGCCATTGACGTGCCTTGTGCATTCTGAAATAAATTATTAAGGACTGTGCTTAAAATTGCTGTGCCTGGCGCCCAGATTTCGACAGTACGAGCACCAAAACACGAAAAGCTTGCACGCGCGTTGTTTACGTCATGTGCACCTACAGCCAAACGGTTAGCGATATTTGAACTAATCTCGTTATCTAAATTTGTTTGAGCATTTCCTGCTGCCCAAACAAACAAACCTCTATAATTATTTTGTAATACACTTCGCATCGACTGTGTATCACCACCACCCATACTCATATTGATGACGGGTATATTGTCGGCTATTGCACGATGAACAGCTGCGACTTGCCAATCATTTCTGCCAACAGGTGTACTCCCAGAAAATCCTGAAAAAACCTCAAAAGGCACCAAGGACACTTCCCAAGCGACGCCAGCAACGCCCATACCGTTGCCTCCAACAGCACCAATAATTCCTGCGACGTGATTGCCATGCCAGCCAATTTGTGCTGCAGGGTGTGGCAATGTGTTGCCTAAATTACTTAGCGTGAGAACTTGACTCGAATTAAAACACCATCCATCTACAAAGTTCGCATTCAAATCGCTGTGCGCTTGAAAACCTATGTCAATAACACCCACCTTAATCGTTCGTGAACCCGTCGTTATTCCCCACGCTTGAGGAGCTTGAATGCTTTGCATCCCCCATTGTTCACCAAAACGAAGGTCGTTGGGAAGTCTCTCGATTGCAAAAAGGTAGTTCGGCTCTGCAAAATATACTCCTGGCATAAAACGCAATTGCTCAATAAGGTCCAAAACATTTTGCTTGCCATAGTCTTCTGTTCGCAACAAAACAATCTGTTTAAACGTTTCTTCGTTGAGCAATTTTGGGACATGTCTGATACCGTAAGGATCACGTGGAATATAGGTCAAATCCTGAACATATTGCAGGGCAATGCCTGAAACTGCAGACGCTGTTGCAACGGCGGTTGTAGGTTCAGACTCTGCACTAAACAAAGTCATTCCATCAACACCGCGTTGCATAACAACGAGCACGCTACTGCCACAAAAGTTTTGGTCAATTGTTGCACGACTTGTAAAATTTTGCCCAAATAATGGGCTTATGGTTAGTGTTGCAACAAACAGTGTTGCTAAAACTAAGGTGAAAGTTTTTTTCATAATTTGTTAGTTTGATTTTTGTTCTGCAAAGGTACGAAAAAAAATTGAAAATAACAATAAAAAAACGCGCCGAATGGCGCGTTTTTTTATTCGTTGCGTTGAAATTAACGTTTCACGAAACGCTGCGTTGCAACAGCACCTGTTTCGGTAATGATTCGAATCACGTACGTTCCTGCTGGAAGCACACTCACATTGATTGCTGTTGTGTTGCCTTCAGCAACCATCACAAGCGAACCTTGTAAGTTAAAGATTTCGATACGGCTTACCGTTTCAGTGGTTTCGATATGCAACATATCTACAACCGGATTCGGATAGATCGCCACAGCGTTGATAACCTCCACTTGACCAAAGTCAATGCCTGTCACTTCGCCTGTTGTGAACGAGAACGTGATTGTTTCGCCTTCGAAACGGCTGATAGCCGCCGTTGGAACAGTAATCGTGTACATCGTGTGAGGCGCTAAGCCGTAATGCGTGATAATCAAACTGTTGTAGTGCGCTACGACTGTTGCATCTTCAAGCGCTGGATAAATCACAATAGACTCCAAATCGCCTGCAACAATCGCTCTGTTGAACGTTACAAAGATCTGTGCGTTCGTGGCTACACTTGTTGCATTGTTCGCAGGTAGTGTCGAAACAAACAACGGTGGATAACCAATCGTTGTAAACGTCCACGTGAGCACCGAATCGAAGTTAACGATTGCATTGCGTGGAATCGTAACCGTGTACGTTGTTTCGTAAGCCAAACCGTCGTGACGAATGATGATTTCTCCTCCAAGAAGTCTAACCTCTAAACCGTCAACCGCTGGCGTGATTGTGAAATCTTCTGCCCAGAATCCTGGTCCAGCAAATAACGAATCCTGAACAAAGTTTACTCTGATCTCTGAATCCAACATAACATTGGTAGCATTAACATCTGGCGTTCTTGACTCAATTCCAAATGGTGCAACATAGAATCTCACCGGAATAATGTTTGATTCGCCACCTGTTCCTACAGACTGTAAACCTGCAATGTGGTAACCCGGTGCAAGACCTCTATACACAAATTGCTGTGTCGGTGGAGTACCACCAGTTACAGTGCCGTAAGCAGTTTCGTTCAAGAAGATATTAAAGCTTGACGCTTGTACTGGTGCAGTACCTTCAAAGCCAACAGAAATGTTGTCAATAACGATAAAGAAACCCAATCCGCTTGCTGTTCCACACTGGAAACCAAGGAAATGGTATCCAGTTTCGGTCGCTGTAAACGTGCGCGTAACCTGCGTCCATGTCATAACTCTTTCATTATGGTTGATAAAGAGTCGCGTGCTGCCTGGCATATATGCACCTTGGCCTGTGCCGCTCAACGTTCTCGACGTACCGATATGTAGTGCAAAGTTGTCATGTTCAACAACTCCCTGCGGCGTTTCAAAACCTGGGGCTTGGAACCAGAACGAAATCGTGTATTCTCTGCCCGCAGTCATAAAGATACCGCTGCTGAAAGCCCAAGCAAAGTTACCGGTATTCTGCCAACTTCTTGCCAATTGGCGTGTACCACCAGCTTGCATTGGTATTGTAATAGGACCAACACCTGGAACTGTAGTGCCTGTCGTGATCCAACCTGTACCTGCTGTAAGCCAACCTGCTGGCATAGCCGTACCTGTTGTACCTTCAAAGCCTGCAGTGAATGGAACGCCATCGATGGCTCTCCATGTCAATGTTGCTCTGTTTCCAGCGGTTACGTTAACCGCTACATTGAGCGGATCTGCGAAAGTTGCTGCGCCAAAGGCTGTTGTAAACGACCACGAAAGCTTTTGACCAAAGTAGAAATACGACGTGTCTGTAGCAAATACTCTAACAATGCTGTCAGGAATCGTAATTTCATACATTGTTCCTGCTGCAAATGGCGTTGCTGGTGTAATGATCAAATCATTGCCTACAATGCTTGGCGTACCTACGATTGGCGAACCAGAACCTGTCAACGGAATAAATTCAATCGCTGGCAACACTGGAATAAGCGATACCTCTTGGTCAAACGTAATCACCACGTTTGCACCAACCGCTACATTTCTTTCGTTTGCTGCAGGTGATATTTCTTCAAGTGCAATTGGCATTGGAGGCGTAGCACGCGTTGTAACTACAGCCTGTGCCCAAGCACTACGCTGTGTTGGACGTGTACCATCCATAACACCACCAATATTTACAACTCTAATTGTGTATCCTGTTTCTGGTGTTAAACCTGTCAATGTAACGCGTACAATAGAATCTGCAACAGCAGCGCTATGCATACCTGTTGCGTGCATACCTGTTTCTGTATTGAATACCGTCACGCGGAATGCTGAGTCCGAACGGAACGTAATAACAACACTGTTGTGACCTGTATCTGCTACAGCCAACTGTGTTGGTGTTGCTACGTTTGCCGTTTCTTCTGGTAAGAACAAACTCATCAACGATGCACCACCTGCTTGAGGAGCCACTGTTGTACCTGTTGCTGTTCTCATCATAGTACCGCGTGTAGAGAAGTCTCTCAAGAAGTTTCTCTGCGGAGCAGTACCAGTACCTGCAACTGTGGACATTTGCGCTACAAAGTATCTACCTGGCGTTAGCATAATTGGCTCATCCAACATGTTGGTGTACATTGTAAATGATTCAGATGCAATCGTCCATGTTTGCGTGTAGATAGGCTCGGTTTCAACCGTATTATCAGCATTCACTCGGAATATACCCACTGTAACCGGCCAAGTTGTTGCAATATTCGGCCAAGTTGTGCCTGCGTTTCTAACACCAAATCTAACTCTGTCAAGAATGGTTGCCTCAGTGATCGTGTAAATATGTCCCCACTGCGCGTTTGCTGCAGGGGTAATAAAATCTACAGTAGCACCTACCAATTCGTCCATTCTATACATATCACGTGTAACCGTGAATACAGTTACCGTATCCACATTGTTAGCCAGATCATAATCTTCTTCCGTTTGTGTTACAGCAAATGCAATGCGATGTGCACCAAGTGCGGTTGGCAACGTAAATGCTGTTGCTGTATATGTAAACTCGTGCTCTGTTACCGATGCAAGCGATGCCACTGGAGCAAATGTTCCAATTGGTGCGCCGTTAAGCGTTGCTGCCAGTGTTACATTGGTTTGTGCCGTTGCACCGTGGTTTAATACCGTCGCCGAAACGTTAAGATCTGCTGTTGCCAAAGCGCCTGTCATTTGATGCGCTGGAAGATGTGCTGGAAGTGTCAACGAAGGAATTCCTACTGTTGTAATCATCAAATCGTTGTCTGGAACTTCAATGATGCTGATATCATCTATTTGAATAACTGCCCAAGCTCCACCAGGTGAGAATTTGTGGAAACCCAAGTTGAAATATCCGTCAGCCGGCACAGTAAAGTCCACTGTAAATTCTCTCCAAACACTGATGCCAGTTGTTACGTCCGTATATCTAACAATCTCAGTGCCAGCAAGCATAGCGCCTTCTGTGTTTCCTTGACCGATATGTATGCTCAAATGCGGTGGGATTGCTGTGTTTGAAAAGAATGACGCTCCGAAACTTAAACGATACGCTACTCCTGCCTCAAAATAAATCCCTGGACTAACCATCCATGCATCTGCTGCGGGGATTGGAGTTGGGAGACCAAACCCAGTAGGCCCTGCAATAAACGCTTGTCTGGTACCTGTTCGAGGTACCCAGTTTGGTCCAAATGTTGTCATTGTCCCTGCGCATACCCAGTTCAAAACTGTCCCTGGCATAGATCCAAACTCCGTCCAACCTTCTGGCCAATTAATTCCTGTTGTTCCTTCAAACCCTTCAAAGAACGGCACCTCAAAAGTTACTGGAGGTGGTTCTTCTGCTACTGTTGTAAACGACCAAGCAACTTCGCCAACACCTGAGATTGCTCCCGCAGGGATGCTAATTCTGTATTGTGTTTCATAGTCGAAACCACCGTGTCCAATAGTCAACACCGCACCAGTAATGCTTGGTGTAACAGCAATTGTTCCACCCTCATAAGTGATGGTAATTGCAGAAAGGTCTGTCGCCGTGATGTTTTCACTAAATGTTACACTCACAACAGCGTCAAGAGCAACATCATCTGCTCGCAATACCGGTGTTCTTGAAAGAACTCTAATGTTTGCTGTCGTAAACGACCACGTGATTGGCTCTGTATTAACTTCACCAAAAACGCCTTCAATAGCACCAACAGGAATCACAACCGTGTAGGTCACATTAGCATTAAGTCTTTCGTACGTAATCGTTAAAAGACTTGTATTTCCTGCGCCAATAACGCCAACCACGTTTGCAACTGTTCCTGCACCGTTGTTGTAAGTTATTGCGATATCACCAAAGGTTGTACCTTCAGCAATATATTGATTGAATTCTACACTAATTTCTGTATCTACAGCAACGGATGTTGCGTCAATATCTGGTGTTTGATCAAGCACGATAACTGACGTTGCAGTGGTTGTAAACGACCATGTAATTGGATCATCAAATCCAGCAATAGCACCTGCAGGAACCGTAACCGTATAAACGGTTTCTTCCTCAAAGCCGTCATGCGTTAGTGTCAATACCGCACCTGTAAGGTCTGTTGTAAAACCATCAACCATTGGGCTGATCGTGATACCTCCAAAGTTTGCACCTGCTGTTACATTTTGGTTAAATGTTACCAGAATATCCGCGTCAAGCAACACGTTTTCAGCGTTGCTTATTGGGTATGTAGAAACAAATGTTGGTGGAAGGTCCACAAGCACGCGAAAAATAAGCCCCTGAGATGTCAAAGGAACAAGGTTTGTTCCGTCAAAACGATACCCTACTGGGCCTGCTCCAACTGCTCCCATTCTTATGGATGCTGTTCCTATTTGGTTTATACATACAAAATACGAATTGCCCTGCTGCAAATCAACTCCTGCAATAGGGACCGTAAGCCAAGGCGAAGTTGCTTCTGGTGCTGTCGGTCTATTCATTACGGCTGTTGTATGAACATGTATTGGAGTTCCTGCATCTAAGCGATATACAGATGCCGAAAAAGTCGGTGCTCCAGCTGCTGGGCCAGGTGCTCCAATATTGGTTTGCCACTCTATTCTATTGAGTACCGCATCGTTTGTAATTGGAAAAGCATATCCAAAACAGTTGTTTTCAAAAGATGGAGTAATGAAATCGATACTTCCTTGATAAAACGCAAAGGTATGATCCGTTCCTGTAAAAGTGCGTGTTGCAGTGTTGTTTTCAGGTCTTTCGTCTGTTTCGTTTTGTTCTACTGTAAACACAACGGTGTTTGCACCCATAACAGGATTAATCGAAGGCGTGATTTCCATATCTTGCGATGCGCTCGGAGCAAGAGATGCCAAAGGAGCTGTTGCTCCAACATCCGTTCCGTTGCGAGTCGCTGACATTACGATGTTTGTTTGTGCCATTTCTCCAAAGTTTGCAACGGTTGCCACCAATGGCACAAGTTGTGACGTTGGAATTTGTGTAAGTCCGAATGGTACTGTAACAGCCAAGTCGTTGTTAACTGGTGGTGGGGATGCTATGCCTTGAATCCAAAAATTAGTAGCAGCCATTGTTGAAAAACCACCATCATGCTGTATAATATTTCCAAAAGGAGTATTCACATCCCCAGAGGCAAAAACAAAAGGAGCTGCTGCACCTCCGAAATGCTCAACCCATAACCCTATCCATAGTTCCTGATCATCAGGGATTGGGATTGGTGTCGTAAACGTGTAGGTTATTGGTCCAAGATTATTTGCTGGGTTAAATATAGGTGTATTAACTGGAGTGCCATAAACTTGTGTCCCTGCACTAGCTGGGCCCCAAGAGCCTCCAACGAAAACATAAACCCAAATATCAGCATCAGGATGTGCCCCTAAACGAACTTCATTAAGCGTTCCTCCTGCTACTCCAAGGGCTGCCAACTGTGCTGGAGTAAATCTGTGAAAGACTCTACCCCAAGGCAAGTCAGAAACTGTACCCCAAGACAAGCCATTTGCGAGTTGTTGTGTAATTGTAATCTCATTACTTAAAGGGGCTATATCGGCACCGACAAATGTTGGTGCTTGCCACTGTCCATCTTGTTGCATAATCCTATTAGCTCTTTGCAGTGGAACACCCACTTCGCTCTTTAGCTCAGTAACAACCTTCTCACCAGTTATCGTAGTTCTATACCTAAGCATAGGTGTTCTCTGCGTTTGCGGCTCTTCAATCTGTAAGACGCTTTGAACAACAGAGCGCATAACCAATTGTTCTGCCGGCTGCTCAAGAATCATTTGTGCATTGAGGTTTGCTATCGCAAACATCAATGTAAGTATTGTTAATAATTTTTTCATGTCTTATATGTTTTGAAAAGGCGACGCGACTACGCGTCGCCTTTTGTTTTGTGTTTAATATTTTCTTATCGTCCCATGTTTATTCTCTGGAATTGAGAGCCGTCTATGCGTTGAACATCAGAGTAGTGTATCTCTTGTATCGTCCGACGTTGTTCATTAGAAACAGCTGTTGTTGCTGCTGTTCCTCCATCTCTTGTAAACGTCAGATTGTAGAAGAGTATTCCTCCACTTCCTGGATTCCAGAATGTTCCTCCTGTTGTACCGATACGGAAACCTAACGTAAGATATGCTAAAGCAGGTCCGTCTGCTGTATTAACAGTTACAATAGGTGTTCTGATTGTATTTCCATCATCAAGAATATCTAAATTGAATGCAACACCAGGATTGAATACCCAAGCTCCAGGACCTCCTACTTCTACAGCAACTAACCACTGGTACACATTTCCAATTACATTTCTGCCTGATGTTACATAAGGATCTCCGTCCATATCAATACTAAAATGGAATGCTCCTGTTTCAGAGCCTAAGAAACCACCAAAGTTCTCAAACGCGAACGTCGCTGGTCCTATTCTTGAAATCTCTTGTCTAAAGCTTGGTGGCATAGTCACAGCATCAAAAAATGCGCTACCTATTCCTGTCCATATACCTGAGAAGTCCGTTAGGTCACAACGTGTCCACTGTATAAACACCGGTGGGCTCATTTCGCTATGGTGTGTGTTACCGTCAAAATCGTTAGATCCTCTTACGGTATAGATACCTGTTCCTGTTCCGCCCATCAAGGTGTCTGCATCTTCACAGAAAACCAACTCAACACGAAGTGTTCGTGCATTTTCGCCTTCGATAAGCACACCGTCCAAATACCAAAAGAAGTCTGTAGCTTGCCAAATGTGTGCTGTTAACAACGCGTATGGGTCTGGACACACATTGCTTTCACCTTGGATAAATGGCGCGTGCGGCGCATTTGGTCCTTGTGGAGCCTCCCACGGGGTAAACATAATGGTGTTTGTATCACTAACTTCACCTATTCCCGAAGGGTTTTCACCCGAAACGGAAATTCCGACTACATCTGGAAAAAATCCGGTTGCAGTTACACGCAAGGTGTTTGATGTTTCGTCTGTTAAAACCACACCATTTCTGTGCCAAACATATGTTTCAGCGTATTGCGATGAGGCTGTAAATAAAACTTCCTGAGTTCCGATAATCGGTCCAGTAGGTCCATCTATTTGTGCTTGAAGAGGCACCCAAGGCCTATCTGGGTTATTTATATCAAACGGTTCTTCTCGGCAAGAAACCATAATAAGAGACAGCGCCATTAAGGTTGCAATCACTTTGAATGTTATCTTTTTCATATTTTATTTCCTTTCTATATTGGTTATGGTTTGTTATTATTGAGGATTCACCCACGACGGTGTTTGTCTCAAATTTGGATTGGTTTGAAGATCGTTTGATGGGATTGGCAACGTAAAACGATAAAACTGTATTGGTGTTACGTGTCTGTTGGTATAGAATCCACCTCCATAGTTAGAAACAGACAGAGGGTCTTGCGGTACACGTCCGTCAAAACCAATACCCCAACGTCTTAAACTTTCGATACGATGGCCTTCTCCAACAAATTCGCGCACCCATTCGTCACGCAAGTATTGGTCGTCTGGTCCAAATCCACCAAGCTCAGAGGCGCCACGAGCGACACGAAGTTCGTTAAGTCTATGCAAGTTTCGTCCAGCCTCAGCAGAAATTAAATACATCTCAGCAATGCGATGCATTCTTTGGTGATGGCGATAATTCGTGATTCCAGGTGTTGTAAACAACGCTGGATTACCTGGGAATTTGTGCAAAACTCTTACACCTGGGCGATCTATTCCGCCATAGCGAACGATTTGTGTTTCAGGATCAGAGAAAAACACGTTTAAGCGCATATCACCGTCTCCATACAAATCAATAACGGTTTGTGTTGGAAGAAAATCAGGCGCAAAACGGCTTGCTGCATTGTCCCATGTCGAAAAAATACTCATTGTCGCCAAAGTCCACGCTGCAGTTTCGCTCAGCCAATTGGTTCTAAATGCTCCAGTTGCTGTTTGTGTGCTTTGTAGCTTGAAAATATCTTCTGAACTATCATCGTTTATCCACATTCTTCTGAGGGCCTCTTCAGTTCTTACCAACGGATATCTTGCACTTGCAATTAGCATTTCAGCATAATGTGCTGCTCTTGCATTGTTGCCCATCATAAAATAGACTCTTGCCTTCAACGCATGTACTGCATCGCGAGTGATACGGATGCTGCGTGGTGCACCTACTGTTGAGATTGCTTCTGCAGCCTCAAGGTCTTCCAAAATAAATGCAAATGTTTCAGCAATTGTTGCACGACCTGGACGTGCAGTTACGTCAAAATCTCTTAACAAAGGCATGCCTAACTCTGGTGTATTTCTGTTTTCTGGACTATAAGGATACATAAAATGCGTAGCCAAAATATAGTACAAGAAAGCACGTGCATAATGTGCCTCTGCAACGAAGTCTGCAATTTGCTCGCGTTGTTCTGCCGTTGCTGTTACACCTTCTACATTGTTAATGAAGTTGTTTACTTGTGCAATTGCACCAAAAACATTGCCCCAAATATCACGAGGTTCTGTAGCGCCTGTAAAGTCTGTATATAAACGGTGTGGAGCTGCTCCACGACCACCAAAACCTACTGATGCGTTAAACAAATCACTCATCAATTCAGTTGTTGTCGTAAATATACCGTAGCGAACTCTACGAAGTTCGTTGTACACGCCATTGCGGAATCTTTCAGCATCCTCAAATGTTTGGAAGGCCTGTTCGTTTACAATTCGGTCCGTTGGATATCTATCCAAGTTACATGCTGATAGCAATAGCCCAAGCGTTGCAACAACCGTTATAATACCTATTATCTTTTTCATTGTCTTAATTTTTTTAAGTTTGTAAAGTGGGTTTTTTGATTGTTAGAACGTTAGATCAATACCAACTTGGAACTGTCTGCTGTTTCCGTACGTACCCGTTGCTAAGTTAGAGTCAACTTCTGGGTCAATCCCGATGAAGTTTGTAACTGTAAACAAATTACGACCTGTTGCAAATACTCTAGCATTACTGAAAAAGTTTGTTCTTGCCAAAAGATTTGATGGGAAGTTGTAAGAAAGTGTAAGGTTTCTCAAGCGCATAAACGATGCGTTGCTGAGGAAACGAGTGTCTGGCCAGATGCCTTGTCCTTGTCTCCAGTCTGGGAATCTCGCGATATCGCCCGGTTGCTCCCAAAAATCTGCAACATCTCTGTGCTGGTTGATTCCTGGAAAACGAACTGGGTTTTTCGTAAAGATAGATGTGTTATCCCACATCCAGTTGCCCAATACAACCACAAAATCTGCGTTTAGGTTAAGACCTCTCCAACCTGCGTTGATTCCAAAACCACCGTTAACTGGCGCGTAGCGTCTCATACCTGTGCTTTGCTCCAAAGCCAATCTGTTGTACACCTGTGTTGTACGTCTTGGATCTCTTTGAGTAACACCAATGTCTTCACCCGGCAAATACCACCACTGACGGCCATTACCTGGGTCAACACCTCCAAATATCGGATATACAAACATAATTGGTTGTCCAACGATAAAACCAACACCTGTTTCTGGAAGTATCCAATGATCGTGTCCTTGGAAAAGTTCAACAACCATATCTCTATTGTAGTTGAATACCAAGTTACCACCCAAGTGGAAATCTCTTGTGCGAACGAAGTCCATACCTAAGGTTACATCAATACCTGTATTTCTCAAAACACCAATATTAGATGTTACAGTAGGGAATCCAGATGTAAATGGAAATGGAACAGCATAAAGCATGTTGCTTGTTCTACGTGTGTAGAATTCAACAGAAACGCTGTATCTGTGTGCTAATTCTGTGTGAAGTCCGACAGTAAGTTTGTCTTGAGTTTCCCAAGTTAATCCTCGGTTACCCGGTGCTGTTACCATCCAACTTGCAGAACCGTCATACATATCGCGTTGCGCAACACGTGATGCAGCTGTAGCTAAGTGTGTAAAGTTTCCAATTTCAGAGTTACCTTGTGTTCCGTAAGAAATGTTAAGTCTTGCATCTGTAATCAATGCAATATCTCTGATGAATGGCTCGTTGGTCATTCTCCACATACCGCCTACTGCCCAAAACCAAGCACTGCGGTTGTCAACTCCGAAACGAGAACTGCGGTCGTTACGTACAGTAACCTCTCCAAAGAAACGCTCGTTGAAGTTATAGTCAACACGTCCGAAAAACGACAAAAATGCAAATGAGTTTGTTGTAGAAGAACCTGTTCGTGTTCCTTCGCCCATACCCATTTCCCAAAGTCTATCGTCTGGAATTCCCAAAACTTGAGTTTGGTTGATACGTTCGTTAGACTGAATACCTTCTTGTCCAACCAATGCCGTAAAGTTATGTGCATTGTTTAGGCTAAAGCTATACTGAATAACATTATTGATGGTCATGATTATTCTTTGCTGTGCTAAAATACTCTTTGTTCCTGCTCCTGGCGCAACTAAATGCGAAGGCAATCTACCTGCGATAGACGTCCAGTCGAAAGCGTTGGCTCCCGCACGCGTGATAAGTCTAAGGCCTTCCATAGGTGCTATTTCAATAAAGAAATTACCTGTCATTTGAGAGTTGGTTTGTCTTTGTCTGTTATGTCTGGCCTCATATTCAGGATTCCAAACACGTCCTGCTAATACTCCCAATCCTTCGATAACATCCAATCTGTTTCCGTACTCATCATAAGGGCTGATCCATGGTTCAAGTAGCATAGACAATCCTCCCCAAAGTTGAGCACCACCAAAGTCATTGTTGGCATTACGACGAAAATCGCGAGAAAGGTGTGTGTTCATACCTACTGTCAACCAATCTTTGGCTTGTGATTCTAAGTTAATACGACCAGCAAAGCGCTCAAAATACGAGCCGTGTGCTGTACCTTGTTGCGAAAAATGGTTACCCGAGATAAAATAGGTTGTGCGACCACCACCGCCTCGGATATTAACATCGGTTTGGAACGTTGGCACATTGTCGCGCATGAAATAATCATACCAACGCGTGTTGTGACGACCACCGAAACGCTCATCATTCGCATCAATTTGGTCTTGTGTAATCATACCTGTTCTCAACCAAAAATCATAAAGTTCATTGGTGGACATAATGCTGTTTGCAAGCCTTCTATCTGCCAACTGAGATACTCCCCACTGTGTACGTACTTGAACTCTTGCATCTTCGTTGCGAAGACCGCGTCTGGTTGTAGCAACTACAACGCCATTTGCTGCACGAGCACCAAAAATCGCTGTTGCAGACGCATCTCTGAGAACAGTAACACTTTCAAAGTCGTTAGCATTTAGTGCCATAAAAGTAACTGGCTCTACCTGTATTCCATCTACGATGAAAAGCGGAGTAGAGGATGCTCCAAGAGAACTGATACCGTGCAAACGCATAGAAGGAATCGTTCCTGGCTCTCCAGAACTTTGAAAAACCTGTAGTCCTGCAACTTGTCCTTGAAGGGCGTCCATCACGTTAGCAACCGGTCTGGCCTCAAGTTGAGCAGAGCCAACCTGTTGTACAGAACCAACCATATTACCTACACGTCGTGCCGTACCAAAGCCGACAACAACGAATTCCTCAAGGCCAATCGCTCCACTGGTCAGTCGTGCGTCAATAACTACCGATCCGCCGATCTCAATTTCTTGCGTTTCCATTCCCATAAAAGAGAACACCAAATGCGTAGCATCCGCAGGAACGTTAAGCGAGAAACGACCGTTAATGTCGGTCATCGTTCCGA
>Ga0209755_10004272_pt1 | contig 17058 bp, 17 predicted proteins | sample TergutCo191P1_FD_187301 | JGI IMG/M metagenome (GOLD analysis project Ga0209755, IMG submission 187301) | Cornitermes sp. P1 segment gut microbial communities from Petit-Saut dam, French Guiana - Co191P1 (SPAdes) (version 2) | ecosystem: Host-associated > Arthropoda: Insects > Digestive system... | reverse complement strand
TCATAAAGGCCGAGTTATACACACGGTGCATGCCCAAAGTACGCACAAAGTAGCCTTCCATCATCCAGAACGCTTCCGCAAGAAGCAGGGTGTAGGGCGCTTCAACCGCGCAGCGGTCAACCACTTCACGCCAGAACTCTTCGGGGATGAGGCGGTTGAACTCGTCGGTGCTGATGGCATGTTCGGCGCGGCTGGCGATAGCGCCGCCGTGTCCGGGCGCGGGAAACCAGAGCCGCTGTATGTGCCGCTTTGCAAGGGTCATTGCCGCGTCAAAGCGCACAATGGGGAACTGCTGGCACACGCCGATAATCGTGCGGATAACCGCTTCCCGTGCCTCGCTGTTGAGGAAGTCGATTTGGGCAGTGTCGTTCCAGGGCATGGATGTACCGTCATTGCCGTGGTAAATGTAGCGGGTTTCGCCTGTGTTGTTGTCGATGCGTTTAAAAACCACCGCCGCGTCACTGCGGCTAAAATAATGGTCTTCGATTTGGACAGTCACATCGCCCCGGCCCGAAAGGTTGTCGCAGGAGTAGTTGTAGGTCGGGAAGGGCGGGTAAGGGAGCTGCAAAAAGCGATCCGGGTGTTCGATGATCCAGCGGCTGTCAAGGCCGGTGTGGTTGGGAACCATGTCCGAACCCAGACGTATCCCCCGCTGCATACAGCGCGTCCGTAAATTGGCCAGCGCTTCCCAGCCGCCCAGAGCCGCCGCAATGTCGTAATCGTACAGGCTGTACGCAGAGGCCGCCGCCTCCGGGTTGCCCGTCCACTGCTTGATGGTCTTGCTGGCCTGACTCCGTTCCCACAGCCCGATAAGCCAGAGCCCGGTAAAACCCCGGCGGGCCAGTTCGTCAAGTTCCTCATCGGGAACCTGATCCAGGCGGCTGATTTCCCGCCCATGCTTTTGGGAAAGCTGGAAAAGCCAAACGAGGGTGCACTTTGCCATAAGGACAGTCCGGGGCATCCACTCCTGATCCGGCGTGAATCGCTCGTACTCGTTCTGAATGCTGCTAAAGTCCATAACCTGGGACGGCCCGGGGCCAAAAAACGAGGGTTTGTCCTCCTCTTTGATTATATCCAGGCTTGTAAGGAGCCGCCCCATAAACTTGCCCAGGACAAGGCCCCAGCGCTTCCGCATAAACTCAAGCTGGCCCTCAAGGGAATCCGGGGAAGCCAGAGCCGGAGCGCGGAGCAAGTCCCAAAGGTTCATGCCGTCGGGGCCAAAGGCTGGAAGCGCCGCAAAATGCGCTTTTAGTTCGTCAATGGCGATGGGGTAGACCGTCTCTTTTGCAAGGTCTGAATCGTCAAACAGGAACAGGAAGGGCCTGAACGCCGGATTAAGGTTCGCCAGGGCCAAAAGCAGCAGTTCTTCCAGGGACAGGCAGCGGTGGCTTTCCCCGCCGTCACTGCTTTCAAGGTAGGCCGGAACATCGGTTTTTCCCCCGTATACGTCCCTGGGAGGAAACCTGCCGCAGAAATTCGATAAAAGCGTCCCGGTTTTGTCGCCCCCCAGTTTGCCATCAAGCCGCGCCAGGGCGGTGTGGAAAGCGTCCGGCTGTACCTGTTCGCGGTACAGGGCCACGATATAGTGAAGAATCTCGTCGATAAGCCCCATAGCGTTAAGCTGCGCCGCCCGGACAAAGCGTTCCGGGTTTTTCGCCGGGTCAACGCCCGCGTTAAGGCGCTGAGTCAGTGCCCTCACCTGGCGCATATCCGCCAAAACAACATTCCCGGTAAGGGAGAAAAGGCTTCCCTCAAGGCCATACGCTTCACGCACTTCCCGGCGGATATGGAATTCCATCAGGGCGCTTCTGTTTGCGGCCCGAAAAGCGCTGCGCTGGCAGGCACCTGGGTTTTCGAGTTTCTTAAGAAATATATGGAATTTTGCCATTTTTTTATTATACTACAGGTAGAAAAAAATGGACAGCTCTGTTTTTGAGGTTTCAATACACACAGTAAAGGCTTGACCGTACCGCCCCTGATCTTTACAGTTCTTTAATATGGACAAATCGATCAGGTCAAAAAAGTTTAAAGTATTACTGCCCTACTTCCTGCTTGCTTTGGCGATTATCGCGGCACACAGGATTATTGGCGAACTGGGTTTTTTCCTTGATGCCATAGGGCGGGCATTGGACATTATCTCTCCCTTTTTTTATGGTTTTCTGTTGGCGTATATCGTCAATATGCCGTGCAGCAGCATACAAAGACTGTTCGCGAAGGCAAGATTCAATTTTATCCGCAAAAGGCAAAGGGCGTTCAGCATCATCATTGTTTTCATCATTTTAGTGATGCTTACTGTTTTGGTCATAAACCTGGTTGTTCCCGCCATTGCCGCCAGCATTTTGTTCTTCATCGAGAATATTCCGGTTTATTGGGAAAGTCTATGGCGGCATGTTCACTATTTCAACAACAGGGAACTGTTTGGCATGCGTTTCAGCATTGATGGAATCCTCAATTTTGTAAGGAATTTCCTCAGCGATTTTAGGATCGAGAATTTTCTCCGCCCGATTGATGCGATACTGGGAGCCGGCGCGACAGTATTCAGCGGCTTTATCGCCTTTATCGCGTCAATTTACATTCTGATAGAAAAGGACAAATTCAAGGCATTTATCCGCAGACTGCTCAAGGTCATTGCTGCCCCTGAGGTTTATACCGTAGTGCTGGATCATTTTGGCCGGCTCAATCAAAACTTCAGGCAGTATATCCGCACCCAGACCATAGACGGAATTATCCTTGGCACACTGGCAACGATTCTGCTGTTTATACTGGGCTCGCCTTATGCCCTGGTGCTTGGCATCATGCTTGGGATAGTAAACTACATCCCCTATTTTGGCTCGATATTTGGCACTCTGGTCGCTGTAATTGTAGTCGCCTTTACGCAGGGCATTACAATGGGGCTTATTTCAGCCGCGGCCCTGTTTACGGTTCAGCAAATTGACGCCAACGTCATCCAGCCAAAGCTCATGAGCGGCTCTTTTGCCCTTAGCCCCTTGCTGGTAATCATCAGCATAACCATAGGCGGGGCCCTTGCCGGTATTTTTGGCATGATTGCCGCTATCCCCATTGTCGCGGTTTTGAAGGACATTCTTGACAGCGTTCTTGAGTATTATGAGCGTAAAAAGTTTGGCGAGCCGGAAAGCGAATAATGACCTCTACCGCCCCCCAAAAACCTCATACAGCCTGTCCAAATCCTCCATAGAATAATAATCAACAAGAATCGTCCCCTTGTTAAGATCCCCGTTGATAACAACCTTCGTTCCCAGATGCTTTATGAACTTTTCTTCCATGGCGTCCAGTTCCGGTGCGCGGCCTTTGACGCTGGCGGCGGCTTTTTCGCTCTTTTTGCCCTGGCTTCCCATTGCTCCGGCCCGTTTTTCCGCTTCCCGCACCGAAAGGCCTTTTTTTAGAATTTCCTGGAAAAGCGCCTCCTGCTCCTTCGCGCCGGAGACCGAAAGAACCGCCCGCGCGTGGCCGGGTGAAAGTTCTCCCTTCTGGATGCTTGTCTGCATATCCGCCGGGAGTTTCAAAAGCCGGAGCGCGTTGGCAACTGTGGCGCGGTTTTTACCCACCTTTGCTGCCGCTTCTTCCTGGGAAAGGCTCTCCAGTTCCATAAGATGCCGGTAAGCTGCGGCTTCCTCAATGGGGTTCAGGTTTGCCCGCTGGATATTCTCGATGAGCGAGACGACCATGCGCTTTTCTTCAGAATACTTGCGGAGTATCACGGGCACTTCCGCAAGGCCCGCAAGACGGGCAGCCCTTGTACGGCGTTCCCCCGCTACAATGGTATAGGTTCCGTCTTCGTTATCTTCGGCGAGTATGGGCTGGATTATGCCCTGCTGCCGGATGGAATCCGCCAGTTCCGCCAGTTCCGCCTCGTCAAACGTCTTCCGGGGCTGGTTGGGGTTGGCTTTTAGTTTTTCCAGTTCAATGAAAATTTCCCCGCGGGAAACAGTGCCCGGCAGGGGGCTGTCCTCTGGGGGAGTTTCGTCTTGTGCGGCCTCCTCTGGTAGTTCCGCAGGGGGATCTTCCTCCTGTGGAGCCTCATCACTGGGGGCTTCTTCAGTGGGTTCTTCATCCTGAATCTCAGGGACATCCCCGGAGGGTTCTTCGTCTTGAACGGCCTCCCCGGAGACTTCCATAAGGGGATATTCATCCTGGGGGGGCTCGTCAGGGGCTTCCTCAGCAGATTCCTCATCCTGGGGAGCCTCAATGAGGGCTTCTTCAGCGGGTTCTTCATCCTGAATTTCGGGGACATCCTCGGAGGGTTCTTCGTCTTGAACGGCCTCCTCGGAGATTTCCATAAGGGGATATTCATCCTGGGGAGGCTCGTCAGGGGCTTCCTCAGCAGGTTCCTCGTCCTGTGGAGCCTCATTGGGGGCTTCTTCAGCGGGCTCCTCATCCTGGGGGGCCTCGTAAGGGAGTTCTGCAGGGGGTTCTTTGCTGATTTTTTCTGCGGGGGGGGCAAAGGTTTCCTCGGTGTCATCGTTGTCGGTTGGTAATAGTGCTGAAAGACCTTTTCCAAGGCCCCGTTTAATTGCCACGGTCAAGTACCTCCTGGGCTAAACTTTTATATGCCCTTGCGCCGCTGCAAAGGGGATCGTATTTGGAAATGGGAATCCCGTGCGAAGGGGCTTCGGAAAGCCGGACGTTGCGGGGTATAATCGTGGGAAACACCTTGTTCGGAAAATAGGCGCTTACTTCCTTTACTACCTGCTGAGCGAGCCTTGTCCGGGGATCGTACATGGTAAAAAAGATGCCGCCAATGCCCAGGTTGGGGTTAAGGCTTTTCTGTATCCGCTTGATGGTCTGAAGCAGGTGTGAGAGCCCTTCCATGGCAAAATATTCGCACTGCATGGGGATTAAAACCGCGTCTGCGGCGGTAATGCCGTTCAGGGTCAAAACTCCCAGAGAAGGGGGGCAGTCTATCAGGATAAAGTCATAGCGCGTGCGAAGCGGATCAAGGGCTTTTGACAGAAAGAAATCCCGCCCTTTCTGCTCAATAAGTTCCACCGCCGCCCCGGAAAGATCCATGCTCGCGGGGATGACAGAAAGCCCCTTTACCGGCGTTGGGCGGATTACCGCCTCAAGAGGGGCAAGGCCGGAGATGAGTTCGTAGACACCGGGCTTTGCGTTCTTTGCGGCAAGGCCAACACCGCTGGAAAGGTTGGCCTGAGAGTCAAAATCCACCAGGAGTACCGATTGACCCAATTCTGCGAGGTAAGCTCCAATATTGATGGCAGAAGTAGTTTTCCCTACCCCGCCTTTCTGGTTTACAAAACAATAGCTTTTGGCCATTTGTCCATTATACATACTATTCTTATTCATTGCTACGTGATATGTCTATTGATGTGTGTAAAGTCTTTTTTGGGCAAAGGGCAGGCAAATGAAAGATATCCCCATCAGCACCTTCGATTCCCCTTCGATGGTGCTTGAACTCATCTATCAATTAAAAGTCAAGGATGTGATGAACAGGGTGGTCATTACCGCCAAAAAAACAGACAGTCTGCGGCGTATTCAGGGCCTGATGCGGGAGAATTATATTTCCGGCCTTCCCATCGTAAATGAAAAAAGTCTTTTGGGCATCGTTTCTATTGAGGATATTATAATGGCCCTGGATCGGGGTTATATCGACCATCCCGTAGAAGAATATATGACCAGGGATGTCATTGTCCTGGACGAAGACATGCCCCTTTTTTTTGGCATTTCGTACCTTAACAAGTACCATTATGGCCGTTTTCCGGTGCTGAACAAGGCAAATGAACTTGTTGGCATCCTTTCTTCCAAGGATGTCATACGCACCCTTTTGGTCGAGATGAACCGGGAAGTCCTTCGCCTGGAAAAACTGCACCAGAAGGAAAACCGCCCGCCGGACAAGTATTCGGAGATGAGTTTTATCACCATACGTTTTGATTTTGAACTTGCCGGACGGGCTTCTACGGAAATAAAAAAAGCCCTCAAACTCCGAAACATCGATCCCAAAATTATCCGGCGCGTAGTAATTGCCAGTTACGAACTGGAAATAAACCAGGTGGTACATTCTTTGGGAGGAACCATGAACTACACCATACAGCCGGACAAAGTGGCAATTCTGGCGGCTGACACCGGCCCGGGCATAGCGGACATTACGCTTGCCCTTCAGGAAGGCTGGTCTACTGCCGATGAATGGATACGCTCCCTGGGATTTGGGGCCGGCATGGGGCTGGCAAACACAAAGCGGGTTTCGGACGAATTTTCTATCGAGTCCACACTTGGCGCCGGCACGACTGTCCGCTCTGTGGTGTATTTCAATTCTCCCAAGGAGGAGTAACCATGACTATTCGTGAAGCAGCCGGCGCGTTAGGGGCCGAAGTCTTGCAAACCGAGTTTGAGGACACAGAACTCTCCGGGGCCTATACATCGGATTTGCTTTCGGATGTGATGGCACACGCCGGCGGCGGCGCGCTTATCACCATTCAGGCGCACAAGAACACCGTGGCGGTGGCCGCCCTGGTGGACATTTCCGCTATCATCATTTGCAATTCCCGCCCCGTTCCCGATGACATGCTTGAAGCGGCAAAAAACGAAGGTATCGCCATTATGCGCACCAAAGAAAACCAGTACATCGTATCGGGAAAATTATACAGCCTCTTGAATCACTGAACCCAAGCGTCTACTGATACATGATCACAAAGGGACGCGGCCAAAGGTCCATCACTTCCTGGGGGGTCATCAGCGGAATGTCGGTATGGCCTGCAAAACCAAAATCATACCAGAGCTTAAACCCGTTAACAGGCATATTTGTGTAGCGGGTGGTAAAATTCCACAATGCCCTTTTCTGCTCCGGCGAACCGATGCCAGAAGCGTTATGAACCAGGCGAACCCTGTTAAACCTTCTGGTGTCAACATCCCGGGGCTGACTGATCATGCGCCAGTTAAACTGATGCACAACAAGCAGACGCTCGCCGGGAAGATTGTTTGCGATAAGATAATCTTCCATCATCTGCTGAAGCCGGTTAATTTCCGCCGCGCTTACCGTGCCTATTTCCAACATGGGCCTGGTAGTCCTCCACTCCGGATCGATGGCAAGGTGTACATTGGGATACCTCAGCCAGGGCAGCATGCGCTGCATGGCAAGCTCCGGAGTAAAGCGGCCTATCTGGTGATCAATAAAAACGAGTATATCGTGTTCCAGGGCAAACTCGATCCACTGCCTTAACACGGCTTCGTTTATATAGCCAATTTCGCCATAGGGCCACACCGTCCCAAAAATGATATAAAACGCTATGCGCACGCCCCTGCTGTTTCCCGCGGCCTGCCGGTATTCTTCGGCCAGGCTTAAAAGCCGCTGCTTTAACACCTCTTTAGGGTAACGCCCCAGGACACCCATATTTCTTGAGAGGGGATGCCCGTAATAGGCAAGGATATAATAGTTCAACAAGATTGATTCATTGCGGATAGCTTGCTGACGGGCCGCTTCTTGCGCAATGACTTCCGCCTCCGTTGCCGCCCAATAGGGCCGGCTTGAGTCTCTGGCCTCCAGTGCCCTCAGATGCTCGGTAAAGTAAGCCGCAGGAAAAAGGCGCTCAAGACCAGCGGCATTCCCGCCAAGGGCAAAAAGGATAAAAAGAGCAAAAAAACACCGTGTTTTGGAAAAAGCAGAAAAAAAGAATGAAAATGTCATAATCTATATTACGTCAAAAAATACAAAAAAAACAAGGCGACAGAGTAATAGAAAACCCGATCTTGAAGTCTGTCTCAAATTAAAGTATCGTATTTACATGATTACTCAATTAATAGCGGATGCCCGTAAAATCGTTCTTAAGTTTGGTTCCAATACGCTTGCGGACAGCGAAGGGATAAACCTTTCGCTCCTGGATGAATTTGCCGAGCAGATTGCGAACCTGAAAAAAGACGGGAAACAGGTCATTGTTGTTTCATCCGGTGCGCGGGCTGCCGGGCTTTCCACCATGGGCAACTGGGCCCGCAAGAAGGATATACACTACAAGCAGGCGCTTTGTGCGGTGGGTCAGGTGGAACTCATGGGCGCATGGCGGCGGGCTTTTGAAAAGCATGGTCTGCACATTGCCCAGATACTCCTTACGCGGGAAGATTTTGGGGATACCAACCGCACCCTGAACATGCGGAACACCATCTTTACCCTGGTGGACGAGGGGGTCATTCCGGTAATAAACGAAAACGACACCGTGTCGGTAGAGGAAATCAAAATCGGCGACAACGATACTTTGGCGGCTTTGTCGGCCATACTGTGGAGCGCGGATTTACTGATTCTTTTCAGCGACATTGACGGGCTTTACACGAACAACCCCAAGGAATTCCCCGATGCGGAACTTGTGGGAGAAGTCCGCAATATTGTCGAAACCAGAAAAAAAGTGGTTATCGGGGAAAATAACAGTTTAGGAACCGGGGGTATCGAAACAAAAATCCTGGCCGCCGAAAAAACATTCCCCTACGGCATTTCCACGGTCATCACCAACGGCTCAAGGCCCCGGGCGCTGGAAGCTTTGGCCGCCGGGAAACAGCCGGGCACGGCTTTTATTCCAGAGGTTAGCGGATGAATATTCCGGCGCTGAAGGAAATGATCGAAGAACGGAAAGTAAAGGCCATAGAGAATCTATCCACAAGTTTTGCCAAAAACAGGCTGCCTCTGGAAGAATATGAACGGCTTGTGGGGTATATAAGCAAAATCGAAAGCGAACGGGAGTTAATTGTTGTTGAAAAAATGGTGGCTGAGTACGATGTAAAAAACGCAGAACCCGTTGACACCTATGAGGATGAGGATGAGCCGAATCAGCAGCATCTTTCCCGCAATAACCTGACGCTGCTTTCTTCCCGCACGTTTGCCGGCCCCCTGAAGACGGGCACCCAGTTTATCAGTGTTTTGGGAGATGCGAGCATCAAAATACGAAAAAAACACCTAAAAAACCGGCGGACTGTTTTGAATGTGGTATCAATACTGAGCGATTATGTAATCATGGTGGAAAGCGGTATTCGTGTTATAAACAATGTTGTTCCGCTTCTGGGAGACACCAAAACAAATGACAAGGTAGACAAAGAAGCCCAGGATGAAGGGCCGGAGCTGATCATTTCCGGTGCTGCGCTTCTGGGGGATATTAGCGTAAAGCTTCTTAAAGAATAAATGTGTCAGGGGGATAACATGACAATAAGCTGTATAGGCTGCGGGAACATGGGGCCGGCCCTGATGAAAGGGGCGCTGTCGGAAGATTTCATTTTTGAAAAAATAGGCTTCACGGATGTGGACAGGCTAAAGGCGGATGCCGCGGCCACTTCTATGGGGGGGACTGTTTATGCTTCAAACTCGGAAGCGGTTCGGGAAGGGAACTATGTGTTTCTCGCTGTAAAGCCCCAGATATTTAAAGGCGTGCTTGAAGAAATTGCCCCGGCGGTAAAGGAACGGCTTTCAGAGGCGGACAATCCCCTGACATTGATTTCCATGGCAGCGGGCTGGCCTATAGAGAAAATTCAGACTGTTTTGGGAGTAAAAGCGCCGGTGGTGCGGATAATGCCCAATACGCCTTCGCTTATCTCCCTTGGGGTTATTGCCATGAGCGCATCGGCGGAAGTGCCTGACCAAAGAATCGCGGAACTGGAAAAAATACTGGGCGGCGCGGGTCTTGTTGACTGCCTGGAAGAAAAATACATGGACGCGGTTACCGGCCTTTCAGGTTCCGGACCGGCCTTTGCCTACCTTTTTATAGAGGCCCTTGCGGACGGGGGTGTCCGCGCCGGCCTCCCCCGTGACAAGGCACTGCGTTATGCCGCCCAAACGGTGATGGGCGCGGCGGCGATGGTTATAGAAACCGGAAAACATCCGGGGGAACTTAAAGATATGGTAACGGCACCCGGGGGAACCACGATTGCCGGGGTAGCCGCCCTGGAAAACGGCGCGTTTCGGGCCGCGGCGATTAACGCGGTGGAAGCGGCGTGGAGACGCGCTGCTGAACTGGGCTAATACGTTACGTTGAACCGCCGGTACTGCCCTGTGGCAGATCTCTTTTCGCAGCGTACCGTATCCACACGGGCTCCCGGCGGGCCGCGATGCAGCCACTTTAAGAGAAGGTCGAGTTTTTCCGCTGTTCCTTCCGCCAGCACTTCCACATCCCCGTCTGCGGTGTTTCGTACCCATCCGGAAAGCTTAAGGCGCTGTGCTTCGTTCATGCAGTACTGGCGGAAACCTACGCCCTGCACTCGGCCTTCTATGCGGGCAAAAAAAGCTGAAACCGCGGAGCTTTCAGTCATGGAGCCTTAGGCGCTTGCCGCCGTGTCAAGCTGTTTTTCCAGAGCCTTAATAGTCGCTTCCAGCTCGCCAAAATCAAGGGGTTTGATGAGCGTCACATCGGGTTTGCCCTGGCCGCTCTGCCTTTCATCGCCGACTGTGGTTTCTTCCTGGGTATCGGTTAAAAGAAGGATATAAGGCTTTCCAAAAGCCGGGTCTTCTTTGACAGTGCAAATAAACCTGGAAATATCAACACCAGGAAGTTCGGCATCAAGAAGTACAAAGCCCGGTTTTTCCTCAACGAACTTTCTGCCAATTTCAAACCAGTCAAAGGCCTGAACAATCGCATAGTCCGGAAATGATTCTTCAATCCCAACTTTGAAAGTGTCATTGATGGACTGATCCGCCGCTATCATGAAGGTATTCCAGTTGGCGTTCTCCATCATAACCTGAAGCACTTCCCCGGAAGCACTCATTCCGCGCTTATCCAAAAAGGCCGCAAGATCCTTGGCATAAATCCTGTATTGCCCGCCGGGCGTAGTAAAGGCTTTCAAATGTCCGCTCCGAATCCAATTAATGGCAGTTTGATTCACAACCCCGCAAATATTTGCCACTTCCAGTGCTGAAAAAATCCGAACTCGCCGTCCTCCTTTGGCCATCATAGTCTCCTTTTTTATCAATTTGTATCTCACTGATTATTTTGCATTCTAGTATTATACTTTATTCACCAAAAAATTCAAGAAACAAACTTGTAAAAAACTTATAAAAATCATAAAATAACAGGTTTTTGGCCAAAGTTTCGCAAAATTTAGGTATCAAGATACAGGTCAATGACTGTAGAAGAAAAGCCTTCGTGTTTTAACTGCGCCCTTATGGAAAAAGTCCTGCTGTCCCGGGAAATCCGTGTCTTTTCCAAATATTTCTCAAGCAGTTCATATTCTGTTTGGGGATCAAAGACTTTATCCAGGGCTTTAAGTGAGGATTTTCTGTCAATTCCCCTTTTTCCAAGGGCGGCAAGCAGCCATTGCGGGCTGGGGGCTTTCCTCAAGGCGAGCTGGGAGCGTATCCAGCGTTCCGCATAGCGTTCGTTGTTCAGCAGATTTTGATCCAGGAGCCTTGAAACAACCGCCTTTGCCGCGGCGGCATCAATCTTGCGGCGTTCCAGTTTGGCGGTTAATGCCAGGCTGTTTTGCTCGGCCCTGGCGATAAGCCGCAAGGCGATTTTTTCCGCCTGGTAACAGGCGGCGGCAAAGCGGCATGCTTCTTCCTCGCCGGAAGATAGTTCATGGCCTGGTTCCCATAATGGACAATTCCCCTCGTCATCAAGGGGAATTGCATCGGGAAGATAATGAGTTGAAAATGAGAGGGAAGTGCCGTCTGAAAATTCGGCCTTTACCGCCCCATCTGCCCGGAAAATTTCGGTTTTCAGGGAAATTAACGTCACAAAAGGGCGGAAATGACAGTATTAGCGCTTGGAGAACTGGAAACGCCTGCGGGCACCGGCCCTGCCGTACTTTTTCCGTTCAACCATCCTGGGATCACGGGTAAGGTAGCCGTTGCTCCTGAGGCTGATGTAATTTCCCTGGTCTACCTGACAAAGCGCCCTGGCAAGACCGTGACGACAGGCTCCAGCCTGACCATTGAGCCCCCCGCCGTGGACACTGATAAGGATGTCGAATTTATTTTCACAGGCGGTAACCATGAGGGGCTGCCGTACCATAAAAACATGTTCGCCCTGGGGAAAATACTTAGCAAGTTCTTTACCGTTTATCGATATTTTTCCGCTTCCGTCCCGTACATACACCCGGGCTACAGAGGTCTTTCTGCGGCCGGTTCCTATACCAAGATTTCTCATTTAACGTAACCTCGCCCTATAGTTCAAGCTTTTCGAGTTTTTGAGCCGCGTGGGGATGTTCCGCTCCCGAATAAACTTTTACGTTTTTCAGAAGTTTCCGTCCCAGAGGGCCCTTGGGAAGCATGCCCTTAATCGCCAATTCCAGCGGGGAACAGGGGTGCTTTTCTATCAATTTCTCAAAATTCGTTATTTTTAAGCCCCCGGCATACCCCGTATGACGGTAATATTGCTTCTGCTGAGCTTTGCGGCCAGTAAGCGCTATTTTTTCCGCATTAACAATAACTACATAATCCCCCACTTCCTGATGGGGCACAAAAACTGCCTTTTCCTTTCCCCTGAGAATAGAGGCTACCCGGGCCGCAACCCTGCCTAAAACCTCTCCCTCGGCATCGAGCAAAAACCATTTCCGTTCCACTTTTGCGGGTTTAACAAATACTGTGTTCATACCATAACCTTTTCACAAAATAAGAGTGAATTCAGATATTGACATAAAAATGATGAAAATGTCAATAGCAGGAAATCGTAAATTTTGTACTGAAGTTGTACCGGCTATTCAAAACTGACGCCCTGGAATAGCCGGTACTCAATGGAAATCTGCTTACTCGCCCTTCACATCAGGATCGGAAATCATAATATGCCGAATCACCTGCACAAGGTCAGCGTAACCGGCCAGGAAGGCAAGGAGTGTCCGCCTGGTTGAACCGTAGTATTCAAACTCTTCCGGCTTCATGCCTTTTTCGTCGTAGGCCCGATGGAAATCAGGGAACTTCTTTTCCAGTTCCGCGATGATTTTGGGATCTACCGGATCATCAATACGGTTTTTGACTTCCACGTCCGAGTCGTTAAACTTTTTCTGCCAGTCGGCAATAATGGTCATGGACATATCACCGCCGATAAATTCCGACCAGTGGAAGTGGTTGCGGTACGCCGCGTTGAGTATCCTTGTCCGGTAACCCCGCTCCTTGTAGAGCCTGTAGGCTTTTTTCGCAACCGCCACGCCGGGCCATTCAAGGTAACCGGGATCAGTGACAATCCCTTTTTTCGCCATCTGCACTTTAAGCCAGTCGTCCAGGCGGCCAACCATAACCGTGCAAACCGGACTCATGGTGGAAACATCTTTGCCTTCTTTCTGGCGGCGCTCAATGCCGCGTTCCACGGCCTCGGCAACGGCTATTGACTGGGGAACCGTAAAGGAAACTGTCGCGTTTACGCTTATGCCCTGGTAGGAAAGTTCCTCAATGGCGTCCACGCCGGCTTTGGTTACCGGCAGTTTGATATTGTTGTTGGGATACAGGGAGTTGAAGTAAAGGGCCTGTTCAACAATGGCCTTTGTGTCACGATAATTTTTGGCGTTCGTCTGAATGGAAAGCCTGCCGTTGCGGCCATTGTTCTTGTCGAAAATGGGCTTAAGCAGTTTCGCGGCATTAACCGTGACTTCTTCCATAATCTTCCAGGCAATGACATCCTCGCCGGCAGTGGGGTTTTCCGCCACAAGGGAAACGATCCGGGGCCGCCAGGTATCCAGTTCCCTTTTCAAAACCTCACCAACGATGATAGGATTGCTCGTACCGCCCGTCGCGCCATTGTCAATAGCGTAGTTCAGATCCTCTGTGGAACAAGAATCGTTCCAGAATTCCGTGGGACTCATCAGAGTCATGGTATGAAGGGGACTTTTCCCCTTGCCTTCGCTCATGCTGTTCCTCCGTTAAGACTAAATTTCGATATTTGGTATCAATTATCTTAATAGCTACTATGGTAGCCCTGTATTTTTTATTTGTAAATAGTTATTATAAAAAGAGAGGTGAACATGAAAAAAGAAGTCGAAATCCTGAAGGTGATGGCGGCGGGGCCGGCATTGGCAAAAAATAACGACAATGCCTTTGAGGATATTCCCGATGAACTCAAGACAGCGGAAATGTGCCTTAAAGCGGTAAAGAAGGACGCCTACACGTTTTTTTATGTGCCTGAAAACTTCATAACTGAGGAAATGTGCTTTAGGGCGGTGAAAAAGGGCATCAGTATGCTCCAGCATATACCTGAAAAATTCAAATCAAAAGAACTGTGCCTTGAAGCGGTAAAATACTCCAGCGATGCGCTTAACTATGTCCCAGATGAACTCAAGACACCTGAACTATGCCTTAAAGCGGTAAAGTACTCCGGCGATGCGCTTAACTATGTCCCAGATGAACTCAAGACACCTGAACTATGCCTTAAAGCGGTAAAAGGCTCCGGCGATGCGCTTAACTATGTCCCAGACGAACTCAAGACACCTGAACTATGCTTTAAAGCGGTAAAATGTTCCGGCGATGCGCTTAACTATGTCCCCGATAAACTCAAGACACCTGAACTATGCCTTAAAGCGGTAAAGAAGGACGCCTACGCGTTTTTCCATGTGCCTGAAAACTTCCTGACTGCGGAAATGTGCTTTAGGGTGGTGAAAAAGGGCGGCAATATGCTCCAGCATATACCTGAAAAATTCAAATCAAAGGAACTGTGCCTTGAAGCGGTAAAAGGCTCCGGCTATGCGCTTAACTATGTCCCCGATGAGCTCAAGACAGCGGAAATGTGTCGCCTGGCGCTAAAAAATGACGGCTCTATACTTATACTTTATGTCCCCGATAAGCTGAAAACAGCAGAAATGTGCCTTAAAGCGGTAAAAGGCTCCGGCGATGCGCTTGAATATGTCCCCGACGAACTCAAGACAGCGGAAATGTGCCTCTTGGCGGTAAAAAATGACGGCTCTATACTTTATGTTCCCGATAAGCTGAAAACAGCAGAAATGTGCCTTGAAGCGGTAAAATACTCCGGCGATGCGCTTAAATATGTCCCCGATGAACTCAAGACAGCGGAAATGTGCCTCCAGGCGGTAAAAAATGACGGCTCTATGCTTGAATATGTCCCCGATAAGCTGAAGACAGCGGAAATGTGTCTCGAGGCTGTGAAAAACAACAAAAATTGGCCTAATTGGCGTTTCGTGTCCCTGCTTCAATATGTACCCGATGATCTAAAAACAACCGAACTGTACTTTGAGACGGTAAAATCCAAAGCCCAGGAGCTTCAAAATGTGCCTGAAAACTTTATGTCAACAGAGATGTGCCTCCATGCCGTAAAGCAGGATCGCAGGTTGTTCTGGCATGTTCCGGAAAAGCTCAAAACAATGGAACTATGTCTTGAAGTGCTAAACGGCTGCGGATGGATATTTAATGAGCTGTTGAATAAGTCGCTGGAAAGCCCGAAAACCGCTGAGACCCTAAACCGCCTTTCATCAAGGCTCCCTGTGCGGCCTTTAGGCTTTATCCACCGAGTGGACGCAGCGCGCCTTTTGAGCATTGTCCGGCAGGAACAACCTCAGACTATTGCCCTTGTCCTGTCCTGCCTTGAGCCGTACAAGGCTTCGTATCTCTTGCAAAGTCTGCCAGACACCCTGCAGATGGACGTGTTCTGCCTCATCGCCGCTATGGACAAAGCGGAAATTCCCCCCGAAATTGAGCAGACGCTGGAAAAGAAAATTTCCGCCCTGTCCGCTGAGGGCGGCGCAAACGCCGGTGCTATGGAAACCTTTGCCGTTATTTTCGACCTCGCCAGCCGCGCCACGGAGGAGCAGCTTCTCCAGGCCCTGGAGGATGAAGATGCGGAGCTTGCCGGGGAATTCAGGAAGCGCATGCTCGCGTTCGAGGACATCGTTATTCTGTCCAACGAGCATATTCAGAGAGTTTTACGGGAAGTGGACTTCACAGAACTTGCCAAGGCCCTAAAGGGCGCGGACACGCTGGTACAGGACGCGATATTCAGAAACATGTCCAAACGCGCGTCCAGCATGATCAAAGAGGACATGGAATACATGGGCCCGATAAGGCTGAAAAACGTAAACGAAGCCCGGAAAAAAATCGTCTGGATCATCCGCCATTTGGAAAATTCCGGTGAAATTGCCATCGACTATACCGGCAAACTTGAGCGGGTGCCGGAAAAAGAGGCTTCTGCCGTGCCGCCCGCTGAGAGCAGCGCAAGTGCAGACAGAGTCATGGAAACCATCATTGAAATAATCGAAGGACTTGACCCCATTTTGGAAAGGCAGTTCATAAAATCTCTGGAAGACAAAAAACCCGAACTTGCCCAAGAGATCAGGAAACGTATGTTTGCGTTTGAAGACATCGTTATCCTGTCTGACCGCGATGTACAGAAAGTCATGCGGGAACTGGATTCCCAGAATCTTGCCAAAGCCCTAAAGGGCGCGGATACACTGGTGCAGGACAAGATATTCATAAACATGTCCAAACGCGCGTCCAGCATGATCAAAGAGGACATGAAATACATGGGCGAGATAAGCCCGCAGGATATTGAGGAAGCCCGGGGGGAAATCATCCTGATTATTCGCCAGTTGAAACACTCCGGCGAAATTACCATTCCCCGCAACAGCGAAGATGAATTGATTTATTGAGAAGACTTTTACTCAGGACTTACCGGCAAAGAAGGCCCTTTGCCGGTTATTGTTCTCTAAAAGTTTGTACCTAACCCAGCGGCAAATCAGCTTTGCTGTCTATACCTTTTTGGTAATATAATCGCTTTTGAGACAACGGGTGCAGATTTTAACGCTGACTGATGTTCCCCCAAGTTTGGTCTTTACTTTAACCAGGTTGGGTTTCCAGGTACGGCGAGTATGATTCTTCGCATGACTGACCTTGTTACCCGTGATGGTGTGTTTTCCGCAAATTTCGCATGTCCGTGACATATCAATCCTTCCTTCTTCTAGAACCTAAATTTATAGCAAAAGTACGAAGAAATGTAAAGGGCCTCTCGCGGCTTGTCGAGCACTTGTCATTAAGCAAGCAGTGTTGTATCATACCATTGCCTCGCCAGGAATCATGCGAATAACCGCCGCTGGACTCCGCCAGGTCCGGAAGGAAGCAACGGCAAGCGGAAGGTTGTTGCGCCGTGATCCCCCTGGTGGGGCTTTTTGTTTATGGCAAAACAG
>Ga0209755_10004271_pt1 | contig 17064 bp, 9 predicted proteins | sample TergutCo191P1_FD_187301 | JGI IMG/M metagenome (GOLD analysis project Ga0209755, IMG submission 187301) | Cornitermes sp. P1 segment gut microbial communities from Petit-Saut dam, French Guiana - Co191P1 (SPAdes) (version 2) | ecosystem: Host-associated > Arthropoda: Insects > Digestive system >... | reverse complement strand
GCCATAACTTCTGTCCCAAATTTCATGTAGTCCGCAGCTGGAGAAAATGAGGCGGAAGGGTTCAAAGGTTGGTTATTTTTGGACTATTGACCCTTCAGGCCCTTGTGCCAAGGCAGTTTGCTTAGGTCTCTCGCGGTGTTAACATGGAGTGGGGTTTCAAGGAAAACCTTGTAGCTGTGATTGCCCTACACAAATGCGGATAATCAGATTCTCAAATTTTCACACTCTTGAAACCATTGAAAATTTCGCGAAATTTTGTCTATCGGGCAATTAAACGTTATAAGGAGCTCTGGGGGGGTTGAAGACAGGGTTCAGTCAGGATGCCTGAAAAGTGTGAGGGCTGAAGCCGTTATCAAATTAAAATAACAACTCTGGTACTGAGGTACTGCTTAGTTCATGAATGTGTAAAAGAGTTTACTTAATTTTTGCAAGCTTAACATGCTGTGTAACTACTTTTTAATGTTTTACTTAAAGATGTTGTCAATTTCTAGGATTACACATGAACGATAATAAATGAATAAAGTACTTTTATGGAGCATTGGTGGAATGACACTGACAGGGAAGAAGCGAAGAGTTTGGAGGAAAACCTCTCATATGCCAAATTTTGCACTATAAATCGCACATACGTATTCACAGTCTAAGTGTCGAACCCAGGCCTCTGTGGTGAAACAACAATGATTAACCACTTGAGAAAATTTTTGCCTGGATACATGTTGTAATTTACAAAACACTGGTATGATCTTAGAATTTTGAAAACAGAAGGGTGTCAGCTAAATTTATAAAACTGAGAAAAAATACATGTGGGCAGAAATGACAGAGTATGCCAACAAACCGTGCTTCATTGATAGGAATAAGTAACAGTCCCAGCAGATAACCACATAATGTAGCTTGAAACAAAAGCCAGTTTCACACTTTAATTTTTAGAGTACACCCAGTGTGCAGAAGCTTTGGAAATTATTCTCATTTTTAACCCTAAAAAAAGTACACAGAGCTTAGACTCAAAACACATTACATCTAAACAGAGCTAAAGGTCGACAATGACAGTCAGGATAATGACAATGATGACAATGACGACAACAAAACCGACGACAACAACAACAAAGTGTGCACCTAGAATTTTTCTTTGGAGAATGGAGAAGGCTGAACCTGAGGTTACATAATTTACATTTGATTTTAAAAACTATGTTATTAAAATCATGTCATAAACATAAATATAACAGAATAATTTATGCAACTACATTCATATACACATAAATATAACTACATGTTCCATGAGTAACCTAATTTATTCACAGTATCTAGTCTTCTTGGGTTCATAAGTTCATCTACAATATCCTAGGTCTTTTATTTTACTTTTCAAAACTCCAATGTAATAGTCATCTGCCATTTTCAACAGCTTATTTCAGGTGAAGCATAAATCATGTAAAACATTGATGTCATCAAGTCTACAAAATCTATAGTTTTTTAATTTTATTTTGAGAGGGAGGGGTGGGTTGGAGGCAGGTGCTGCTGCCCGGCAGTTGCCACTTAGGGTGCAGGCCTGTCCTGCACCCATCTGTATCAACATGAAGAAGTTATTCCATAAATAACATTACCTGCCAGACTGTCACGGTGTAGACCAAATTTCGAACCAGAGAAGTCTGTGTGGGGTTTACAGTAGACAAAGTGACTCTGTTACAGGTTTCTTTCTGAGAACTTCGATTTTCCCCTGTATATTATTATTCCATCAATGTTGCTTTATCATCTGGTGTATGAAAAATGGGTTCATTAGTGACAGCACTTCTGCAGAAACATATCCCCAAAAATATGTATGAAATAATGAAAACAATATGTGGGTATATGTACTACAGCTAGAGAGTATTATAAATACTCTTTGTTTCAGGCAGACTCACTTTTAGATAGTAATATGGACCAAGAGAAAGAAGCTATTTTACTGACTCCCATCAACAAACTCAATTATGTAAGTCAATTTATCAAATCCTCTGATGATATATTCAGGCTCCTTCTGTATTATCTCTAAATACAAATAGTTATTTGCTGCACAAATGGCAACCAACAGCTATTTTGTTAACAAACTAGCATCATTGTCATTGTTGGCATCATCTTCGTCACCACCAGTAACACACTGATAATTCAGTTCCTTCAGAGTTGTCTGGCTCCATAAATTGTGGTTCATCAATTTTCAGAAATCTTCTGACATCTCATTTCCCCTTACTGCATGTTTCTGAATTTGCTCCATGTAACTTTCATCTGTCTCTTTGCCACTATGATTAATTCTATTACAGCCTTGTTCTGGAACTCAGAGAACATTAAATCTGATCTATTTAACCTATTCAATTATGATAAATCTTCAAAATATGTATGTAATCATACATTGTGTTTCTTCTAACATTCTGTTAAAGTTTGAAAAATGTTGTAAAATTCAGTTCTAACATTTAAAAAAAAAACACGAAATAAAGAAAGCAGTCATTTTAAGTTTAAGCAACAACTGTTTTTGTTCTATGAATGTTATGAACTACAAAAATAAACTCTGTAGGCCAAATGTTGTGTTATTTAAGGTCAAGGGAGGCGGTAAACACAGTCATATCTGCCTTGTTAGAATTATATGGCAATATCCTATGCAGATGTGATCACAATGTGACTTCTTCAAATATATTCTTATATACAATCTGCAAGCATACAAATGGAAACAGTCATAATGGAAATCTTACACAAAATAGTACTAGCGCCAAATTCAGCAGCTCTTTGTGAGTTAAACCCCATCTTGGAATGTGAGGTACAATATAAAAAAGGTTAAGATTTGAGGTTCTCTCAGCATTGACTACAGTGTCAAAAAGTCTTCTAGGTTATGGTGTTGTACGGTATGGTAGACAAATACTGCCAACCCAGGGGAAACTGTTACTTGCATCATTAGTTACTGAACTATCTTGAAGATGGAGTCAGCAAACTCCTGTGTAATGCCGGTGCATTTCTACAAGACTGTACAGCTTTACATAATGTATTCATAGCAAAAGTCTTCCAAATGTAACTACAAACAATGGTTTCATACTAAACAGACTAAAACTTACATCACTATATAATTGTTTTATGAAATAAATGTATAATTATAATTACCTCATTTTAAAAAATTATTATCTTCACACACATTACTTAGAAAAATTATCCCCACTGTTTCAGAAACAAGGCAACATAAAGAGGTTCCATTCTTCAGCTTCAACACGAATGCAGGCCTTACTCATTAAGAACTGTAATAAGATTACTCGTCATTTAGGGTAAGTTAAAGTGCAGGTGTAAAAAAATTTTATATCAGTAACTAATAATGTCATTTTCTTTACTAGCGCACACTGTATGTAGTAAAGGATCTAATCTATGTGTCTATACAATATTAATTTAGTACAGGTTTTCATTACCCGAGAGCACGTGTATGTAATTAGTACAGAAATCAGGCTACAGGGTGGATGGTCTGTGGTTCAAATTCCAGTAGAGGCCAGAGACTTTTTATTTTCTCTAAAATGTCCAGACCAGCTCTGGGTCCCACCCAGTCTCCTATTCAATGGGTACCCTTGTTATTTACGGGGCTAAAATGGCCACAGCGTGAAGTTAACCACTAGCATAACCTAATGCTGATGTTCTGGATGAGTGTAGCTACAACGGGAAAAAATTTATCTTTTTAGTCTTAAGAGATAAACCATAACCTCTGAAGTTAACTGGAAACATAAGATTTCCAGACTTTTTTATCCCGAGACAACTTCTCCCAAAACTAAATCAGTTCAATATTTAGTATTTCATTTGAACTTACAATGAAGGTCTCCAGGTCTTAGGATATATGCATTTGTAAGTTCTTGTCACTGGTATGGATCTACATTATTTTAGAGTTTTAAAACTCAATAATGTTAATATACTGTATAATTTACACACAATAATTAACATTCTGATGTAAAACTGTGCATGTTATACGAAAACTCATCATGTGACACTGTGACAGCCAGCTCAGATTCATGTCTGAGACTCAACACATGCAATTTAGTAACTGTACAATCAGCATGACAGAAGAAGTAAATATACAAATAAATACTTTATACACAATTTAACTAAATATTGTCTCCAGTGACATGTAAGCTATCTACACTAACTATTAAAAGAATTAGTCAGTGCAAGCTTATAATCTTGCAATATGCCAATCACTCATCCAAGGAATCCACTCCATTGTCTAACAACTCATCATTCCTAGAGCTAATTTGTAAGAGCAAATGGCCAGTGTACCCATTCAATACAAGCTCAAGTGCCAACAGTATTAATGTGTTCATGTGCTTAATTTAATCAGGGACAAAGGGACAAGTTGTCCATTAACAGGATTCCAAAATCGGAATTGTTTCTTCAAAAACAATGAATATAATTTATATCAATATTTTACCCTTTTGTTCATATTATGAACATTCTGCAACCAGAAATTTCATAAGCCACAAGAATTTGCCATATCAGAATATTTCTGTAGTACAACATCCTTGATCTGAATACTACTTGTACCAGTCCAATTGATTCACAGGGGCATGTTCTTCATAATCGGATTCCCACTACTAGAAATTATTTTGTTCTTCCTCGCAATTGGTGGGGATCCGCAAGGGCTCAAGTTGGCAGTAGTGAATGAAGAGTTAGGAAACTTTACCACCTGCACACAGTACAGCCTCTTCAGCTCCATTACACCTCTACTTCATAAAAATCTAACGTGTGACTTCCGTGGACTCAGCTGTAACTACCTGAACCGCATCAATGAAAGCAAGGTGAGATACTGGAAGGAAGAAGCCAGTAATGACCTCCTTATTTTATGCTCATGATATAAACATGGTGATATGTTTACCAACATTATTTTTATAAAAATTAGATTGTAAACAAAATGTTGGTACTCAAAATGAGAAAATAATTGACTTAAGATAAATCTCATGTACAGATATGATGTGCTGTTCACATATCAACTGTAAGAATTTCTATAGCTGTATTTTAAAGGTTTATTTTTGGTCAGACACCTTAAGAAACATTTTTCACCCCTCTTACTAGGTAGAACATTCTCTTTTCTATATAAGATGCTGTATTCTGTGTGAAAGTTATATTTCACAAAAATTTCATAATCCTATGTACAGTATGGATGAAACTCTAGAGCTATTTACAAAACAAACAAATTGATGCATAATTAGGCTTAAGAACCGTTTCTGTCAAAAACGGTACCTAGATAAAGAAGTGAGGTTGTTTTATGAGACATTTTTCTTACTGGACGAAATCTCACTAGGCACAATTTATTTTTTGTAATTATCAACATAGGAGCAAAAGTAAAAGGTTCAGCACCCCTAACATCAAAGTCCTTAATTGAACACAAGCCTCAGCTATGTGAGATTTTAGGTTTCCACCACAGTGCAGATGAGGTTATCACTCTTCCAGGTTGTTACACAGTATGAACAAACCAGAAGAGTAAAGAACTCCAGCCTTAGTTAATTTCACATCTGTATTCCATCTTTACAACCTATCTTCCTAAGATCCATCTAAATGTTGTTTTCCCAAGTCCTTCTGAGACTTTCAAGAGGGAATTTTCCAAGAAGTATCCCACCAAAATTCTGTATGTATTCTTCAATTACCCCATTCCAGTTACATGCCCAACACATCTTAGCCTCCTAGATTTTCTATCTTAGCAAAATACATGCACTGTATGAACCACAAAATTCTTCATTATGGCACAACCTAAATTGCTCTACTGCATCCATCAAAACCAAAACATCCTTCTGAACATTTTATTTACAAACACTTAGCAGCTCCATTATATTACATTACAAATCTGTTAAATGTTTTTAGTGCTAAAACAGGAAATTTTTCAATGTTCAGGTTAGGAAGGAGAGGTTACAGTAAGCTACTACAGTAACAGGAAACAAGTAGTAAAGATCCACATCAGATTGCTTAACAGTCAAAATAATAACATTACCATATTGCATTAAAATCGTACATGGAACTCTTTTGGCTGGACACCACTAAATGAAGTTTATTACAAATGAGAAGATAAAAGCTACCAATGCCAGAAGTACATAAAGTTGCCATGATATGCATAAGAGAGGAAATAGGTAACAAGAACTAGTGGAGAGGCATGTGAAGGAAGCTATAATGATTTTCAGGATATAAAACAGTACGCATTCATGCCAATATAAATTGAAACAATGCATGTAGAAAAGTGTATATAAACATGGGGTATAGTTGTTTGCAATGGAGAAGTTCACAACCAACACAAATGCCATAAGGTTAGTCAGTGTCTAGTCTCTGTACTATGTAGAAATCAGCTTATGTAAAATTTCCCTGGAACGATGAAGGCAAAAACAATGAGAATTCCTTCAGAGCAGTGATGTCCCACATACATAAACAAGGAGTAGGACTTTCCAGAAATTTGCACCTGTTACAGCACCATAGCAACAGACAGACTGAGTGTAGCAATTTTGGTGATGGTAGATTGGGAGAGATGTAACAGTCAGAACTGCTCATTATGTCTTGCAACAAGGCAGATGTATCTGGCACAAGTTCCACTCAAGTATAGTAGACACCTCGCTTGTTTGAAGGAGTTATTGTGCCATTAAATACTATTTAGTACTACCAGATTTAGGAAAAGGCTTTTGATAATTAAATGGGTAAAACAAAATCTGATGTAGAAAGTTTGGCTCTCGAAAAGTTAAATTAAATAAAAGTCAAAGAACGTTAAATTAAAGTATTAAGTATGTTTGTAGATTTAGGAAATTCAGAATATATAAGATATTAATTGGTCCTGCTCATATTTCAACAATCTCTGCAATTCTATCCTAAGGTAAATGACAACATCATTGAGTGCAACAGATTTAACCCTGCTCTGGGTAAGAAAATGCTACAGAGAGTCACAAACTTAGGGTTGCCATGTGTCAGATGTCATAGAGACAATTGTTTTATCAATAACCCTGAGAAACACAACTTAATTTTCTTTTTCTTTTACGTTACAACACAAAATTGCCTCTTCATGACAAAACTAAATGCACTGATCTCAAAATATTATGCAGGAAATTGTAACACAAAGAGTTACTTTAACCATTAATTTTAAATTATTATACCATTGCCTGAAAACAAAACAAACGTTCATAAGTCTGCCTTTTTTAACAAATTGTTGGTTCATGCTACATCATTGGGAGAGTGTATGACATCTCATCTTACTTTTATTTTAACCATTTTATCAGTTAACATAATGCTGGCCATAAATTTATACATCCTGATGTAAAGTGTTTATTTTTCTCAAAATTGTCATTTATTGGAAATATTTCATATATAGATTTGTATGGCTGCACATCAGAATCTCTCAAACAGTGAATTCCCTCTTCCATTTCTGAAACCTTGTTGAATAACATACAATGTAAAATGGACATTATACTTTTCTCTACATGTTGATGTGCCAGAAATATTGCATATCCAGATTTGGTAAACTGCACAACAGAATCTGTCAAGAAAGTTATTTTCTTTTTCTTTTACTGCAACCTTTTAAAGTAGTGTGTGACAAGAAATGATCTTTGATGTAATGGAAATAGGCCTATTTCTCAATCAGTTTTGGAAATCTGGACAAAATAATCTGTCCAGTAAGTGTCTTTCCTGCCCTGGAACTGAAACCCTGTTAAGTAGTACTGTATGTTCTGTGGTTAGACAGGTCTTGTACCAAGCGAAGAGGCTTGATACTATACCTATAACCTCATCTCTTTTCACAGTTCTTATTGGTCGCATTACTCAAAACCTCCATGTATAATCAACACAGTTCCTCCTCCAAATCTCTTTAAATTCCATCTAACCTAATTCGGTCACCCTGAAGATGGTGGCAGCACGTTCCTCCATAATGCCACATCAGACATTCTATACAATGCAATAAACCAATAGATTATCATTTGAGCAGCACATACGGTGAAGATCTGAAAATGTATCTGTGTTATGCAAATGGCAGGAATACTACAATGACATGGAAACAGCCAAACAGTCTGTGAAGAAGGGAGCTACCACTGGAGTGCTGCATTTTCACAGAAATTTCAGCAGGCAGTTACAGCTGCGTCTTGATGAGGGGATGGACGCATCGAACACGACAATTGAAGAGAGTGACCTACGGGTGCACCTTGACATGTCCAGTATGTTAGCACACATGAACATTTACAAGTACAAGGCACTGAATTTGAAATAATAAACTGTAAGTTTAAGTTAGTTTGCAGATTTCTGCGACCAACAGCTGCCATTCGTCTGCTTTAATACTTACAGATCACAGATAAACGCAGTTAAGTATGTTGCAAAAGTTGCCCAAAAAGTATTTCAGCACTTTCTATACTTTCAGCCAATATCAAAAGGATGTGTTCGCAATTTTGTCAGTAGTTAATTTTGAAATTCCCGCTTGTCACCGCAATGCTGCGGTACAATACGATTTCTCGCGTATGCGAAGGGGATCGTTAAAAATGGTGTGGTAAGGTGATGTGCATTTTAAACAACGAGCTGTTGATAAATTTCCTGTGGCAGAGAAGGAATTAGTAACAAACGGCCACAAGCGGTTACAAAATATATTCGATATCAGTGCTGTTGATAAAAGCACTGTTAGTAGTTGTGTTTCACGAATTGCAGGTTCTGCGAAACATCTCCGACAACTCATGGGGAAAGCCGGTAAAAATTACCCAGGGCCCGACTATATTGCGCATGTTTTTATATTTCTCGTTAGTATCATCTGTCGATTTACAAATTAGCCCTCTCAGACCAAGCCCCAGTTACTCTGCAAACTGACAGCCAGTCTTTCCGATTTAGTGTAAAGTGTTTTAGACTTGCTCCCACCGGGGCCGAACCAGATCTTAACAGCCCTGCTATGAAAGGCCAAGTGGAGCTCAGTAACTCCCGTAGTTCTGGCCAGCCAACAACTGCACTCACCCAAACCTTACTTCAACGTGTTGAAGATCTCACTGGAAACGACCGCCGAATTACAAACAGACAGCTTGGTACTGAGCTCTCAACATCCAGGAAGTGTGAACAGCATTGTTGATGCGTGGGGATGTTTAAAAGCGTGTACTCGTTGGGTTCCACGAGGCCTAACCGACTACCACAAAACTCCTGTTACGAGAATGATGGTAAAAGTTTCATAAAACGGATCGTCAGCAGTGATGCAATGGGATGATTTTCTTAAACATTACGCCACGCGGTCAAACCATTAGCTCAGGTCTCTACACTAAAACTCTTAAATCATTGCAGAAACATTTAGGGAGAGCTGGACCTCACAGAAATGCTGCTGAAATTCTCCTTAAAATCAACGCACGAGGACACACAAGCTTGAAAACAGAGAAAGAAATCACAAAACCTGGAGAGACTCTTCTGCCCCACCCACCGTACACTCCAGATCTTGATCCCTCAGGTTTCCACCTAATTTGAGCCCTCAAAGATGCCATCCGTGGGAAAATATTTGGTAGTGATGACAAAGTCATGAAAAGGTGAAGAAGTGGCTATGAATACAAAATACAATCTGCTACTAGAAGATGACATATGCTCTTGTTTCTTGCTGGAGCAAGGGTTTTGAAGTTGACGGAGATTATGCAGAAAAAAATAGGCTTTTAACACATCCAGTTACTTGCCATTTCAGTATGTTCAAATAATTATATAATAATTTTTATTGTTGCATCGTGCATTTTTTAAATCTACATAGTTCACTCACCAACAAATGCACTATTTATTAACTTAGCTAAAAGTTTTAAATTTACATTAATTACTATTTAAAACTTTGAACCAAGTTAATAAATAGTACATTTGTTGGTGAGTGAACTGCGTAAATTATACAATAAATTACTAACTATAAAAAACTATGTTGCAAAACTTTTTGAGCAACTTTCGTTTTATTCACTATATCATGCATTTATACCTACCAACCCTAACCACGAAACTGAACAGTTGTCTCATGCCATATCAACTACCACACTCATCTTTATTAATTGCATGGCTCTTACACTATTAGAGAGTACTTTACAGTTTTATAGGTCAAATCATGTTGAATGGCTCTGAAGAATGAATGAGAAAGGACACTGAAGGCATTTATCATTTCGCACAAAAGACAAGTTCAAATAGAAAACACAACAAGAAACTAAAATAACTTCCAGCTTTCAGCTGCTCTGGATGAATCCCTGGAACTGTGATTAATACAGTCCTTAAGTTACGAAAGAGATCGCTGTCTTCTTCGAATTTACAATGCATAATCTGGCATAAATTTACAGATGATTCAGAGGATCTCCTTGCCTCCATTCTCAGGAAGATAACTCCTACGAAGATATAAGGCGTCACAGCCCAGTAGGCAGCAATATTCATAAACACCATAATAACCTAAATTCTAAACTTCAGTGACAAGGTTGTAGTCACTTAAATTATCACATTGCTTTTAATGCAGTCGTTTTTACTTTCTACTTCCATGCCAGGCAGTTTCCAGCTCTTTTGAATCAACGTTACTCTAGAACATTGGGGTCAGAGAAATATTTTGGTTAATAAGGAATTTAATTTAGTGCATATTATGTTTTCAGAATACTTAACTGTAAGACAATCTGTTTTCATAGGGCCTTCCTTTATATCTTTTTCTCATAGACATGGCAGCGTTAACTGCAGACTAAAAACTATTTAACAACTCTAACGATTCTGATAATAATATTTCACATTTGGAATCATTCACCCCATGCACACGGTAAAAGAATTGGAGGGTTTAAAAAACTACTTGCGTGACTTACATCTTTTCTAAAATTCCCTCTTGAAATAGTTGAAGTGGATCAGGATATTTTTATATTAAGAGCAACAGTATGGTTTACTATTGCCAGGAAATTCCAACATTAGACTAGCATGCCAGCAACCAGAGCGGAGCAGACATCCGTATTTAGGAGCAGAAATTTTAATGGAAGTTTAATGATTTTTTTGCAGATCGCCAGATTGCGTTATTTGTGCAGAAAAATCTACTGCAAGCATACCTTGACTTAGCACATCATGTCATGAAAGCATGCAACCAAAGTACGAAACTAGGACAAATTCCAATGCAGGTACGCATATAGGTTACAATATTGGAGCACAAATCATCTTTTCTTTCAGGAAAAAGTGTTGAAATGAATACTTCAGTATCGTGTTTTAGTACATCATTAAAACTATTTTTTTTTATTTTGGTCACATTCACGACTTGATGACCAAACACATTTCAAACACTTGCCGTAATGTGACATATAAAAAACACATTATACATAACCAAATGTGTTTATGTTCAACATTAGCTGTTGTGCGTAAGCGGTATGATAAACGACAGGTAATACACTATAACGTAACAATGAGGAGCTTTGCTTTCGCCTAACTATTTTTGCCGTAAAAATCCAACAAGTATTACATATTCTGAGTCTGTTTGTAGACTTAGGTATCCAGCGTGCAATGCACATGCGCCATATTGTCATCTGTGGTCTGTCCGGCTGTACCATATTTTTCCACATTATCTCACAAAAGACACGATTTTCGGGAAAAAGTTATTGAACATAAAATGTGTTTTCATTGTCTCTACAACTCTTGTCTGAAACATTTCTCATTCTAAGAAGAAGTGAGCGAGACACTATCAGAAATGTACATAGGTCTTCATTTAAAGTACCCGTTATTCTTGTCATATTTTAATGAATATTGACTTTTCTCGACATATTTTCGAAAAATACTCAAATATCAAATTTCGTGAAAATCCTTCCAGTGGAGCCAAGTTATTCCACGAGGGCGGATGGACGGACGGACAGACAGGCAGACAGACATGGCGAGCATAATAGTCGCTGTTCGCAGTTTTTCGAGCGTGTCTAAGAGCTAGTTTAATAATGTTAAATTGAAGTTGATATTCAAAGAGTATACCTACATTTTATCTTTGCCCACAGTTCAACGACCCAGTGTTTGGTGTGAATAATGAGAACTATGCAGTATTCATGGCTCCTGGGCTTATTATGTCGTAAGTAAAGTCTTGTACATATAACATGAAATTTGCAATAAGTGACTCTTGACATGAGAAACTGATTTCACTTGTAAGTTCTAAGATGTCCTTCAACTCCTGATCGTGTAACAGGAGGTAATATGTAAGCTGAAAAATAGAGTAATTTTGTACTTCTCGTATTTAATTTAGGAATCAGGATAATCTTTCATGAAATCCAGGGGAGAATAATTTTCGGAACTTTCAGAATGCTTCATTACCTTCCCTACCGAAGGTGTGAACATATCCTTTACGTTAGTAATACATTTTTATTCCTTGTGTAATCCAGTCACTTTTTCTGTCGTCTATACTTTTATATAATTATAATTACAATAATGGGAAAACTGTATTTCAAAATATTTATAAATCTGTAAACAATTAGTTAAACACCCAAGCTGATTCTAGTGTTTTATCTTTTAGAAGAAGCCAAAAATTTATGATTTTTTCATTGTTTATTGTTTTTGTTCCTGGTTTCCAAGGTATTTTATTTTTTACTATATTAATAGTATTAATTTTAAGAAACCCAGCATCGTGGCCTGACAAACCACTGACAGAGGGATGCATAGATAATGAATTTAATATTTTAAAGTCCAAAACCGCAGCTGCAGCCATGAATCATTTTAAATTCCTGTTGCACAATTTCCTGTGTACCATATTATCCGTTGTAAATAACGTGTTTAGCTGTGCAGTCTTTATGGTAGGGTGATAGATCTTAGAACATGAACCGGGTTAGCACAGTCGGTATTGCGACTCGCTTCGGGCTAAACAGTCTGGGGATCGAATCCTGGTGGGGTAGAGATTTTCTGCACACGTCCAAAAAGGCCCTGGGACCCACTCAGCCTCCTGCACAATAGGAACCGTTTCTCTTTCCGGCGGTAAAGCGACTGGGGCGTAGAGATGTCCACCCACCCCCATCTAGCGCCGAGGTTATAGATAGAGTAGAGCTATGCCTCTACTCCCCCTCTGGGCCTTCATGGCTTCTTCTAGGGTGGCCTAAACCCTTACCTTAATTGATCTTAGAAAACATACCATTTTCGTCAAGGCACTATTTTTGAAGAGCGTAAAATAGAAATTTCGCACCTTTTGTGTGTGTGTGTGTGTGTGTGTGTGTGTGTGTGTGTGTGTGTGTGCAGAGAATAACATGGCGTATGGAATATGGCACTGCAGTAGACCAGAAACATCGCCATACAATACGAAAATCTTACGTTACATCAGACAAATTTACTGTGATTTTATTCTTAGGAAAAATAAACAAAATCAAGCAATAGTAGTCTAATAGGTCAGTAGAGACAGAAATGCACATATCGTGAAATTGTGCTTTGAGAACTGCGCAGGACTTCATATTCCCACTGAATTTACAAAGGGATTTTCCTTGTACTCATATTGCCATTACATTCGATTTACACGAACAAAATTACAGCATATATTAGGACATCAGTGCACTGTCCTCCCATCCATAACTACGCCACCCAAAAATTTTGAAAAAATTAAATACACTACAGTTTTCACACTGTGGTCTTGTGAGAACACAGTGTACTGTGGCCATTAAGTAACTGCCCAGAAACGCACTGTATGAATGATCAATGGAGCATAAACCTCAAATTTTATATACTGTGTTATACTTACAGGATGATTTTCTTCCTAGCTACCAGCATAACATCAACTATACTAGTTACTGAGCGGCTTGAAGGAGTATGGGATCGTAGCATTGTGGCAGGTGTGTATTGGAACTAGCACTTTCTTCACAAAACACAGAAACACGTAATATACTGCTTGTCTTATATTCAGAAGAACAACTTCTTACACCGTAAAGCCAACACTGAATAAATCACATAGTAAAATTCTCTAGCTTCAAAATATTTGGTTAATAACGGGAGTATTTTAAAATAATAACAGACCTTCATGCTGTCTGTGACTTTACCCTTCTTTAACGCAGAAAACGAAGGTCTGTTTCTTACTGTTTGAATTAGTGGTATTAAAACTTGTCGTAGAAAAATGATTTTATTCGAAATCAGCATCTGAATATGTATACTACATAAGATTTTGCATGCTGTATTGTATGACCTCTAACATCTCAATTTTGTGTTGGCACTTCACGCTGAATGTCAGAGTCGGTCTGATCTTGGGTGAAGGGGAAAAATCCGTGCTCCTAATTCCCACATAAAACAAATTAATTCCTTGTCACTGTGACTGATATTTCAAGTTGCGAAAGAAACAAAAGAAAAACTTTTTTTTTTGTCAGTGGAAATTGCATATCTCCCAGTCATCCAAGATCTATGAAATCTAACTAGCATAGAACGATTCAAGTGGTCATGCGGTCTAAAGCTTAGGTCTGTGGCTGCGAATCCCGCTGAACCCATGGTTATTCATCTCGTGTGTTTGTTGTGTAGGTAGTGGCCTCTGCAACGAGCTGATCACTAATCCAGAGGAAACCTACCGGGTGTGTGTGTGCGCGTGTGGGTGTGTGTGTCTGATTGAGTGTGATCTAAAAATCTAAAAAATTAGGCAGCCTAGGACCGATTTGGGCTGTAGCGCCGTAGGAAAGAAAGAATCATAGTCCTAGGAAACTACCACTTGATAACTTAAAGTCAAATTTTTCAGGGGTGACGACGACAGAGATCGTGATAGCACACATAATCTCACAGATAGCGTGTGTGTTGATCCAAGTGGCTATAATACTGACATTATCCTTTTGGGCATTTCAAGTCCCATGCACAGGAAGTTTTGTCACTGCTGTACTGCTTGTTGGACTTCATGGATTCTGTGGCACGTGTTTTGGTAAGAAAAATGGGAAACCTATTTATTCATATTTCTTAGTGCACAATGTGCTACTCTATCATTAAATCTCACACCAGACGCAGCACTATGTATGCACTTATGTCATGCGATTATTCAGTGACAGCTAGCACCAAAATGCATTCTGCATTTTATTCAAACTAGGGTTCAGATTTCAGTATAAGTTTTTAACTAGTTGAACAAAGTTAATCTATATGATATTTTTAATTCAGAAAGAATTCATCATATTTCGTCCACGACACACACTACAGCGTATTGGTGCTTTTCTAACCACTGATGCGTGTGAATAACTCTCCTAGCAAATTCCACAAGGTCCAAGATATTAACTTTTGAAATCATATACCTTCAGAACTCCCCCACCTATTTGTGAAGACATTACCTAATTTCAACACTAAACAATTTTGGAATTTTCACAAACTTTCTTTTGTCATGTGTAATTTTTTTAAAATATAGCTTCATTCCCTATTTTCAGGTTTTCTGGTTTCAGCAGCATGTGACAATTTGACAACGGCAAATTACTTTGCACTTGGTAGCTTCTATCCCTACATATCTTTATGCGGTAAGTATGTTAACTTCTTGGCAAAACAGAGAGTGGCACTAATCTGGTTAGGATTAAATATGCAAGGAATATACATTCAAAAGTTTACTTATTTGAAAGATTTAATTTCAATACTGTCTACCGTAATTGGAGTACTTATTTTGAAATTTACTGGAGATATATAATATTAACAGGATGCCGGAATAGTGTAGTCAGTATAGTGACTAAGCTGTCGGCGGTACGACTCGGGGTTCGAATCCTGGCAGGGGGGTGGGATTCTTCTCTTCTGTAAAATGTCGAAATTGGCACTGGGGCTTACCCTGCCTCCTATTCTGTCGGTACCTGCGTTTCTTTCCCCGAGGTTAAAGCGAAAGGGGTATAAAGTTTACCACTTATCTCTATCTAGGGCGGAGGTTCAGAATGAGTGCAGCTAAACCTTGCTACCCCCATTCACTTCATAGCAAGCAGAGAGACAACTTTACCTTTTATATGATATGCAGTTATGCAGTACTTAAATGGACTTTATACACAAAGCAAAATTTCACATACACTTACCACTATCTTGTTGTGCGTAACAGGAATTCTGTGGCCGCTTGAGGGGATGCCAAAATTCCTACAGCACTTGGCCCACTGTCTTCCAGGCACAGATCCCATTGTGTCAATGCATCATATCCTGAGAAGAGGTAAAGGCATATTAGAATCACAGGTGTACAGAGGATTCCTGGTCACCATACTGTGGATTTTGCTTGAGTGTGCGACATGTATCATAATACTGAAGCTGAAAAGCAAGACTACTTAAGATCCATATTTTCAGCGATATTGCTATATTTAAGAAATGTGATACCTGATTCTGTTAACAAACAATTCAAAATTTTATGACCTTCATATGTTCAATATTTGTGCACTGAGGAATATTTACACTTATGTAACAAGCCAACAAATGCACACTGACAGACTATGTTTTATCATATATTACTATTCATCGACATGTTTCGGTCGTTTCTGCGACCATCATCAAGGTGTCACACAAAAATACAAAAAATATACAACAATTGCACAGAATGTACAACTAAAATCACCCGATGTTACAGTTAATATCTTAAGCGTTCCCTGTGGCCATAAAATTGCAGATTATGTTGTCGTTAAAAACAGACAAAATTGGTTGTGTTTATGTCGCTTCTTAGCTGTTACTACTTGATATACACCCTGTTACACGAGTAACAGTGTCTAACGTAGCGGAGATCGCTTTTATCCATTTTTAAAGAAGAACATAATGTAATTCGTTTTTAACGACAAAATAACTTTGACATTTTATGACTATAAGAAGCACTAAAGATATTAACTGTAACATCCAGTGGTTTTAGTTAAGCATTTTGGGCAACTATTGTATATTGTATTCTTGTGTGCCACCCTGATAGTCACAGCAGCGAATGAAATACGTCGGTGAATAGTAATATATACATCATCACTACCATCGTCATCCGTCACGATTTAGGCCTTGATGGACCTGTTTCAGCCTTGTCTAATAGTGATATATGATAAAACATATTTTATCAGTGTGCATTTGTTGGTTTGTTACATAAGTCGAAATTTCATATTGTAGTCTTCCAAGTGACAAGCTAAAAAGTCACAAATCGCCAGGTATAGATCAAATACCAGCAGAACTGATCAAAGTAGGGGGTGCAACATTGTGCTTGGAGATTCATAAACTTATTAC
>Ga0209755_10004270_pt1 | contig 17064 bp, 21 predicted proteins | sample TergutCo191P1_FD_187301 | JGI IMG/M metagenome (GOLD analysis project Ga0209755, IMG submission 187301) | Cornitermes sp. P1 segment gut microbial communities from Petit-Saut dam, French Guiana - Co191P1 (SPAdes) (version 2) | ecosystem: Host-associated > Arthropoda: Insects > Digestive system... | reverse complement strand
TTATTATAATAGATTTAGAAAACACTCTTCAAATAACTACTTGACACCGGAGGAAAAAGATTCTATATTTGTGAGTAACAATTCATCTGTCGCTTAACTTAATCTACATTTTTTCCGGGACAGTTCAAAACTCCGCTCACAGTAAATCCGTTGCCATCAAAAATCCCATTGAATGAATTGATTGTGTCACGCTCATAGCTTCCATTAATAATATTACCCTTATCTACTTTACCTATCGGCATCCATTCATTGGCAGGTGGGCTACTTGCCCAGCTTTGCCAGTTTGCGGTGTCGTTGAGCATAATGTTTGCGCCAAGCTTAACCGTTTTTCCTTTAAAGTTATTTCCACCGTTTACAAGTTCTGCAAGCCCAGCGAGTTGTTCAGCAGTGGTGATTGTGAACTCGGTTTCACTTTCGCTATGCCAAGCGACGTCTGTTTTGCCGTTCCAAACAGAAGCGTAAGTTGCAACGGTGAGGAGGAGGATTAGGAGTGGGGTTGGCATTAGGGGAAATGTAGAAAAATGAAGAGGCCATTCGTCTGAACCATGATTCACTTGATTTTAGGATTTTCTTGATTTCTCAGTACTGTGCTCAACAATCATGTTAATCCTTTAATCATGAAAATCGTGGTTCAGACGTTTTTGATAATAGACAACAAGGTTTCTATATTAACCCAAATGTCGAGATACGTAAACAATTTAGTCACTGAGGCAGCGCACAGATAACAAGTCTTCATTATCCCCGCCAGTAGAGAAGAAGTTATCTTTGTTGTAGTACAAGTCTCGATTCTCAATATAGTTAGTTCTGAGCCTAGTAGCACTCCACCAGCTACCATTGCGACCAGCATTGTGGCAATTGCCAGGTTCATAGCAGATGCCACCGGGCAACGCAGAAAAGCCGTATTCATCAGTGCCATTGCCGCTATCTTCCCACCCGTTTTTAGCCTTGAGCTTTTTTCCGGCTACGAACCTATTTCCTGCGAATTTGGCGAGAGTTTCAAATTCCTCATCACTCGGCAAATGCCAACCTTTTGGGCAAACTTTCTTTGCCTCTTTCCAAGAGTATAATCGCCCATATATATCGCAGTTCGCCTGATTTTTATTGTAGCACATACTGCTTTTTGTAGCGTAATTCAAATTCTCTGCCATCCATATTTGCGTTCCGATTTGGACCGTTTTGTATGTTTTGCCATCACGCTTATCGTACAACGAAGTCTGAGCGTAGGTTGCAACGGTGAGGAGGAGGATTAGGAGTGGGGTTGTGGGCATAGCGAAAGATATGGAAAAAATTACCAAACGCATTCAACTGAGTATAGACGAATATTTTCATCGTCAGTTATAAATTTCATTTCTTCAAAAGTTGCTGTTGCCATCAAAATTCTATCAAATGGATCTTTATGAAAATCTTCCAACTGCTCTAATTGAAAAACATGCTCAGGCTTTACATCATATAATTTAAACTTATTTTCAATAATAGCTTTAACAAATCCTTTTGCGTTATTCGGAAACTTTAATTTACCTAAGTTGCTTTTTATTGCCAATTCCCAAACAGAAGCAACGCTCACAAATTTTGAACATTGCTCATCTGATAAAATTTGTTTTGCAGTTTGCGAGAGTCGTTTATCTCCATTAAAAAACCATAAAAGCGTGTGCGTATCAACAAGATATTTTATCACATATACTCCTTAAAACAATCCAATGGCTCGTTAAAATCGTCAGCCATCCAAATTTGCCCTTTCAAACATCCAAATCCTTTTTTTGGAGTCTCTGCGTTAGGCTCTTCCTGATTTATCCTAATCAAATTCATTTTCGCAAAATTTTCCAAGACTTCTATAATGCCCTTTTTTAGTATGCTTATATTCAGCACCTGTGGCTGGGCAACATATTCTACAAACGGCTCTTTTGCTTCCATAAGCGTTAATATAGAAAATTATTTGTCTTTGATGCAGCGGGCTTTTTTTATTGGCTTTATAATGTAGATAAGAATTATTTTTGCTATCCCAACGATTGTGAAAGATAGAATTTGGATAACCTAATACCGCAAATCCGTCTTTAGGCTCATCTTGCAACGAAGTTTGTGCGTAAGTTGTAACGGTGAGGAGGAGGATTAGGAGTGGGGTTGGCATTAGGTGAAATTTAGAAAATTGCTATATTAACCCAAATGTCCATGCTATCGCTGCTCCTTCTCTGTCTGGCAATCACCGCCTGTATCGGCAGCAAAGCTTCTACCCAACCACAAGCAAATATAACGCATGAGAGCAGCAGCTCAACGCAAGAAAGCAGTAGCTCAGGCAGCGACCAAAACGAAATTGACAAGTTGGACAAGTTCAGCGATGGCTCGGAGAACTTTAAGACGATTGAGATAGGCAAGCAAATATGGATGAAGGAAAATCTTAACATAGATATCAAAGGCAGCGTGTGTTATAAAAACGATCCGGCAAACTGCGAAAAGCATGGACGGCTCTATGACTGGCACACGGCATTAAAAGCCTGCCCAAATGGATGGCACTTAGCTACAAACAAGGAATGGGAAGAATTATTTCGCTATGTTGATGGCACTCCATGCAAAAATCCTCCTTGCAGCAACCCTTACATGAGCCCTTACATAAGCAAAGTAGCCGGTAAATATTTAAAAGCAGCAAGCGGCTGGAGTTATGACGGCAATGGCACGGACGAATTTGGTTTTTCCGCTTTGCCGGGCGGCTTCGGATTTTCAGATGGCTATTTCAGCAATGCTAACGATCTCGGTTACTGGTGGGGCGCTTATCAAGGCAGTGAAGATGCAGCCTTCTATTTTTATATGGATTATTACTATGATAGGGCCCGTTATGGATATGGCAGTAAGTTATATTTATTTTCCGTTCGTTGCGTAAAGGATTGAAGCTATGCCTGTATTTTTTTTGCTACTCCTCTTTTTTGCCTTTCCATGCGTTGGCGAAGTTATAGTTGATGCTCGCGACAATAAAACTTATAGAACCGTGAAAATAGGAAACCAAATATGGATGGCGGAAAATCTGGGCTACAAAGCCAAAGGTTCTTTGTGCTATAAAGACAATGAACTTAATTGCGAAAAGTATGGCAGGTTATACGACTGGAATACGGCGAGCAAGGCTTGTCCGGTTGGTTGGCGTTTGCCAAGCCGTAAGGACTGGAACGCTTTGGCTAAAGCGGCAGGCGGCGAAATGGCAGGCAAAAACCTCAAGTCTAAAACAGATTGGAACGGCACGGATATTTATGGCTGGTCGGCTTTGCCTGGTGGCAGCAAAGGCAATGAGTATGAGAACTTTCACGAGATTGGCGATCATGGTTCGTGGTGGACCAGTACGCCTGACCCTCCTTTAATACATGGTTTTTCATATTATAGAGGCGTGAGTACTTCGCACAACGAAACCTATGAGGCTAGTTGTAGCAAAACATTCTACTATTCTGTTCGCTGCATTCAAGACTAAAATGGGAATAACCACAATGCCACGTTGCGTAAAATTTGCAGATCTATTTGCAGATCTTCTATTTTCCACCACAATGCCAATAACAGCGTAGTCGCAAGCAGCGATGAGCCATAGTACAAGTAGCCGTCTTTATTAAATGTGCGGCTAATGATCGCCAAGAATAAACCAGACACCACAAAGACGGCAATCGACACAAAAAGTGCTATCCCCGCTTCGGGGAAAGTAAGGATAATAGTAAAAAGGGATGCACCCACTCCTATGGCAAAGGTTATACCGACAGCGTTCACCTTAGGAACCCAATTACTATTCGGGTTACTGCGATAGATTTTCTCTCTGGCTAATACGGAAAAACCGATATAAACGAAAGCAAGCAGCAGAGGCAAATAGCTGAGCAGCATTTCACGACGATTTTGGGCGAGTGCTTCTCGTAACAAATTATTTGCCGTTTCGTCTCCCATTTTTTTTACAGCTTCGATGATCATGTTTTGTATCTCTTTTTCCTCCTTGCTCATCTTACTGTTGATTCTACTTGGAGAAGACTTTAACGCCAGCCACAGAGCCGATCTGCCTTTGCTGTCTTTTTCAGCGGGGTTTACTCCTGCGTCTAAAAGCAGCTTGACTATTGGCGGATATAGGCGATAGTGATAGTATCTGCTGTTTCGATCCATATAAAGAAGAAGAAGGTTTTCACCGTCGAAACCTTTTTGCTTCGGGTCTGCTCCCAATTCAAGCAGCGTCTTTATTCTCAAAAAACCACAATAGTAGTCGTAAGAATATTTCTCAGACACCTCAATTATAAGCGGGGTGCCTTTTTCGCTCATAGCGTTTACATCGCCGCCAGCCTCGGCAAATATACGTATCGCCTCACCGCATTCATCATCATCCAACGCCTTCAACAGGGCTGTTGTTGGCTCGTCCGCAGCCTGCTCATTGCTGAGCAAAGTATGTGCATAAGTTGCAACGGTGAGGAGGAGAATGAGAAACGGCATTAGGAGTAATTTAGAAAATTGCTATATTAACCCCAATGCCCCGCTACATCCATCTGCTCATCCTGCTAACTCTGCTCCAGATAGCAAGTTGCACCAAAACGCCTACATCTCCCATTTGGAACGGCTCGGCAGATACATCTTGGTACACCGCAGACACATCTGCTACAGAGTTTACAATTACAACGGCAGAGCAGCTCGCCGGAATTGCAAAGCTTGTGAACGATTCGGTTTTTTTCAAAGGCAAAACAATTAGGCTTGGGCAAAACATTATGCTCAACGACACAGCAGATTGGAAAAATTGGGAAAGCAACCCGCCACAAAATAAGTGGATGCCGATAGGAACTAAAGATAATCCTTTTAGAGGAATTTTTGATGGCAACGAATTTAGAATTATTGGCGTTTATGTTCTCAATAAGGGTGAAGACTGGAGATTTGAATCTGAGCAAGGATTGTTCGGATATATAGAGGAGAGGGCTACTATAAAAAACCTCGGAGTGATTGCCTCGTATGTTAAAGGCGAGTACAATGTTGGCGGACTGGTTGGAAAAGCAATGGAATGCTTTATAAGCAACAGCTATTTTAACGGAATTGTGATTGGAAAAGGAAGTGGTGTAGGCGGGTTATTAGGCTCAGGCGAAATGGGATGGGTAGAAGGCTGTGATATACATAATAGCTATTCCACAGGAGAAGTAACAGGAGACCAGTATGTAGGAGGCTTAGTTGGCAGAGGCGAGAATGTCATAAACAACGGTTATTTTCATGGAACGGTAACAGGAAATAGGGAGGTTGGAGGACTTGTCGGAAGTAATAGCTATATTATAAGCAACAGTTATTTCAATGGCACAGTAACCGGAAGTACAATTGTATTAGAATTTCTCAACAAAGTAATAGAAAACAAGGTTATTGGCGGGCTAGTGGGGCAAAACGTTGGCGGAGATATAATAAACAGCTATTCCGCAGGCACAGTAACAGGAAATACCATTGTGGGTGGCCTTGTTGGCTATAACTATGGAGGCAAAATAAGCAAAAGCTATTCTGTGGCTTCGGTATCCGGAAAATCTATCGTTGGCGGGTTCGCTGCGGGTAACACCGGAGAAATAAGCGATAGTTATTATGCAGGCAAATTGAATGGAAAAGACAGCACCGACGGTTTTTTAGTACAAAACAGATACAGTTCAAAATCCGATTGCCCGGCCACAATGGAATTTTTATACTACAGACTTGACAGGATGGTAGAACACGAAGGCAAAATAAGCAATAGCTACTACGATAAAGAACTCAGCGGGCAAAACAATGCCTGCAGCGAAGGCGAAGGCAAAACAACAGCAGAAATGAAATCAAAAGCTACTTTCGCAAATTGGGATTTTGAAGAAACCTGGAGTATAAATAAAAAAATAAATAACGGGTATCCGCATTTGCAGGAAAACAACGAAGAAAAGAAGAGCTCTCGCAAAACCAAAGATTTAACCATAAGCACGCCACGGCAGCTTATTGAGTTTGTCAAGATGGTGAATGAAGGAAATGATTTCAAAGGCAAAATAGTCAAGCTGGAAAATGACATTATGCTCAACGACACTGCAAACTGGAAAAATTGGGATTCCGAGCCGCCTGCCAATAAATGGCCTTCGATAGGCCGCATTTATACAAACACGTTCAGCGGAACTTTTGACGGTAACGGCAAAGTTATTAGTGGCGTGTATAAAACATCTGAAAATAACAGGCAAGGTTTGTTCAGCTATTTAAACTCCGAAGGCACTATAAAAAATCTTGGGCTTGCTGCTTCTTACATTAAGGGAGGCAATGAAACCGGCGGACTTGTCGGAATTAACAATGGCACTATAAGCAAATGCTACTCAGCCAGCACGGTCACCGGAAAGAATCGTGTTGGCGGCCTTGTTGGAAGCAATAACGGCACTATCAGCGAAAGTTATTCTGTGAGTATGGTAACAGGAGATGAGCATGTTGGCGAGATTGTCGGATTTAATGTTTTAGGCACAATAAGCAGCAGTTATTCCGCAGGCATTGTGAAAGGGGAAAGTGATGTAGGGGGGCTTCTAGGATTTAATTACTACAAAGGAGCTTCTGTAAATAACTGTTATTCTGCGAGCATGGTAACAGGAGTAAACGATGTTGGAGGGCTTATTGGGCATAGTGAAAATGCTATAAGCCACAGTTATTTCACCGGCACGGTAACTGGCGTAAACAATGTTGGAGGGCTTGTTGGAAATACTGACGATTCTATAAGCAATAGCTATTCTACCGGAAGGGTGACAGGGAAAATAAATGTTGGTGGGTTAGCTGGGGAGTCCGGTACTTCATCAATAAACAACAACTATTCCACTGGTGATGTGACAGGAGAAGTTCGGGTTGGAGGGTTAATTGGCAATAGCGGTCCCAGTATGTTGAGCAACAATTATTCCATAGGCAAGGTGTCTGGGGAAAAAGATGTTGGCGGGCTGGTGGGGTACAAGAGTGGCGTGATATGGAGTAAAGGAGATATTGAGTATAACGGCACAATAAGCAACAGTTATTACAATACGCAAACAGGCGGTCAAGGCAAAAGAGATTTTGGCGAAGGCAAAACAACGGAGCAGATGAAGCAGAAATCAACTTTCCGCAAATGGGATTTTGAGAATGTTTGGGGCATAGATAGCACAATCAACAACGGCTATCCGTATTTGCGTTAGTTTTTGCTATATTAACCCAAATGCCACGCTACGCCTATCTGCTATTGCCACTGCTATACTCCTGCTCCGGCTTCTATTTGTCTTTAACAATCTGACAATTCCTTTGTATTTGATATTCAGCAGTTTTCTTCTTCTCAGTAACCACCGTGCGCTCTTCTTTTTCAGAGTAAAAATACTTTTCATCGAAAAGAGTTATTTTTAAATCTTTAGTTATTGTAAAGTTCTTCCTTTTTTCCGTACCATCTGCTTCTTTCGTACCTGATAAACCGCCAAGTGGCAATGAGGCGATTTCTTTATCTCCTTGGAAATTTATAAGACTAAAATATAAGCCATATTCACCCTTTATCTTAGAAATTACAATATACATTACGCAATCGGTTTTATCGCTTTCTAAAACAAAATAATGAGTATTTTTGTAATGAGGATAAATTTTATCAACTAATTGCCGCAATTTAATATGCTCAGATAAATCAAATGATTTATACCTTCCATCATCTTCCTTTTCAGTAAGATCTATTGCATCCTGCCATTCCACCCATTCCCCAAAATTAAAAGGAAGCGCGGTTTTGTCGTCACGCTTGTCTTGCAACGAAGTTTGAGCGCAGGCTGCAATGGCGAGGATGAGTATGAGGAGCAGGGTTGGCATTGGGTGTAATTTAGAAAATTGCTATATTAACCCTAATGCCACGTTACATAGCCATTCTGTTTATGCTGTTCTCATTATGCTACAGCAACTCTCCAAATGAAGTGGAACAGATAATTTTTCATTCATCTGTCAAAGTTCCACGAACTATTTCAATAACTAAAACGGCAAAAGGAGCTACTGTTAAATATTACTTAGACTTAAGTTTAGAGAAAAGATACGCATTAAACATAAGCAAATATACAGAACATTTTAGCGTAGAAATTAGCATGAATGAATGGGTGAAATTTATGAATGTTTTGCAAAAATTACGCTTTGAGGAGTGGAAAAAAGAATATGGAGAACGAAAACGGTTCGTTACAAAAGAAGAATGGGAACTTAAAATAGTTTCTTCAAATGGAAGCAGTTTCTATTTTCAAGGTTATGACGCATATCCTGCGAATTGGGATGAGCTTATAAAAGCAATATATGAAGTTGGCAGAAATAAGATAATGGAAATGGAAGCCCAAATAGAGTCTAAGCTAAAAGCCGAGTATGAAAAAACAAACGGAACATCCTTAACGAATTTTGAACTTTCAATAGCGTATATAGATTTTCTTTTCAAAGAAACCGATTATATAAACGCTAAGCCTGATGACTGCGGAACCACCGGCAATTCTTTTGCGAGTAGTTGCGTACAGCGCGAAACAAAAGATGTATATTTTCGTTTTTCAGCGGCTAGAACTATAAAAGGCGCTCGTGTAGAATATCGTTTAAGTGATGATAAGACAGGGAAATTAGAACAGCTAAATGCAGAATTGAATATATATGAATGGATAGCTTTTATAAAAGCTTTGAGTAAATATCGCATTAACGAATGGGAAAAAAATTATACTAATGACAGTAAATTCGGTTTCAATTATAATGGGCAGCATTATATTCCTTCTAATAGTTGGCATCTTAGAATTTTTTCTTTGGATAAAGAAGCTCTTGCATCCCGTGGCTCCACTAAAGATAAGCTTCCTCTTAACTGGCTTGAGTTTAAAAAAGCAATTGATGATATAGTGACAAAAATTAAATCAAAAGCGAAATGATTATTTGGGCATAAACTGCAATAGTGAGGAGGAGGATTTTCTATATTAACCATAATGCCAAGCTGCGTAAACAAATGGGTTCTTCTTCTATTCCTCAGCATCTCATGCTGCTTTTGCATATTCACGTGCAAGCCCAAGGAACCTGAAAGAAAAAAGATAGGCAGCATAGACAAGCCTCTGAACCTGTCTCTGCTCTTTCACAATGAAACTTGGGGTCCATATGTTTCTTATGACACTATTGACGGCAATGTAATTAGGACTCTGCGGTATCCATATTCCATTGATATAGCTGACGATAGCATAATAGTCACTAGAAGGAAAAGGGTTTCGAATAAGGAATACAGAAACAAGCTTACGGACGAGCAGCATTTGAAAATTAAAAATCTGGTTTCTAATTTATACCAGGAATATGAAATTTCATCTGAAGAACGTATAGGTCCGTTGGGTGGCTATCTTTGCATATTAGAAATTGATAATCAGGTTCATTATAAACATGGAGCCTGTGAAAATAATCCTGAATTTACACATCCTGCGTTTTATCCCATGCCGAGAGAAGTATTGCTTTTATTTCGATATATTACAGATTTATCTCCCATTAAAATAAGAATGCGATGAATACGGTTCAGGACAGCTTTGTTTTGGCGTAGGTTGCAACGGTGAGGAGAAAATTGCTATATTAACCAAAATGCCAAGATACATCCGCAACATAGCCGCTTTGATTTTATTTTTTGCCATTCCTTCTTTGCCAGAAGTGTTGATGTTGCATATAAACGAAGAAAAGCCTGGTTCTGCATTTTGTTTGAAATGTAATCATGAAATAGAATCCGAATGTGTACCGGTAGAAGATGGAAGATGTGAATGCTATCCTGGGGAAACTACCATAAAAAAAATAGTATTAAAAAATCCCAGAATAGAACTGGAAAAAGTTATACAAAATCTTGATGAATATATACCTGAAAATCTTAGAAGGAGAGTGGTGTTGGAAAGGAAAATGAATAGCAATTTTCTGAAAGATTTTAACAAAATGGTATTACTTGTAGGGCATATAATCGTTGGATTTTGCTATAATGTTAATATATATGATAATGAAAAGTTAATAGCAACTTTTGAAACAAATGGAGATTGGTTTTATGATAGAGAAAATAAATTGATGTATCAATTATATAAAAAAGACAGCATATACAAATCGGAAGAAAATTTTTTACGTAAATATTGGGATATTTATGAAGAAAATCGTTGCCGCTAAGGTTTTACGAGTTTTGTCGTCACATCAGTCTTTAATGCAACGAACGCTAATCATGCCTGCCTTAAGAAATGGTGAGATAAAATATTTAGGATCGTAACCCGTGCTATTAAGGTGATAATACATACCTTGATGATAGGCTGTATTATAATAGGCACCACCGATGTTATCTGTTGAACTCCACCACTCGCCATAATAACCGATATGAGAGCCAGGCAGAGCAGAAAAACCGTAATCGTCAGTGCCATTTCCGGATTTATCTTTATAATTGTCCCAACCGCTCTTAGCTTTTAGTTTCTTTCCGGCGATTCCGTTGCCGCCCGCAAAAGCCACAAGAGTTTGCCACTCATTTTCACTCGGCAAATGCCAACCGGCAGGGCACACTGCCATTGCATCATACCAATTATACATCCTTCCATATTTTGCGCAATTTTCCAGTTTGTATGCATTGCATTTGCTGTTGAGCGCATAATAGTTTAAATTTTCTGCCATCCATGTTTGCGTGCCAATTTTCGCGATTTTGTATATTTTGCCATCACGCTCGTCTAGCAACAGTGTTGAATCCGCTATATTTTTCCTTATCTTCGCTACTGCCTTTTTCTTAATCTTAGTCTGAAATTCAGACATTATTCTCAGCAACTCTTTCCAATTTTGCGGATATTCTCCATTGCCTTCAAATTCATAAGATAATTCATCTGAATAGTAAATCTTAAGCTCCCATTTTTTGATATGCCATTCTCTCTCTTCATGAGTTTTCTCCCATTTGATAGAATCATTTTTCCATTTGCTAACGCAGCACTTGTATAAATCTTTTATGAAACCTGTCCATTCTTCCGTGTTAAGTTCAGCTTCAAATTTTAGCTGTTCATGAAGCTCGTGCTCTAAAGCGTGTGCAGCAAAAGCCCCTGTTTCTGTTTTATTTGCCGAAATATTCGTAGTCATAATGTATGGGGTCCAGGATATAGGCCTGCTTTTATTTTTTTCAACAGGGCGTTCGTTGTGAGTACCGGGCTTGCAGCCTGACTGATCATTGCATTCAGTATTTCTAAAAGTTACACTCGTTGCAAAGCACTCAAAAGACTCGGCATCCGACTGTTTGGTTTTGCTTTCTTTGCAACTTAGCAGTAGCAACATAAGCAGAATGAGTATAATTTCTAGTGCTAGCTTTGGCATGACCTGCGTAATTTAGAAAATTGCTATATTAACCCAAATGCCACGTTACATCCATCTGCTCATCTTGCTAACTTTACTCCAAATAGCAAGCTGCACCAAAACGCCTACATCTCCCATTTGGAATGGCAAAGCAGATACATCTTGGTACACCGCAGACACATCTGCTACAGAGTTTACAATCACAACTGCAGAGCAGCTTGCCGGGCTTGCAAAACTTGTAAATAACGGCAATGATTTTAAAGGCAAAACAATTAATCTTGGCGCAAACATTATGCTCAACGACACGGTAAACTGGCAAAACTGGGCAACCAAACCACCTAAAAACAAATGGAAGCCGATAGGAAAATACATTGAAAAAAATGATTATATTTTTAACAATCATCATATTTCATCCGCTCTTATTGATGCTTTTATACCTAAATCTATTAGACGGGCATTAAGGCTGGAACCAAGTAATTTCAAGTTTATAGGAACATTTGATGGCAATGATTTCCTTGTTAGCGGAATATATATAAATTCTGAAGAAACCTTCCAAGGTTTATTCGGGATTGTAGATTTCCATGGAGAGCTAAGAAATATTGGAATCGTCGCTTCATATATCAAAGGCAGGTTCAAAGTAGGCGGTCTTGTAGGAAAAATTGAAGGTTCTGTGGACAATTGCCATTCCGCAGCCTTAGTGACTGGAGTAAACAATGTTGGTGGGCTTGTTGGATTGGCAGAAGGGAGCAAGATAAGTAACAGCTACTCTACAGGCGCTGTAATTGGTAATGGTGCTGTCGGTGGGCTTGTTGGAAGACTTTTCAATGTAAGAACAGTAATAACTAACAGCTATTCTATTGCCAAAGTTACCGGAACAGGCGTTGTTGGTGGACTCGTGGGATCAAGTTTAGGCGGCACAATAACTGACAGCTATTCCATGGGTATAGTAACCGGTAATGATGATTGTATCGGAGGTATTATAGGTTATGCTGGTGGTAAAGCGGAATATGATAGCTACCGCAACACAAAGATGATTAATACTTATTCTACTTCTATAGTGAAAGGGATAAAATGCGTTGGTGGGCTGACTGGTGGGCTTTACGAAATAGGAGAGATCATCAACAGCTATTACGATATGCAAATAAGTGGGCAAAGCGATACCAGCAAAGGCGAAGGCAAAGCATCGGAGCAGATGAAGCAGAAAGAGACTTTTGAAGGCTGGGATTTTGAGAATGTTTGGGGCATGGATAGCACAATCAACAACGGCTATCCGTATTTGCGTTAAGTTTTTGCTATATTAACCCACATGCCCCGTTACATAGCCATTCTGCTTGCTTTGCCGTTGCTCTTTGCCGGTTGCGAAAGATACGACAAGAATAAACCAACAGAATTTTTCAAAATAAAGGAAATGTTTCCTGAAAGATATCAGCGTGACTATGGAACTATACCATATAGGAAAAAAGAATATTTTGTATTATCTAACTTTCCCAAAGATACTTTGCTGTTGAAGAAAATAGTGGAAGAATATAACAAGCAAACGATACCCCTTGACACAATAAAAAAATATAAGTCTGTTGAGAGAGAGTTTTATAAAGAAACAGAGTGCCTCACTCGAAATTATGAAGAAGGCGAACCATATCCAAAATCGCCATGGTGGGATTTTAACTGTAGTTTTTATTACGATGGCGATGACCCTGGGCAGCAAGTTAGGTATCATTATTTAGGAGAAGGCTATCTTATGAATACAGAGCATGCAATATATCCTGAAGTTCCTGGCTATTTATACTATACTTATGAGTTTGGAAGAAAAGCTTTTGGAGATACTGTTTATAAAAGAATTAAAATGAGATATTGAAGCTATGCCAAATTGTATCTATAAAAGAACCTCTTCGCCTGCTATTAAGAGCTTGGCATGGAAAGCGGTTAAAATAATATGGGGAATTCCTTGCTTCTTGCTTTTTATTTACAGGTTTGTTGCTATTTATAGAGAGTTAATGCGCCCGTGGTATTATGAAGGTATTTTTTGGTATTCTGCCATTGTTTCATTTTGGCCTGTTATTGGCATTGCATTTTGTTTATTGCAAAATAAATTTCAAAATCTCAAATGGGGAATTATAATACATTTAATCCTCACATTATTATTTCTTGTTTATGCTTATACAAACAATTTATTCTTGTTGTTTTTGATTTTTTTATGAGGAGCAATGAAAATGCCCCGTTACATATCCATTCTGTTTGCATTGCCGTTGCTGAAACCATTTATAAAAGGGATATGGACAATTGTATGTTTATTTTTTATGTGGCTGTGGTCAGATGATTTTTATACGGCATATAGAACGCCAGAAATATATAATTTTGGAGAAGAATGCCCCGGCGATTTATGGTGTACACAAGAATCTTATCTTTTTTTTAGTGCTATTTTAGTCGTTTGGTTTTTTTGTGGGTTAATACTTTGTTTAGTTCAACATAGAAAGGGAATATTAAAATATGGAATTGTAGCGCATATAATTGCAACTTTTATGTACATTATTGTTTTAAACGCATTTTTTCTAAATTAAACCTATGCCAAACCTCGTGTGCAAATGTTTGGAAACAACGGTTGCAATGGCGGCATTACACCGCTATTCTTTGCAATAATCTTTTTACAATAAATCTAACTATTAATACATCAAGTAAATAAAAACCTGTAAATATGCAAAGAGCAGGTATAACGCGATATGGCCAATATGATAAAGCTCCCATCCAATACCAAGAATTAAATATAAGATATACAAGAATTACCGCAATTCGGTTTATTTTTTTATTTCTTACCAATACAAGCATAAGATTAATAAATATCAAAATATAAGGAAATATAAATTCGGCATATATCCCCAATGTTCTACCGAACTCGGCAAAAAGTATTGGCTTCGTTACAAATTTATACGCAATAGAATAACTTAATTTAATACTAATAATTACCATAAAATAAATTGCAACTATTGCTATAGCAGCAAATAATATTGCAAGCAAGTGCCGCTGTATTGTTTTTAGCATAACTATAATATAGTTAATTTACTGTTTTTCTATATTAACCCAAATGCCCCGCTACATAGCCATTCTGTTTATATTGTTTATGCTGTGCTACAGCAAAGGTGGCGGAAGTGGTGATGCGCTTCCGTCTGAAGAAGAGCGTGCTGCAGAATTAAAAAAATGCGAAGCAGAATTAAAAGAGCTTAAAGTAAAATACGGAAAGAGATTCAAAAAAAATACTCCTATGCTAGATGAATGTGAAGGATGCAAGGTTGGAGCTCGTATAGGGCGATTGAGTGATGCCATCAAAGTCTTAAAGTACGCTCTTCATATAAATCTACCATATTCTACGATAGAAGAAAAAACTGTTGCTGATGAAAAAATAAAAATTGAGTATAATAAAAAAATTGGAACTCCAATAACCGATTTTGAATTATCAATAACGGGAGTGCATTTTAACGAAGATAGCATCGACATTCCCAATTATTCATTAGTTAGAACAACAAAAGGCGCAATTGTTAAGTATAGACCAAAGGATAAGAAAAAATTGTTAGAAGTGCAACTTAATATTGACGAATGGTTGGATTTTATAAATTCTTTATACAAGTGCATTAATAAATGGGAAAGGGATTATCACGACATAATTAACGTAATGTATGGAGGAAGAGACACTTGGCAAATTGCAATATATTCTCTAGATAAAAATATATTTATTTCTAGTGGCCATCTGTATCCTCCCAACTGGAATGACTTTATGAAAGTAATGACCGACCTCGAAGCAAAAATTAAATCAAAAACAGAAGCAAAATGATACATAAATTGCTATATTAACACAAATGCCCCGTTACATAGCCATTCTGTTTGCATTGCCGTTGCTGTTAAGCTGCTCTGAAAGCGCAGAAGCCAAACTGCTTGCCCAAAAGAAGGCGGAGGAAATTGAGCTGGAGAACGCAAGAAAGGCAGAAGCCGAATTTGAGGCTAAATTGAAAGCCGAGTATGAAAAGAAATTCGGAGTTCCCATAAGCGATTTTGAGCTTTCGATAACAAAAATAGAATATATCTACTATGACCGCTACCCTACAATGTCAATAACTAGGACGGTTACAGGTGCTATTGCGAAATATGATGAAGCAGAATTAGAACTTGATATGGGCGAATGGCTGGATTTTTTAAATGCCTTGCACAAATGCAATATCAGAGAGAAGAAATTTCGCGATGCATATCGTACAGATGGCACCTTTGACTATGTTAACAAAGAGGTTCGAGAATTAAAAATACAACTTTCATCTTTAGAAGAACTCCTGTTTGGTTTTCAGCCAGAATGGCCGAAATATAAAGATTGGACTGATGTTGCGGAAATAATGGATTCCATGGTAAGAAGCATTATAAAAAGAATAGCCGCTGACATAGAGCCTAAATTAGAAGCTGAGTACGAGAAGAAGTTTGGGATTCCCATAAGCGATTTTGAGCGTTCAATAAGAGGAGTATATTTTCGATATAAGAAAGATTTATCTTTTATCGAGTTTTCAGCAAGCAGAACTGCTACTGGTGCTTATATAAATTATATAGATAGAAGAAAAAAACATGTTGATAAGATGCCAAATGCGGAGTTGGATTTAACCATTGACATTGGCGAATGGCTGGATTTTTTAAATGCTTTAAATAGGTTCAATGTTAGCGAGTGGAAAAAAGAATATATAGATGAAGATATAGCTTCAGAAAGTTTCACTTATTGGCAGTTTAATGTCTATTTTTTAGAAAAAAAACCGATTCTTCGCAGAGGTGTTAGAAGTCTTTCTCCTAATTGGACTGAGTTTAAAAAAGTAATGGACGATTTTGAGGCAAAAATTAAATCAAAAGCAGAAACGAAATGACGCATAAATTGCTATATTAACCCAATGTGGCATATAACTTTTGAAGAAGATTTTAATGGAGATTTAAAAGATGAAATCAAATAATTCCAAGAAATATTTAAAATGCTTATTGGTAATTTGGCTTGCAATAAATTTACTTTATATCGGCAATCAAATTGTCGATGACTATTTATTAAAAGATACAAGTTTTGAGGAAAGTCGGATAAAACAGATAAAATCAGAAATAGATTATAAAATATTTGAAGCAGGATTCTTAATAGCTGGGCTAATCATTGAGGTGATTATTCCAGCTTTGCAAGATGTTTACTTTTTTGTTTATTCTATTTTCTACAATCACCCTCAATTTACACGGCAGATTTCAAACGATACTTTTTACAGGATACTGGTAAAAGATGTGCCGAAAAATGATTTAGACAAAAGCAAAATGATGATAGCCTATTTTGATAGCGCAGGATTTTCTGATGTATCTAGAGTGGACAAAGTTTATATTATGAAATTCCACAAATTAAATTACACAACATCAGATGGCGGTTACAAAGCAGAGTATGATCTAGGTGGAGTATCTATGGTTCGCTGTAAAAATACAGCAGGATGGAAAATACAATTTAGCCTAAGCACTAGTGCTATGATGCAATATGAAGATGGTCCCATGCCGATTACAGAAGATACTATGCTGTTAGACGAATGTGGATATGAATTTGCTTGGTGGGAAGATAATAAGAACGAAGAGTTGGTTAAATATTACGCAGAATTGAGGAGCAAAAAGTAGGTTGCAATGGCGAGGTGAAAATTGCTATATTAACCATAATGCCCCGTTACATAGCCATTCTGAAAATATTGTTACTCCTGCAAATCGGAGTTCAGACAGTTGCTTGCAAAGAAAACAGAACTACAGACAACATTAAAAACAGCAAAAAGAATGAATCAGCTCAAACTGATTCGG